>CEUT01067814.1_pt1 | contig 30437 bp, 28 predicted proteins | sample 531401 | NCBI WGS metagenome assembly CEUT01 (sample SAMEA2622821, study PRJEB7988) | marine metagenome | biome: marine biome (ENVO:00000447); feature: surface water layer (ENVO:00002042); material: "saline water (ENVO:00002010), including plankton (ENVO:xxxxxxxx)" | depth 5 m | reverse complement strand
AAGAAGATGGTGCGTCCTGATATGTACGGTCTTGTTGTCGTCCGCGGTCTCCTTGGAGAATCCGGTAGCTAAATCATAATTTAGCACAACTACAGTGTAAAGCCCTCGTTTTTTAACGAGGGCTTTCCTGTATGCGTTAACTATTTATAGCAAGGATAGAAATATCCGTTACCATATGTTTTTGACATGATTATAAATGGAGGGTTTTGAACATGGGAACAAAAAGAGTGGGTTTAGCTAGAACCCAAAAATTAATTGAGAATTTAAAAAGAGAATTAACTATGCAGGGTAGCTCCCTGGCCGGCGTAGAAAGAGTATGCAAGTCTGTTTCGTCTACGGGTGCACTTACAGCAGCTGATAGTGGTAAAATTATCACATTGACTGGCACAGCATTCACCTTATCTTTACCAGCAGTGTCTGGGACCGAGGGTGTTCACTACTGGATCGTCGCAGGCGCTGCAGCCAACTACGTCCTTGCTGAAGATTCCGGAGATGATAACGTTTTAACTATGGTTAGCGTTAATGCAAGTGCTACCGAGCGCGATCACGCCTTTTCAAACGCAACTTTAAGCAGCGGCGCAATTGGCGATAGATTTCACGTCTATTCCAACGGTACTAACTGGGTTATTACCGCGTTTGCAAGTGCAGCGGTTGCAGCAGCATAAGTTGTATATTTAAAATTAAAAGTATTTATCCCCCTCTTATGAGGGGGTTTTTACTATTTACGATATGAACAATAAAGAAATAGAAATTATATCAAGATTGGATAAATTGGAAGAAAGAATTGATAGCTTAGAAGACACAGTTGTTTCCTTATCAGAATTGATGGAAGACTTTGTAGAACAATTATCAAAAATTACTGATAAAATAACTGCCCCTCCGAGATGGATCCCGCCGTCGATGTTATAGTGAAAAATGTCGATCTCTCAAAAATTTTTCCCGACCATTTTTTGAGATTTTCGTTTTTAGAAAAAACAAACTATTTACTTTACTACACAGGAGCCCACCATGGGAAAGAAAAGAAGAATCATTGCCAAAGGTAAAAAGTTTGGCACTAAATACGCAAGCCATCCGGCATCAGGTAGAGTCACCACGACAACGCCATCGACTACCACTTCAAATAGTGAAAGAATTAGCGCAATCGCACAGAAAGTTGAAACTATTGAAAAAGAAGTAGCAGCTGCGCAAGAAGAAGCAGAAACTGTAATTTCTAGCGCACCTGCTCCAGCACCAGTAGAAGATACCCCGTCTGCACCAACAGTAAAGGCAGCTGCCCCAACTAAGCGTGCAACAAGAGCAAGAAAGACTCGTACAACGTCCAAAACCTCTAAAAAGTAATCGCCATTCAAAATATCAGCCATTTATCAGCAGGGGTTTTGTTGTACTGTTAACTATTTAAGTAATAGGAGACTTTTTCATGCCTACAAATCTGTCGCCAAAATCAACTACTAGCGCCATCATACTAACCTCAACAGGCTCAGCCGATAATGTTGCGAGTGCTGTACCGTTCGGTATTTATACTGGCTCAGTTGACTTCTTAAGTGGCGCATCGCTACAAGTTAATTACGTTTATAAAAAGCTTGGCGGAGATGTTGTAGATATCGAATTAACGCCGGCAAATGTTTATGCTGCTTATGAAGAAGCTGTTTTAGAATATTCATACATTATCAACTTACATCAGAGCAAGAATTCACTTGGTGATTCACTGGGAGATGTTACAGGCACCTTTGACCACAAAGGAGAAATTAAGTCTGGCTCCGCCACAAATCTTAAGTTTCCAAGATTTCAAGTTTCATATGCTCAAAAGGTTGGTGACGGACTTGCTTCAATGGGCAACTTTGGTGGCACAAGGACAATTTATTCAGCGTCTTTTAACCCAACAAAGAATGTGCAAGACTATGATTTACAAAATATTGTACAAAGCGCTTCTTTGTCGGGCGTAGATCAAGATGGGCGCACAGTAGCATATTCTGGGTCGGTTGCCGGTAAGAGAATTTATGTAACAAAGGTGTTTTATAAGTCTCCACGTGCAATGTGGCGCTTTTACGGCTATTACGGTGGTATCGGAGTTGTTGGCAATATGAGCACATATGGACAGTTCGCAGACGATTCAACATTCGAGCTTATTCCAACATGGCAAAATAAAATGCAAGCTATGATGTATGAAGATTCGATTTTTACTCGAACTTCGCACTACTCTTATGAAATTAAAAACAACAAATTGAGATTATTCCCCACACCGTCTTTTTTTGGCTTCCAAGATGATACGATTTGGTTTCAGTTTTATATAAAACAATCATCCACTGCAGATGAAGCTGGCTACGATGATGGTGTAAACGGTGTTAATAACCTTAATACACTACCGTTCTCAAATATTCCATATGAAAACATTAACTCAATTGGTAAACAATGGATTAGAAAATACTCTCTTGCACTTTGTAAGGAGATGCTTGGGCAGATCAGAGGAAAATTCACCCAAATACCTATTCCGGGCGAATCTGTGACCCTTAACCACTCAGAACTTTTGAGTCAAGCGAAAGAAGAACAACAACAGCTTAAAGATAAATTAATGGAAATGCTCAAGGACACCGAATATCAGGAATTGGCCAGAGTGTCATCAGAGAAGGCGGAATCAGCAGCCAAAACGTTTGCTTTTTCTCCTTTGCCAATTTTTGTGGGGTAACTAGATGTCGAATAAATGGGATAGACCTGAGCAGCCGCCACCGCCTCTATTTTTAGGCAAAAAAGAGCGCGATTTAGTAAAGCAAGTCAACGATGAGCTTATTGAACACGTCATTGGCCAGCAAATTCTTTACTATCCAATTGATATGGAAACAACAAACTTTCACGACATGTACGGCGAGGCTATAGAAAAAACGTTTTTGTCGCCTGTCAGAGTTATGGCGCTTGTCAAGTTTGATAACGAGGCCACAAGCTATTTAGAGGGCGCTGGTATTGACTCGGATTCGGCAATTACGGTACATTTCCATAGAAGACGTCTTGTTGAAGATCAAAATCTTTTTGTAAGAGAAGGTGATTTTATTTTATATGGTAAAACATATTACGAGATAGTTAAATTATCTGAACCAAGAAAACTTTTTGGTCAAGTTGATCAAACTTTTGAAATCAATGCAACCTGCAAACGTGCAAGAAGAGGCTTATTCGATGCTACCTGATAATTTTGATTTTGCAATGCTGCCGGAAATACCCGGCTCTGGATCTGTGTCTCTCCAAGAAATAGGAATGTTGAGATCTGATATCGAAAACATAGATTATGCTATGACTTCGTACTTAAAGATTGATTTAGCACTTGAGGCTCAAACAAACCAAGGCAGAGAAAAAGTACCGGTTCTATGGCAAACACCAGAGAGAGCATTTCAGGTAAAAAACAAAAAAAACCTCCGAGATGCGCGAGGGGCGTTAAAATTACCGCTTATTAGTGTTGAAAGAACCGGGATAAACAAAAACCCTGAGATGAAGGGTTCATATCAGGCCCATATTTATTCTGATAAGGGCGACCAAAGATCTGGAAGAATGGTTATTGCGAAAAGGATAGTGAAAGATAAAACTAGAAATTTTGCAGTGGCACAATCTATGAGAACATTGCCTAGAAACAGTTTGGTGCAAAAATACTATCCAAGAATCAATAAAAAAGTTATTATTCAAACTTTGTCGATTCCCATACCTGTATATGTTGAGGTTGAATATAAAATCAACATCAAAACTGAGTATCAACAACAAATGAATGATCTTCTGGCACCATTTATCGCAAGAACTGGTCAAATAAACTCGTTTGTCATGAAAAGAAATGGACACAGGTATGAAGCCTTTATACAGCCTAGTTTCGCACATAATAATAATATGTCGAACTTAAACGAAGATATTAGAATGTTTTCAACCGACATAAACATCAAAGTTTTAGGATACTTAATTGGCGAGGGCGAGAATGACGATCGCCAACTTGTTAGGATTGACGAAAACATAGTAGAACTAACATTTCCTAGAGAATCTGAACCACTTCCTGGGGAAATGCCTCTAACATTTGATTAGTTCCTGAACTGGGGCCAATTTTCTTTATTCACTTCGAGACTTTTGAAAATGGGTTTACTATTTACTGTTGATTAACTTATAATTTTTTGAATTATAATCAAGTGAGGATAAAGTCAAATGTCAGTTAAAAACTTTAAGTTCGTTTCCCCCGGAGTCTTCATCAACGAGATTGATAACTCGTTCAGACCCCGCCAGCCCGATGCAATCGGTCCCGTTATTATCGGTAGAGCCAGCAAGGGCCTTGCAGGTACCCCCACCAAGGTGGAGTCCTTTTCACAATTTGTTGAAATGTTTGGAGATACAGTCCCGGGCAATGGTGGCGGAGATGTTTACCGCGATGGCAACAGACAGTCACCAATGTATGGAACTTACGCCGCAAAAGCCTTTTTGCGCTCAAATGTAGCTCCCGTGACATACATTAGGTTGATGGGTGTTCACACTTCTACCGGTGCTGCAGCCGGTGGTGATGCATCAGCCGGCTGGAAAACTGATAAAACTCCGGTCACCATGTCTAACACCCCAAGAACTGAAAATGGTGGTGCATACGGCTTGTTCCTTTTCACGTCCTCTAGTGCAACCGAGGGAAATATTGGTACAGGATCCTGCGCAGCAATCTGGTACCTCCAGAACGGTGTTATTCAACTTTCAGGTACAGTCTGGGGTAGTGGCTCATTTCATACCGCTGCTGCTGGGGCGATGATTGCTAGTGATGCGAACGGTAATTACAAGATGCTAATTCAAGGTGCTTCACAGGGTCAAGAAACATTTACATTTAACTTTAACAATAACTCTGAAAAGTTTATTCGTTCGCAATTCAACACAAACCCACAATTATGGGGTGGTAACAGCGCCACATTTTACCCATCAGGATCAAAAGATTACTGGCTTGGTGAAACGTTTGAGCAAAATGTGCAAAACAGCGGCTTCCATAATTCTGCTAGTGTTGGCTGTATCGTGCAAATCGGCTCTGGTTCCTTGGCCACTGGTGTCGGCCCCTCGCAAATGAAGGGTCAACAGTGGCGTGAATCCGTTGCAGGGTGGTTTATTGGTCAGGATGTTGGTGTGTCTTCAAATTATGAACCAGCAAACATGCAAAAGCTTTTCCGTCTAAAAGGCCGCGGCCATGGTGAATGGTTGCACAAGAACGTCAAGGTTTCAATCGAAAGAATTAAGGCTTCATCGACTAACACAAGTCCATTCGGTTCTTTCTCGGTTGTTTTACGAAATATCCACGACACGGACAACAGAATTGAGGTTATCGAGAGATTCGATAACTGTAACTTGAATCCTGCTTCTCCAAATTTTGTTGCAAGAAAAATTGGTGATATATATGCTGAATGGGACAATATAAACAAGAGATTAAGATATTATGGCGAATATCCCAATATGTCTAAGTTTATTAGAGTGGAGATGAATACTGATGTTGAGGCCGGCGCAACAGATCCGTCGCTTCTTCCATTTGGTTACTACGCGGCCCCAAGATATGCTACACTTATTGACGCCACCAGCAGAGCAGTTCCAAATGCACGCGCTATGATACACTACAGTAGCGGTTCATATGGATTCTCTGGTGATGAACGTCCAACTTCACAGCTTCTGGGTGGGGAAAATGACGGTACCGGCTCAATTCCTCATGTAACTGCATCGTTCCAATTCCCAACTAGCCTGATGCGTTCATCTTCTACGGATGGTGGTCTTGTTGACCAAACTGACGCATACTTCGGATTCAGAACAACTCGAACTGCCGGGGCGACTGCTCCAGCTTCAGGCTTGGGTGATTTACACAGACTTCTGTACGCAGATTTCCCAAATGATCCTAACCACATTAATGTTGGTGATGGTGTACAACCTTGGGCGTACATTTTCAGTCTAGACAATGTTAGAAAAGAAAACTCAGTATTTAGTTACGAGTCTGGTTCTAGAAAAGCAGGAACATCTGTCACGGCAGCTAACGCAACTTCTAGTTACCAAACCCTCATCAAAGAAGGAATTGATAAATTCACCGCACCATTCTGGGGTGGTTTCGATGGGTTTGATATCACAAAGCCCGATCCATTAGCAAATGTACTGATGGGCGGCAGCTCCACGGAAGACAATAGCTATATCTTCCACACCTACAGACGAGCAATCGATACAGTTGCGGATCCTGAATTACTTGACATGAACTTGTTATGTGTACCCGGGCTTACCAACGAAACGCTCACGAATCACATGATTAGCGTGTGTGAAGACAGAGCAGATGCCATGGCAATTATTGACCTTCCAAATGTGTACACGCCTACACATGAGGGATTCAAAAAGAAAGCGCAACGCGTTAACTTAAATGTTGTCGGTGTAGCAAATGCTCTTAAGGATAGGAGAATTGATTCTTCATATGGCGCATGCTTCTACCCATGGGTTCAATCTAGGGACGAAACAACAGGTCAATTAGTCTGGGTTCCGCCATCTGTCGCAATGATGGGTGTATTGGCGTCCTCAGAGGCTAAATCAGATGTCTGGTTCGCGCCTGCAGGGTTCAACCGTGGCGGTCTTACCGAAGGTGCAGCAGGTCTTCCAGTTGTCAATGTTTCTGAAAGACTTTCTTCTAAGGAGCGTGACACTCTTTATGATGCGCGAATCAACCCGATTGCTTCGTTCCCATCTAACGGAATTGTTGTTCTTGGACAGAAGACGCTTCAAGAGCGCCCATCAGCACTCGATAGAATTAACGTACGCAGACTTGTGATTTACTTGAAAAAGCAAATCTCGATTCTCTCGACTCAAATTCTTTTCGAGCAAAACGTTCAAGCGACATGGGACAGATTTACTGGCCTTATCGAGCCATTCTTGGCAAATGTCAAGACCAGATTCGGTATCACGGATTATAGACTCATTCTTGATGAGACTACTACGACACCAGATCTTATTGACCAAAACATCCTCTACGCGAAGATTATGGTCAAGCCTGCAAGAGCAATTGAGTTCATCGCAATTGACTTCGTTATCGCATCGACTGGTGCATCTTTCGATGACTAAAAATTATTTAAAAAACTAGTTAATTTCAAGGGAGAAAACTAAAAATGGCATTTTGGTCAACAAATTTCGGAGAATCCGACACACCTTTAAAAGATCCTAAGAGAGCTTTTAGGTTTACAATCACTATCGACGGTATCGACTCGCAACAGGGTGGCTCTTTACTGTGGTATGCAAAATCGGTTACTAAACCAACTTTTACTGTGTCGGAAACCGATCACAAGTATTTGAATCACACCTTCTATTATCCAAATGCGGTAACATGGAGCGAGATCGATATCACCGCGGTTGATCCAGCTGGTGACCCTGACGCAGCTGCAACCTTGGCTGGCATTGTTAGTGCTGCTGGTTATACGCCACCTACTAAAGCTACCAATGAAGACTTAACTAGTATGTCAAAAGCTAAGGCTGTAGGCGCTCTTGGTCAAGTCAAGATTTCTCAAATTGACGCTGATGGTAAAGTCATCGAATCGTGGACACTTTGGAACGCATTTGTTAAAGAAGTAAACTTTGGTGGCACCCTAGAGTATGGTGCCGAAGGTTTAACAGAATTATCCTTAAAACTTCGCTACGATTGGGCTAGACTAGACACAGCAGCCGAGGGCTCCGCGAGAGCACAAGGCGGCAATAGTTTCTTCCAAGTATAGAAAACTGACAAAACGAGAGGTGTATATTGTCAAGAAATAGAGATAGAGTAGGTGGTGGCACCACAGCCCCCCAAGCTGAGTCTCCTATGGCGAACAACGCAAACTCCCCAGAACAACTTTTTTCATTTGTTGTTCCTACAGAGTTTGTTGAGTTACCGTCTAAAGGTAGATTTTATGCAGTCGGCCATCCACTACATAATCAAACAACAATTGAAATTAAACAAATGACTGCAAAAGAAGAGGATATTTTGACGTCAAAGTCCCTTCTTAAGCAAGGCGTTGCAATCGACAGAGTTATCCAAAGCATTATCATGGATAAATCAATCGACGCAACGTCTTTACTGGTAGGCGACAAGAACGCGCTTGTTATTGCTTCTAGGGTATCTGGATATGGTAATATTTATACTACCAATGTGTCTTGCCCAGCATGCGATACCAAGCAAGAGTATTCGTTTGACTTAAATCTAGCTGATATCACACACGGCGAGACTATGGACGGCATCACCGACAATGGAGATGGCACATTTTTAGCTACATTACCAACCAGCGGCTTAAATGTTGTTTTTAGACTTTTGAATGGATACGACGAGAAAAGAATTTCTAATAATTCAACAAAAAAAGGAAACAGGCCAGATAACTTGATATCTACGCAGATTAGGGCGATGATAGTTTCTGTAAATGATAATGACACACAAGAAGCTTTAAATTACGTTGCTGAAAACATCCCATCCCGGGACTCGGCATTTTTAAGAAAAGCTTACAAGTCTGTCGCCCCCAACATCAGTATTGATCAACATTTCGCATGTTCAAACTGCGATTTTGAAGACAAAATGGAGGTGCCGCTCACCGCGGACTTTTTTTGGCCTGAACGCTGAGTATATGCAGTCAGTCTATGAGATTTTCTTTTTTATGAAATACTCCGGAGGATGGTCTTTTGCCGAGGCATACAATCTTCCGGTTGGTTTAAGAAAGTGGTTTTCTGAAAGACTTGCTAAACAGCTAAAAGCAGAAAAAGAAGCAATTGAAAAGGCTAGAAAAGGCGACTCAGGCAAAACACATACCTTGAGCGCTTTTAATCAGCCATCTTTTGGTGGGCCGGGCGGTCCAAGATAATTAACAAAAGCCCATCTTTTTGGGCTTTTACTATTTATAATAGGGAACTTTTATTGTGGCCGCAACATTAGATGATATTAAAGACTTACTAGAGCGCAATTTAAACGCACAAAACCGACGCGCTCAGCAAGAAAACGTTACTGTAGACATAACCTCTGCTGATGTTGAGGAAGCGAATGAACGGGTAAAATCTCTCCGCGAGGACTTGGTTTCGTTGCGCGCGGAACAAAGAGGCTACACCGAGGACTCGGAGGAATACAAAGAGATTGCCGATGACTTGTTAGAAGTTCAGACTGAACTTAATAAGGAGTATGCACGCACTCAGGATGAACTGAAAAAAACCCGAGAAGAACAACAAAAGACCTCCAAAGCATTTAAACAGCTTGGCGATGCAGTGCTTGGGATGTCTGAAAAAATAAATGATGTGCAAGACTTCGCCAGAGAGCTTGAGCGCACCGGCGCCGCTTCAAAGGAAGTTTCTAGAATGGCCATTCAAATGGGAGACTCACTCAGAATCTCCGGAGTCGATTACGAAGAAGCAACAGAGGCAACGCGGGCCTTGGTAGCCAATGTGACTGATTTTACAATGATGAGCAAAGAAATGCAAAAGTCCTTGATGACGGATGCTGCTCTTTTTGCTGAAGTTGGTGTATCAAATGAAGTATACACGAAAAACTTACAAATTAGTATGAAATCCTTGGGTATGTCAGCTGATCAGGCCGCCGCTAATTTGAGAGACATGCGAAAAACTGCATTATCGCTAAACGTACCTGTTTCAGATTTAATGGAAGACTTCGCCGGCGCCGAAGAAAAATTGGCCCAGTTAGGTGATACCGGTACTTCTACTTTCAAAGAAATGGCCCGCATTCAAAAAATTACAGGCCTTGAAATGAGCAAGCTAATTGCAATGACCGATAAGTTTGATACATTTGAAGGCGCTGCTGAGCAGGCAGGTAGTCTTAACGCTGCCTTGGGTGGCAACTTTGTTGATTCGATGTCTCTTATGATGGCACAAGACCCAGCAGAAAGATTTAAAATGATTCGTGATGCAATCGATGAGTCGGGCAAGTCTCTTGACAACATGGGCTACTTCCAAAAGAAATTCATGGCGAATGCCGCTGGTTTCGATAGTGTCTCTGATTTTGCTAAAGCAATGTCGGGCGACCTCGATGCTGCCAGTAAAGATGCAGCAAAAGCTGACGGCTCTGATGCAATTGCGACTCTTGAAGACGCAGCCACAAATATACGATCGCAAACAGAACTAGCGTTAAATGCAGCAAAAGCTATTGAGCCTGCATACGGTACGTTGGCCACTAAAGCAATGGTTATCACTGATAAGGTGGCGCCAGACTTGATGAAGGCTGCACAAAAGATAAATGATATAAATATTGCTTTAACTAAACAACTACCCGACCAAGCTGCGTTCTTCGCCGGCAGTGTGGAAGGCGCCATGGGCGCTAAAGATAAGCTGATGGGTATATTTGCTACTTTGCAATCTTTGATGTTCTTAATAAGTTCATTCCCAGAAAGAGCGAAAAAGTTTGTCGACTTCGCAAAAAATGCTTTTGGAGGCTTGAAAAAAGTTGTTGAGACCAGTCTTAAAAGACCCGTCGAGATTTTTGGCAACTTGTATAAAAAAGTAGATGATTTAGCCAATGTATTAAGCGGTAAATTCACTAGTGGAGCACTCAAAAAACTTGTTAAACGTGCACCAATCATTGGCGGTGTACTTAGTGGTATTTTTAACGCTGTAGACCAAATGAAGAAAGCTTTCGAAAGCTTTATTAATGGGAACATAGCAGAAGGAGTTGGAAACGTTTTCGCATCAATATTTAAGTTTGCTGATGGTTTCTTATCTGCTATCCCGGGCTTTTTTGTGTGGATTGGCCAACTTATAGGGATTGTGGACTCCGAGCTTGATGCAGGGTCACTTATATCTGAGCTTTTCGCACCTCTCTTTGATGGCTTAATGAAAAGCTATCTAACAATGATTGAGAATTTTGAAGGGTTCACTAGCGACTTTGTGAACATGCTTAAAGAAATTCCACAGTTTGTTTTGGATATTTTTGTTGATCTTACTAGTTTAATTCCAATGATGATGGACAGTGTGCTTGAGGCTTTTGGTTTCGACGGTTTTGTTATGAAGCTGCACGAAGGCCTTGTTGATGCAATCTCAATAGCTTTTAATGCTATGATTAGTGCTGGTAAAACTGTTCTTGGTATAGCTTCACCGTCAAAAGTGTTTACCGATATGGGAAGCAACATCATTGCATCCTTAATAGACACAATAAAATCAGGAGTGTCAGTATTAGCCGATACTGCGATGCTCTTAATAGATGGATTTCTTGCCCCTTGGAAGACCCTTGGTGGCCTTTTAATGGAAGTGATAAGTCCCGCACTTGATATGGTGCCTGACAGCATTAAAAACTTATTTATGCGCGATACTGCTGATACTGCCGGTACTTTGAATTCTGCCGCAGCCCGTGCTGAAATTGCAAAGGCCGGGAACCCGGCTGGGGCTGCTGCTGCTGGACAAGCTCAAGTTATTAACATATCTTTAAATCTAGATGGTAAAGAAATTGATAAGAAGGTAATTAATTTACTAGGCGGCGTTGTGAAAGAAGCGGTCCTATAGGAGAAAATAATGGCAGATTGGACAGATGACAGCAACTTTTTTTGGCAATCTAAGTATGGATCTAGTGAAAGATTTCAAACTATGGTTGATGGCACCGATGCGCTTGCCAACGGTGGCAAGTTTGTCGTTTCGTTCCACCACTTGGCTTCTGGTAAGGAAGTGTTTTTCAAGGCTTTCATCACTCAATATCAAGAGACATTTAATAGCAATTGGAAACCCGAAGAAGTCTATGGCCGTACAGACCCAATTTATACTTTTGCGAACACTAGACGCACAGTCAGCTTTGGTTTCGATGTGCCCGCTTCGTCAGAACAAGAAGCGTACGAAAACATGGGTAGACTACAAAAACTTTCACAAATGCTTTATCCTACTTATGCGCAAACGAATGAGGGGCAGATAGATTCTGACGGCAAGCCCAAACCGCCACAGTATATCATCACGCAATCTCCCCTAGTGAGAATTAAAGTTATGAACTTATTAACCAGCAACAAGAGACCTTCAGAGGTGCTTGGCGGTACATCGACCGGTCAAGCTGATGATGAAGGTATGACTAGACGTCGCATGTATGGTAGATATCGCTCTAGTGGGGATCCAAACGCGGAAAACGGAATTTTGGCTGCAATAAATAACTTGGGTATTAACACTGATTTTGGCAACACAACAATGTTTGAAGTTGGTCCAAATGTAATTTTGCCACAAAATTTTACTGTTAGTTTAGATTTTTCGGTCATCCATGAAAAAACAATTGGGTTTGACACAGAAGGCAATGCAATAAATCCTGGATTACCTTTTGACGTCACTTTAAAAGTGCCAGATCCAAGAGAAAAAGTAATAAATCGGGCAACCTACGAAAGAAGATTGCAAACGCAAAGAGATCAACAAGCCGCAGAGGACATTGCTGCATCGAGGTTCAGGGGCGCCCTTGGAGGCCGACGCGCACAACGAGCAATTAATCGCTATGACAGAAAGTCGAAAAAAGGCAAAGCAGATGCGTACGATGAACATTTAGCAAATGAAGCCCAAGCATATCTTGATTCTGGAGAATAAAAATGAGATATAGTAAGGTAAATAAATTTTTTAATGATGATGAATACTACTCCTATCTTTTAGAAAACAGAGACATTAAAACTGTCACCCACTATGAAACCCCTAGACTTCGAAATCCTACTATTGCGGAAAGAACAGCAATTGTGACACAGCCGCATATTTGGTCATATGGAGATAGACTGTCTAATTTATCATTTAAATATTATGGAGATGTTAGATATTGGTGGGTGATCGCATGGTACAATGGCGTTGCGCTTGAAGGTGACTTGATTAATGGCGATCTAATGGAGATACCGATTAATTTGCGTGAAACATTAGCTATTTTAGGAGTATAACATGAGCGCTCGCACTTTCACCCTAAGAAATGTCGACACAGATGATGTTACACTGAACCACATTAAAAGTGCAACACAAAATTTAAAAACTCTGTTGGATGAGATGTACGAAAATCGAATCGTTGAGATAAGTCCGTCACTTTTCGATGATTCCGGCACAGCAGAGTATGAACACAGTGATTTTGACTCATGGATCCAATATTGTCGATCGAGTACGCATTTTCAAGGGGTTGGTGATGTTTACGACGAATTATTTACGGAAAGATTTGAAAATGCTGACTTAGGAAAAGCAAGCGAAATAAAAAATCTTTCGACCCCGAACTTGGTTATAACTGCTAGCGACATTATCAACAAATTAGTGCTGGCTTATAGAGATGGTGAGGCTACGATTGGCGAAAACCCTGAATCTGAGGATCCCATACAATCAGGCCTCTACACGTCCGCCCAACCTGAGCAAGAGATGCTGAATGCTTATGAAGACAGGGCAAAGGCAGCACAAGCAGACGCCGACGCGCTTCAAGAAAAGAAAGAAAAAGGCAAAGGTAAAGCCGATTCAGTAACCTTCGCTGAACAATGTTTTATGCTGTCTTACCTGCCTAGAATTATTAAACACAAATATAAAACACTCAGTAAGTTCAAAAAATTGCCATATTATGCTGATACAGTACAGTCAAATGACATTCCTTCAAATGCCTCGATTATGGTTCATGATGATCCGTTTAATTTTATAAACAAATTGTTGATTTATCCAGATACCAAAGAATATTTTAACATGAAATCAGAGGACATAGCCTTACTGCAGCCGGAATTGAGGTTTTTTAAAACATTCTATAACGATGAAACCAAAGAGAACATAAACACAGAAATTAAATTTGATACCGTCCTAACAAGCCCTAGCGAGCCCGGAACGTCGCCAGATGACGCGTCTACTGATTTACTTTCTCTTCTTTCTAACAAAAACAAAAGAAACAGTGGTGTTGGAATTAAAAGTTTTAATTTATCCTTCATTGGTACTGACCCCTTTGCTGCCAAAAAAGACTTGAGAGGTAAACTTGAAATTTATTGTGCGAGCCTTGAGGAATTATTTAAGAAAAGACAAAACTCAGCCCGCAGCATGCCATACCGCTATATAGATCTTTGTTTGAAATCAATTACCACAGATGCTGAAGGTGACTCAGAACTTAATAGGGGTAACCGTGAAGTTGTAGAGATGGCAAAAGCAAATACCACCGATGACGATTTGAACCGTCTAGATTTCGCAATTAAAGCAAAAATTGGTATTAGGCCACCAGCGAAGTTAGTAGCAGGAAACAGCGGCCTTATGCAAGCTATCCAAAGAAATACTGTAACTGTGCAAATGACACCTGTTACGCATGAGTTCAACTTTAATGATGATGGTAGCCTTACATTTGTAATACATTATGTTCCTTTTATCGCAGATAATTTTAGTGCATCAGTTTATGATATTTTTGGCGCCAGTATGGATAATTTTATGGACAGAATCATGCATCAAACTCTGACAAAAACATGCGATTCTGACTTACTCAAACAGATGAAAGAAGCTGGTGTCGCAGCTAGAAAATTTACTAATAAAATGCACATGTCTGCACTTATACAGCGAATGATGGATAAGCAACAAATACACTATATTACAATAGATGAAAAAATCGCGACTGATTTTAATCGCGCTGGCCCTATGGCAAACATAGACTCGGCGTTTAAGGCCGATATTGAGAAGCCAAACCCAGACGACTCAGAGGCAAAAAAGCAAGAGATTGAAGAGGAAATGCAAAAAGAAAAAACGCAGGCACAAGCTGACAAAGTTGCCAATATTGTTTTAAAAGGCAGCGATGGTAAGCCGGTCTCAATCTCTAACTCTAATATTGCTTATTTCTATCTAGCTGATGTTATTGACGCCGCTCTTGAAAATGTTGAAACTGGCCTTTCGCCTGACGCAACTGATCTCAAATTGAGGCTTGATGATTATATTAAAGGTAAGGCTGATCAAATTGGCGAACAAAGGAGAGCAGAGTATGAAAGGGACCTTGCCAATCGTGAAGGTAAGTTCAGCGACGTAACAGATGAAAATGTTGAAAGTGCGAAAAATTTTGTCGATGCATCCACAAAGGCAGCCATTCAAAGCGCCAAAAATGAGTTTAGCAAACAGCTCGACGGGTTTATTAAATCTTACAAGGAAGCTCAAGTAAACTTCAAAAATTTTAGGATTGTTCTTGGGCCAATGGAAATTGCAGATCCTGCAAATCCAAAAGAGACAATTATTGTTAATTTAGGAGATATACCTGTAACTGTTAAGTATTTTAATGAATTTTTGGCATCTGAACTTCTACAAAAAGATATAAACAGACTACCACTAACCACCTTTATTAATAAGTTGATGCAGATCATGTTAAGAAACTTTTTAAACACAAACAAATGTTTTGGCGGTGAGGTAAAGCACAGGCTTTTGCTAAATCGGACAGAAGCAGTTTGTTTTAATAAGGCACAAAATCACGATGACTTAACCGACAAAATTGTTACAGCCAGAAATAAAGCACTCGAACAGGCAGGCCTTCGCAAAAAAGGTTCCAAAAATTCAAAAAGCCTCGATGACATTCCAGTTGTAGATCGCTTACCCATGAATTTGTATGACACACAGCCAATCTTAGAAACCCTAGGGCTCGGATCCAATGACCTAGGTGATGGTTCTTCAGCCAAGCAGCAGTACAACTATTTAATTTTTTATGCGTCAAGAACGTCAGCAATTGACAAATATAAGGGAGATGAGGTTAAAGATAGCGCAAGAGGCTGTCATCATTATATACTTGGCCGTGATCGCGGAATCGTGAAAACAATAAAGCTGCAACGAGACAAAAGACCGTTTTTGAAAGAAGCGAGATTTGAAGCATCTGGGTACAATGGCTTAAAACAATTAATTGAAGTTTACAACGTAGATGTACAATCATATGCCAATTTTAATGTTTTTCCGGGCGCTAAAATTTTTGTTGACCCAAAAGGTTGGGCACCCAATATTGACCGAGAGTTTTTGGATCAGATTGGGGGCGATTTTAAAAATTTGACAGAGCTAGGCATCGGAGGTTATTATGATATAACCAAAGTAGAGCACAATTTTGGACCGGGAACGTTCGACACTTCTTTCGTGGCATATTGGACCAACGGCATCGGACAGGAATATAAAAAAGCGCACAAAAAGAGCCCAGCGAAAAAAAATGTAAATAAGTGTAAAACAAAAGAGTCGGAAGGTGGATCAGATTCCGAAGATGTTAACAATGTACGTACTACCGCTGTTGCACAGCCGACGTTCCTGACGGAAATTGGCGATATATTAGGGGTTGCAGGTGGCGATATCTCCGATCTTAAACATATATTTTCTGAGGGTATGAGCCCGACAAAGGAGCCTAATTAATGTCAAAATTTTATAGGAAAGGAAATTCTGAATCAACAAAAAATCTTTTTGAGAAAAAGTTAGTTTACGATCTGAAGCTTGCAAGGAACAAGACTAGTAACGCCTTGGTTGATTTTAGCTTTGCAGAAAAGGCACTTTATGGCAGGGTCAATAGGCTATATTTGCCGATTGTCGTAACCGATGATACAATTCCCCTTAAAGTATTGAATAGCTCTATGGACCCCTCTAATACCAAAGTTTTAAATTTTGTATCTGATGCTTTTGAGGCGCTACACAAGCAGTTTCAAAAAAAATATATGCTTAACGAGATTTCAAAATCAGAATCGTTCCTATCACAAATTAAGGCATACAAGGGGTATGTGCCGTATAAAAAAGCATACACAAATCACATCAATTCTTACATAGAAGCATTTAAAACTATCAGCAAGCAAAACAACATAAAATTTGCTGATTTTGATGAATTTATTTTGAGATTGTTTCCATATTTGTTGGAAGCAACTAAAAAACAATCCTTCACACTGCCTGCGTTTATGAAAAGCAGGGACTGTCCGATTTTTTGCTCAGGCTTGGCTATTAAAATTTCAAATTTGCCATTGTCAAACGATGAGAAAAAAGTTTCAAATTTTATAGATAGTAAAAATTGGTCCTTCTATGTCAATGCGTGCGAAAACTATGGGTTCACCATAGACAAAAATAATCCAGATATTCTTGTTGCCGACATTGCCTCTGCAGAAATGTTGAAGTTTGCAGAACCATACGGAATTAGAACAACTGATAGTGTATTAGGCGGCGCCTACAAGCCAGCGCATACTGATTATTTGGAAACTTTTAAAGGAATTTTATTTCGTCTATACACTGATTTGAAAGTAAAAAGATATCATGTCGAGTCAAAAATCGAGCCCGATAAACACAAATCTGTTATCATCCGTCCTGTTAACTATACATTCGAAGATTTTACATCTTTTTATAGTGATTCGTATTTCATTGATCTTTACTGCAAAATCAGGTTTGCTGAGGAAGAATCCGACTTCACAGAACAAGAAATGCACTCGTTAATTGACAACACCATTGAACTTAGCAGAGGGAATGGTGCCAATCTTGCACTGCGATCATTTGAGCTTATTATCAATAAAACATTTGACTATCGTGGTTCTTTAAGTTATCATAGTGAACGAGTAGATAATTTGAGGAAATAGTGTATTTTCAAGCGTTAGACGACAAAGAACAATGTATCGGTATTTATTACAGCGGTGAGCTGGTATTCGATGAGACAAGGTTTCCGCAAGATATGTCAGGTTTCAAAACTTGGAAATATTCTGGCTCCATTAAAGAACCAGATGTCGATTTCATGTGGTTTTATAATGACGGTAAAAATCTTTCTGATTCTTGCCCGGAAGAGTTGTTCGAAGAATTAAAAAATAAGCAAACTAAGATGAACGCATTCAAAAAAGCATTTGAAATTGCCAAGATTGATTTTAGAGAACATTGTTTCTTTGATTTGGTACCGCACGATTTTTTGGTAGAATTCTTGGAGACCAAGAATAAAATCACGCAATATGTTTATGAAAATTATGCCCGGCCAGCAAATTACGAACACCTAGTTTCAGTCGAAAAGCTTCTTTATAAGATTAGATATCAAAAACTTAATCTAAATAATTCTAACTGTATGAACCTTTTCACGTCTTCGCAAAATCGTGCCATGGCACAAAAAATACTAAAAGGTAACAGATATATAGATTATAACATATTCGGCACCAAAACAGGCCGACTCTCCACTCATCCCGGGTCATTTCCAATCTTAACAATGAAGAAAGATTTTAGGGCCTTAATTAAGCCTCGAAATGAGTGGCTTGTTTCTTTAGACTATAATGGTGCTGAGGTAAGGACAGTTATGTCCTTGCTTGGCATCAAGCAGCCAGACTACGATGTGCATGAGTGGAACATGGAGCATGTTTTGAAAACAGCCGGCATAACTGACAGAGAGGCAGCTAAGACAACATTTTTCGGTTGGCTATACAATCCGAGATCAACAAAAATTAAAGACTCTATCTACGACAGAGAAGAGATTCTGGCTAAATATTATGACTCAGGGCATATCAAAACACCATTTAGCAGAAAAATAATTGTTGACAAAGATAAGGCATTGAATTACATTGTACAAAGTACAACTGCTGATTTAGTAAATGAACGTGCTGTTGAAATCGACAAATTTTTGCAAGGAAAAAAGTCATTTATATCACACATAGTTCATGATGAGGTCGTGGTTGATGTTGCAGATAGCGAGAGAAACTTGATTCCTGAAATAAAAAATATATTTTCTGTAAATAAGCTTGGCACTTACAAAACAAACTTAAAAGCTGGTAAAGACTATCTGAATCTTGGAGAACTTAAGCTATGATATCGATTATTGGCATTGGAAATGCAGGCTGCGCAATTGCTGAAAAATTTGAATCACAAAAAAACTATAAAGTTTTTAAACTTTCAAATTCTGTAAAAACAAAAGGGAATTCGTTTAGACTTGAAGAGTTTGAATCTCCAGAGCATTATGAGGAAAATGTTCCAGATCTTGGAAAGTTTTTTTCAGATATCACTGATGAAGTACAAGTTTTTGTTGTTGGTTCAGCAATGAGTTCAAATTATACCCTTGGTATCCTTCAGCAAATTAGGGATAAATCTATTGAGCTGTTCTACGTTAAACCAGACATTGAGTTGCTGACTGGTATACCAAAACTTGTCGAAAATGTAATGTTTGGAGTACTTCAAGAATATGCTCGTTCTGGGCTTTTCAAAAATATTACCATTCTTTCTAATCTGGAGATCGAAAAATACCTTGACAACGTTTCTATTAAGAGTTATTATGATTCCCTAAACACAACAATTTTTTCTACTGTGCATTACCTAAACTTCTTTACATACACTGAACCAGAGATCGGCCAACTCAACCGCCCGGCATCGGTCAATCGTATTAGAAGCGTCGGCATGCTTAATATAAAAAATCTTAACGAAAAGTGGCTTTTTCAGCTTGACAGTCCTCGCGAGGTATGTTATTATATATGTGTTAATGAGGATAGATTAGAAAAAGAGGCAGGCTTGCATAAGCAAATCGTAGACAAATTAAAATCCAAACCACGTAATGCTTTTAGAAAGATTTCATATGGTATTTGGGAAACACATTTACAAGACTTTGGGTTCTGCGTTGCCCACACTAACGCAATACAACAACAAAAGACTCTTGACATGCTAGAACAAGAGTGATACATTAGATATCAAGGAACGCTTGGTATACTTTACAAACAAAATAGGAGAAAAAACTAATGTCAATTAATATGGAACTTATGCGAAAGAAGCTTCAACAGCTTCGCGGCGAGGATGATGCAGATTCAATATTCTTTAAGCCGCCAGATGGCGAAAGCCAAATTCGGATTGTGCCCGCCGCAGATGGCGATCCTCTAAAGGAAATGCACTTCCACTATAACATCCCCGATCGCAAGGGTGGTGTGCTCTGTCCAAAAAGAAATTTTGGAGAGAGATGTTCAATTTGCGATTTTGCCTCTTCTCTGTGGAAAGAAGGTGTCGCCAATAACGACGAAGAAAGCAAGAAGCTCGCCAAGTCTCTTTTTGTGAGACAGCGTTACTTCTCGCCTGTTGTTGTCCGCGGCCAAGAAGAAGAGGGAATCAAAGTTTATGGTTATGGAAAGCGAGCTTATGAGCTTTTGCTAGGCTACATCCTTGACCCCGAATATGGAGATATTACCGACCCTCATGAGGGCACCGATATTTCCCTAGTTTATACTCCGCGCACAGCGCCGGGTACATTTCCACAAACAAGCCTAAAGATGCGTCGAAATACGTCTACGTTGCTGGAGGACACAGAGGCCATCCCTGCCCTCCTTGACCGTATGCCCAACTTCGATGGTCTCTTTGAGCGTCTATCCTCTGAACAGGTCGACGCGATTCTAGACGAGCAACTTTCAGGTGACGCCAGCGCTGAGGAGCGTTCATCTGAGACAGGTAAATATAATGTTGATACCCAAAATCCGGTAGATAAGGCATTCGACGAACTTATGGCAACCAAGTAATTGGTGTTTGTAGTCCGCTGGCAGACCGGTACTTATAAATAGTCTGCCATATTATTCTATATGATAAAAAGGAGAATATTATGGAATGGTTGAAATCAACTTTGGCACGCTGGAAGGTGCAAGTTAGTTTTGTGGCAGGAGCACTAGTTGTTGCTACCGCATATGGACAATGTAGTTTCGAGCCACCAGCAGAGGAAGTAAGCAACGCAACTGAGACTGTTGAAACAACCGAAGCCACAACTGTTGAGGTTTCTTCGGTAACGGAAGGCACGATTGAAGATGCTACCGGCGAGACTACTACAGAGACTGAGACCACAACAGAAACTACAACAGAGTAGTTAAAAAAAGCCGCTGGCAGACCGGTGAAAAGTCTGCCGCCATTTTATTAGGAGGCATAATGGCAAAAGCCAAAGCAGGTCGTGTTGACTTAAAAGACCTCATGAAAATTGTCAACAAAAAAGCGGGACAGACAGTAGCACACGATCTCACCGGTGATAACCCTACTTCTGTTAAAGAATGGATTCCGACTGGCTCTCGTTGGCTTGATTCAATTATTTGTAAAGGCCAAGTTGCAGGTATACCAGTTGGAAAGATTACTGAGATTGCCGGCTTACAGTCAACAGGTAAATCTTATATGGCTACACAGATTGCCGCAAACGCCCAGAAAACGGGCAAGATGGTCGTTTACTTCGATTCCGAGTCTGCTATCGATCCCATGTTCATGGAGCGAGCAGGCTGCGATTTAGAGCGATTAATGTATGTTCAAGCGTCGTCTGTCGAGTTTGTTCTTGAGACTATTGAAGAACTTCTCGGAGCAACAGATGAACAGCTTGTATTTATCTGGGATTCACTGGCCTTTACGCCTTCAATCTCAGATGTAGAGGGTGACTTCAACCCTCAGTCTTCAATGGCTGTAAAAGCTAGGATTCTTGCAAAGGGTATGTCTAAACTTGTGATTCCGATTGCAGATAAAAAGGCAACTTTTATTGTTCTGAATCAATTGAAGACAAATATCCCACAAGGGCCAATGGCTAGACAAATCGCCATGACTACACCTTACATCACTCCGGGTGGTAAAGCCATGCACTATGCTTATTCGCTTCGTATATGGTTAACCGGCCGGAAAGCCAAGTCTGCTTTTATCGAGGACGAGAAGGGCTTCCGCATCGGCTCTGAGGTTAAGGTTAAGTTGGAGAAGTCTCGCTTTGGTACACAAGGTAGGTCGTGCGCCTTCCGTATTATGTGGGGAACTAGTGATGTAGGTATCCGCGATGAAGAAAGTTGGTTCGATGCAATCAAAGGGAGTGAATATCTCACATCTGCAGGGGCATGGTACACACTATCAATGCCCGATGGCTATAGCAAGAAATTCCAGCCGTCCAAATGGACCAGTCTCGTAACCAGTGATGAAGATTTTAAGAATAGAGTAATCAGTATCATGAATGAAGAAATCGTTCAAAAGTTTGATGAAAGAACTGGAACAGCTGCGGCATATTACGAGGATCAAGAGGATTTAACGGTCCCAATTAAACAATAAAAAGCGCTTGACTTTTATTCCCTGATCAGTTATTCTATAGTTGGTCAGGGTTTTTTATAGGTGGTAGAATGACAGAAACAGACAACAAAAGAGTTTTAATTATCGACGCATTGAATATGTTTATTAGAGCATATATCGTTGATCCTTCGCTTTCGACTAATGGCCAACCCATTGGCGGCATCAAAGGCACAATAAAAATTATGCAGACGTTGGTGCGTCTAACAAATCCTGACCAAATTGTAGTTGTTTGGGATGGACCAAACGGCTCCAACAAACGAAAATCAATAGACAAAAATTATAAAGAGGGCAGGAAGCCCTTAAGATTAAACCGAGCAGTGCATAATCTCTCAGATGAAGAGATTGTTCATAATAAGATGTGGCAACAAACTCGCGTTATGGAATATTTTAATGAGATGCCAATTGTGCAGATTATGCTGCCGGAAATTGAAGCCGATGATGTGATATCATTTGTATCTAGGATGCCCTACTATGACGGCTGGCAGAAGGTTGTCGCGTCTAACGACAAAGATTTTTATCAGCTTTGCGATGAGGAAACTTTAGTGTACCGTCCAACTAGTGGCGAATTGATGAACAAAAATAGAATTATCAATGAAATCGGTGTGCATCCACGGAACATGGCTCTCGCAAGAGCAATTGCAGGTGACGCATCTGATAATTTACCCGGCATCAAAGGTGCTGGCTTAGTGTCGGTAAAAAAACGGCTATCTTTTTTGGCATCGGAGAAAGATTATACTATCGATGAAGTTATAGAGTTCTGTGAAAATGCGGATTCTAAACTAAAATTTTTTACTAACATAGTGGAGGGCAAAAACATTATTCAACATAACTACAAAATGATGCAACTTTACTCGCCATTGATGTCAGTGCAATCCAAGCAAAAAGCAGCTAGCGCAATTGAAGATTTTGAATGCACGTATAACAAAACAGCAATCATTAAACTCATGCTAGATGATGGCTTTGGAGAATTGAATTGGGCCGATCTTGAGGCCATCTTGAATAGGATAAAACTAAATTGTTAATTAGTTGACATTTGGTCTGATCATGTTATAATTAGTACTACCGGAGGCACAGTGGGCAGCGCTGCAAGTTTTGCAAATTTTGGAAAATCCTTTCAAGAAGATCTTGTCAGGCTTATTATTTCAGACCGCCCTTTTGCCGATCAAATATTTGAAGTATTGGATATTTCGTTTCTAGAGCTTGAATATCTCAGGATCTTTGTACGCAAGATTTTGAATTATCGAGATAGGTATACCACGCATCCATCCTATAAAACAATCAAGACAATTCTCGTAACAGAGCTTAAAACAGAAGACGAGATCGTCCAACAGCAAATCATGGAATTCTTCGAAAAAGCCTGCAATTCAGAGGTAATTGACGGAGAGTATATTAAAGAACAGTCACTTGATTTTTGTCGCAAACAAAATCTTAAAGACGCTATGATGAAATCTGTGGATCTGCTGCAATCATGTTCTTTTGATGAAATATCAAAGATTATCAACGATTCACTAAAACTTGGCTCAGAAACGAATTTTGGCCATGATTATTTGACTGATTTTGAAACCCGCTATTTGCCAAAATTTAGAAATCCAACCACTACTGGATGGCAAGAAATTGATACTATATGTGGCGGTGGCCTTGGAAAATCAGAATTAGGTGTTGTGATTGCCCCAACGGGTGCCGGTAAATCGATGGTTTTGGTGCACCTTGGCTCTCAGGCAGTACTAGAGGGCAAGACAGTGGTTCATTACACTCTTGAGCTACAGGATACAGTTATTGGAAAAAGATACGATAGCTGTATAACTGGATACCCACTTTCAGAATTGGACGTTTTTAAAGATGAAATTTATGATAAAATTAAAGATCTGGACGGTAAGTTAATAGTTAAAGAATACCCAACTAAATCTGCATCTACTAACACAATTAAGAATCATCTTAATAAATTATTGAAAAGAGGCATTGAGCCGGGCCTAATCATAGTTGATTATGCCGATTTGCTTAAGCCAGTTGTGGTTAGAAAAGAAAAGAGGAATGAGTTGGAATCAATATACGAAGAACTAAGGGCCCTCTCGACAGAGTATGGATGCCCAATTTGGACAGCCTCACAGACCAATCGCTCCGGATTGAGCGCAGAGGTGATCACGATGGAGCAAATTTCTGAAGCTTTTAATAAATGTTTTGTTGCTGACTTCATCTTCTCTGTGTCCCGAACAATCGAGGATAAACAAAATAATCAAGGTAAAATTTTCATTGCAAAAAATAGAAATGGTCCCGATGGAATGGTTTATGATATATTTATGGATACATCTAATGTTTGCATTAAGGTTTTACCAAAGGCGGTAAATTCTAGTAACATTGCAACTAGCCCGGTGTCTTTAACACCACCCCAGCAAAAAAATATCTTGCTTTCAAAATATAAAAAATTTAAAGGAAATTAACTATGAGAACAATCGAAAACATCAGAAGATTTAGACTTTCAGACACTTTTGTCGATCCCTATAAGGCTTTAGCCGTGCCTTGGGGCCCTCTGGGATATGTTACTTTTAAGAGAACATACGCCCGTCGACTAAACGAATTTGATCCAGAGGCTACCGGAACGGAAGAGTGGTGGCAAACATGTCGTAGAGTTGTAGAGGGCATGTTTAATATGCAGAAACAGCACGTCTTTTCCTTGGGGCTTGAATGGAACGATGCGAAAGCTCAAAAAACCGCTAAAGATGCATACGATAGACTTTTTTACTTGAAGTGGACACCACCCGGCCGCGGCCTTTGGATGATGGGCACTAAATTCATCGAAGAAAGAACAGCCGCCGGCCTTTTTAACTGCGCGTTTAGATCTACACGCGATATTGCCTCAAAGGGTGGTTATCTATTCGCGTGGATGATGGATGCTCTCATGGTTGGAATTGGTGTTGGGTTTGATACTGAGGGTGCCGGAACTATAAATATTCAAGAACCTGAATATACCAATGATACTTTGGTTATTGATGACTCGCGCGAAGGCTGGGTTAACTCTGTACATGTTCTCTTAGACGGGTTCTTTTTCGGCACTAAGGTACCAAAGTTTGATTACTCAGCGATCCGACCCCTTGGTGCAGAAATCAAAGGTTTCGGAGGAACCTCATCGGGCCCCGGCCCACTCATTGAGCTTCATGATAATTTAAAGCAGCTATTCTCTGCTAAACTTGGTGAACCTATTACGTCCGTCGATATTGTAGACACAGAAAACCTAATTGGCCGATGTGTTGTTTCTGGCAATGTTCGCAGATCTGCAGCCTTGGCTATGGGCCGCTATGATGACAAGATGTATTTACAAATGAAGAATGATCAAGAAAAATTATACCATCATCGCTGGGGATCAAATAACTCTTTTAATGCTGAGGTTGGGATGGATTATACGTGGCATGCTAAGCAGAGCCAAACCAATGGTGAGCCCGGTTATATTTGGTTAAATAACGCTAGGACTTTGGGACGCTTTAAAGATGGAAACCGATACGATGATATTAATGTGGCAGGCTTTAATCCTTGCGTTGAGCAGCAGCTTGAGGATGCTGAATTATGTTGCCTAGTAGAGACCTACCCAGCCAAACACGATGATATTGACGATTATCTTAAAACACTAAAGATTGCGTATTTATATGGCAAAACAATTACGTTGTCCAACACACATTGGCCTGAAACAAACGCAAAGATGTTAAAAAATCGTAGAATCGGTCTATCACAGTCTGGTGTTGTCCAGGCCTTCAATAAGCACGGTCGACGTGAAATGTATGACTGGTGCGATACAGCCTACGAGCACGTTAAACAGCTAGATGAAGATTACTCTAATTGGCTGTGTATACCCAAATCTGTTAGGATGACCTCTATTAAGCCTTCTGGCACCGTATCACTGCTAAATGGATCAACCCCGGGGATTCACTATCCAGAGGACGAATACTATATTAGAAGAATTAGATTTGCCAATACGTCGAAATTACTTAAAAATCTTACAGAAGCCGGTTATAATATTGAAGATGATAAATACTGCCCGAATACTGTTTGTGTCGAGTTTCCTGTACGCGAGCCCTATTTTTCGAAAGGAAAAAAAGATGTCTCAATGTGGGAACAATTGGAGACTGCAGCCCAGTATCAATATTACTGGGCCGATAACTCTGTGTCTATTACAGTCACGTTTAAGCCTGATGAAGCTGAGCAAATTAAGAGTGCGCTCGAACTTTATGAAACGCGCCTGAAAGCAGTTTCCTTCCTCAAGTATGAAGAAACAGGATACGAGCAAGCGCCGTACGAGCCGATTACCAAAGAAAAATACGAAGAACTTTCGGCCAAGATTTCCGAAATCGATCGTTTTGATGATGATGAAGGCGGGAAGGGCTCTAAATTCTGCACTAATGATAGCTGTGAAATTTAAGGAGAAAAAATGTTTAAACCAGTAAATCGACATATCCTAATCGATGTGGGACAAAATTCAGAAGATCAAAAGCCACTTATCGTTTTGCCTGAAGACTATAGGCCTGAACAGCAAAAGCACTCGGTGGTACAAGTTTTGAATAAGTCTGATGATGTCAAATTTAATCTTGTAGTAGGTAGCAAAATCGTTGTAGATTCGTCAATGATAGAAGAAATTGTAATAAATAATACTACTTATAATGTAATACTAGAGAATTATGTTGTGGGGGTGCTGTAGCCCTGAAGGTATAGATAATGGATAAAAATTTCTACAATGAGGCTTCCGCTAAAAAACTTGGGTGGGAGCCTTCTTGGTTTGGAGAAAAATATTTTGATGACAAACTGACAAGGGCCATAAAAAAATGGCAGCGGATTCGGGGAATTACTGCGGATGGCTTGTGTGGCCCCATGACCTTTCGCCGCCTATGGACAGAGAGACAAGAACGCAAGGTAGTTGGAGATTTTTGCAACGATGGCGATAAGAATTATTCTAATTCGATTGTTTACAATGGTGAGTTTTTTCCAATTAAGTGGCAAAAGTTTGTTCTTTGGTCTGACAAGGGAGGCATGTCTGCTAAGCCGGGTCATTTTTACGATTACTCCACTAGGCCTAAAAGAAACATAAGATACTTTGTCAATCATTGGGATGTCTGTCTTAATTCGAAATCTTGTCAAAATATCTTAGACAAAAGAGGCATATCGGTCCATTTTTTAATTGACAATGATGGCACGATTTACCAAACACTGGACCTACAGCACGCAGCTTGGCATGCCGGTTCTTCACGTGCGAACAGAGCGTCTGCTGGTGTTGAAATTAGTAATGCATATTATCCTAAATACCAAGCGTGGTACATTGATAACAAATTTGGCGAAAGACCGATTATTGAAGATGCTTGGGTTCATGGCAATAAACTAGAGCCTTTTTTGGGCTTCTATCCCGTGCAAATCGAGGCTTTGAAGGCACTTTGGGCTGCAATACATCTTGCCACCGGTATACCGTATGAGACTCCTGTTAATCAGTTTGGTAAAACCTCAACTAAATATGTGCAAGATGTTCCATACGGTAAATTTAGGGGCTTTGTGAGCCACTATCACGTTAGCAAAAACAAAATTGATTGTGCTGCGCTGGACATCAACGAACTTTTGCAGGATTTAAAAGAAGTTTAGCCTACTATTTAAAATATGTGGTGGGCACTTTTTGTCCTCTTGTCGTGTTTCGTCAAGAGTGAGTATCTGTATAGCTATCCTGTTAATGGGCCCGTTGAAGTATTTGTGATCGGCAGCCCGCACAAAAAAGCAGACTGGAAAATGAAGCCCGATGTTAGAGTTTGCGCCGACACGCGAGTGAGTGCATTTAGAATTAATCATGCCATATCTTATTGGAAAAAATTAGGTTATGATTTTGGATCAATTAAGATAGACAACTCCCCAACCTGCATGCGCGTATATTTAGGTGAAATACTGATAACGTTGCCAGATTCATCTTTAAAAAATTCACAAATTGCTGCAACGAGAATATATTCTAGAACCAAAACTAATGAAATTATAAAAGCTAAAATTTTCATAATGCCAAAAGATTCACGTAAATCCCGAGTACTTGAGCATGAAATCGGACACGCACTTGGCTGGTCACACTATAATAAAAAATTTCATATTATGCATTCAAACTGGATGCTTGGCGGTGTCGACGCGTACGGGCTTGAAAACAAACATTGACACTAGTTCAGTATTGGGTTATAATACTACCACATGAGTGTACTTAAACACAACAAAATTGTAATAGGCGGTACGTTGCCAGCGCTTATGACAGCCTTCATAGAGGACTGCCCGATATTGTTTACAGAACCAATGGCACCCAAAAGATTTGACCACCTTGACCCGAGAACCAAGCTTGATTTTTTAAAAATACCCCACAGTAAAAATCGCTTTTACACTTTTAATAAGAAAATTAATGTTGGAATAAAAAAACTTTTACTTTGGGAAAGATTATTGTTTCTTCTTTCTTTACGTGGCCTCGTCCCGTTGTCAAATTTGTGCACCAGAATGAGACACATCGATAGTAGAATTATTTGTTATAATGATTATTCTAAAATTATGGAATTAAAGTTTGAAAAGTGTCTGTACTTTGGCGATCGAAACGCCAGCGGCTTTGTCACAAAAACAAAATTTGACGCAGACACATATTTATGTTATGATTATATAGCGTTTAATAAGGGAGGAAAACATGAGATCGACTTTATACACACAGGCGATGATTTTATCAGCGAAATATGGTTTTATAGTTCCGACCGCATCGATGGAAATACTCCTGTTAGGGATGCTTGTGCAGTTTCAAAATTAACATCAGAGCAATTAAACGACTTTGATTTTTCAGAAACGATGGCCAGATTTAAGGTCATGCAAATAATGAAAGACAATGGGATGAGAGGACCACAGAATGGATACACAAAAAACGGTACCCCGCGGCATTACAACTTTAGAACTTCTTGCATTCGTCGCGAAATCAGAAGCTTTGAAAATCAACTACGACCGTCAGCCGAGAATATCGAGATTAAAAAAGAAAATGAAAAAGCTCTGCACGGGGCACTTAAGGGCAGTATTGGGCCCTACAATACTATTTTAGAGTTGCTTGATGAAAACTCACCTTAGTGGAATTATACCGGTTGCGAATCACGAAACATCATTGAAAGTATCGTTTCCCGATTTGCTTTTACCTGTCGCAGATGATTTTAATTTAATACAAAGATCTGTATATGAATGTGCAATGGCTGGGTGCGATACTATATGGATTGTCGCAAATCAAAATCTTTCTCCAATCATTCGAGAGGTCGTTGGCGATTGGGTTTATGACCCTGTTTATTATAAAAGAGACTTCGCAAGTAAATTTTATTCTGATCTAAGAAAAGAAGTGCCTATTTATTACGTTGGTATAAAACCGAAGGATTTTGATAGAAGAGATAGTTATGGTTGGTCAGTATTAGAAGGAGTCCACGCCGCCTACATGACATCATACAAGATTTCTAAATGGGTCACGCCTGATAAATATTTTGTTTCCTTTCCATATGGTGTTTCTGACCCTGAACAGGTCAGAAGCTTTAGAAAACAAATTAGCGACAAAAATAAAAATTTCTTTTATTCATTCAATAACCAAACAGTTAAAAACAACTTACCACTTCCATTCACACTTAAAGGAGAAGAATACGTAAAATGCCGAAGAGCGATAAACAAAAAGACAACAAGGGAGTTTTTACCCCCTTTACCGAACCAAAAATATCCATCCCAAAAATTGCCATTAGAAGAGAGATGGTCCGCCCGCAAGTTCAATTTCAGTGAAATTTTTGAACATGTAGATGTTGAATGCTCTTACAAACATAACCTAGAATGGTTTTATGACATCTCTGACTGGTCATCATATATCAACTACATGAGATCTGATTATGAGATCAAAACACCCTTTAAGGACTTGACAAGAGCGCGCAAACACGTTAAAATACCATATACGTCGGAGGAATAATGGATCGAAAAGATTCTAAAATTAAATTTGTTGGCCTGCATGCCCACTCGGTAGCAGGTTCTATTTTTGATGCCCTAGGGTATCCACAAGATCATATGGATTTTGCATATCAAAATGGCTGTGACGCGCTAGCGTTGACAGACCATGGTAATATGAATGGTCTAGCATATCAAGTGCTACATGCCAAGAAGATGCAAGAAGCTGGCAAGGATTTCAAGCCAATTTTTGGCTGCGAAGCATATTTTACGCCGTCTATTGAAGAGTGGCGCGAAGCATACAATCAGGCAATGGAAGATAAGAAAAAAGCACGTGCTATTAAGAAAGATGCCCAGTCTGGTGCCACTGTAGAGGATGAGGGTGACAGCAAGAAAACACAAGACATTCTCAAGCGCCGGCGCCATCTTGTCTTGTTGGCTCAGAACCAAACAGGACTGAACAATCTATTTAAGTTGGTGTCCGAATCATACCAACCGGAGAATTTCTATCGCTACCCACGTATCGACTACGCACTATTGGAGAAGTACAATGAAGGTATCATTGCTTCTTCTGCTTGTCTTGGTGGGGTGTACGCCGGTAACTA
>CEUT01042091.1_pt1 | contig 30565 bp, 43 predicted proteins | sample 531401 | NCBI WGS metagenome assembly CEUT01 (sample SAMEA2622821, study PRJEB7988) | marine metagenome | biome: marine biome (ENVO:00000447); feature: surface water layer (ENVO:00002042); material: "saline water (ENVO:00002010), including plankton (ENVO:xxxxxxxx)" | depth 5 m | reverse complement strand
AGCTGTCGCTGACGATGCAGCATTTGATGCCTGAGTAGATGCGGTTGATGCTGAACTAGCAGCAGCTGTAGCACTAGAAGCAGCAGCAGTTTGACTTGTAGTTGCTGAAGAAGCATCGACTAACAAATCGTATTTAGCGGAGTTTGCATTACTTGTAAGTGGCTGTGAACCACTAGAAGTATGAGCAGTATTAACAATAAAAATATTATTTGTTGATGTGTCTTTTACAATATCACGACCAACATAATCTGTGCTTGCTGCCCAATTGCCTTTAAATGATCCTAGCTCTTGGGTAACAGATATTTCACCTGAACTATCAAAAGCTAATATTTTATTAGCACGATCTGTAGATCCAACAGTAAATTCAGTGCTGGTCATTGTATTAGTTCTTGATAGTTTTATAGATCTATCAATTTGTTCTTGTAAATCTTGACCAATAATTGTGAGTTTATCTAATGCACTTTCATGTGATTCTGCTGGGAAAGGATCGTTAGCAACATAATCGGTTGCTTGTGTTTTTGCTGTACTTCTTCGCAGCACTACAGTTTCGCTTGCAGTAGGAGCAGTAACAAATGTTACAGTGCCACCTGATGCAGATCCTACACCTGATATGGAATAATTAGTAGATCCAGTGCCTTCACTTTTTACAGTTTCTGTACCAGTGCTTGATCTTACAATAACCTGTATATCAGTATTTGTTGGTATAAAAAATGTATAGTTAAAGGCTGTAGCTGATCCATTACCAGAATAGCTATTCTTAGTCGTAGTCGATGATATTGTCATATTAAAATTTTATGGAAAGAACAAAAAAAAAGCTGGAATATTTCCAGCATATATAAATTAATATAGAAAAATGTTATGATTGTTAAGTAAAAAATTTATCTAAATGGATTTATTTCAGGTGATCTATCAGGCAGTGCTTGTCCTCCACTCCACCAATAATCTCGACCTGTATTCTTTCTTTCCCTTTTTTCCTTTCTTTGTCTTTTTTTGTTAAAATCTGGATCTATCATTTCTTGCAAAGTATCTACAATTAATCTTTCAAATGCTAATCGAACATACCAAAGTGATGCTCCAGGAGTATATCTTTTTATAAAATTAGATATATCGCCACCCATGTTAACTTTGTAGTCATCATCAATAAAAACATTTGCACCCATTTTAAGTGGGTTAATAATTGTTATATTTGCTAAATCGTAAGCAAAACTGCCAACTGGCCCAACTATTGTTTGGCCAAATCCACCGCCAAATCTATTATTAGATGAGTAAAAGAAATCACCAAATATACCTAAACCACCACCATGTATCATCGCATTTAACCAATATTTTACATCCATGTTTTCTACTGGAGTAACATCTTTACCTTTAGTAAGATTTTTTAACTCATAGGTTAATGCACCAATAATAGTTGTACTTATAACTAATCCAGCTAATGCACCTATTTTTCCAGTTAAATTTTTTTGTCCAAACAATGCTCTAGCAATATGTGTATAAGCCATTGTTAATGTAAAGTTTTTATACATAGCAGCTGAAAACAATAGCTCGCCACCAAATGTACCTGGTCGGCTGTTACCCATCAAACTAGCTTTAGCTCTATAAGAACTAGATGGTACAGCAAAATTTATTTCTCTATTAACACCATCCATTAGTTTATTTGCTATTTCTCTAGCAAGTTCTTCACCAATACCTGTGTTTGCATAAATATCGTCTGGTCTAATAAATTGTACGCCTTTGTATTCGTACATTGGTGTTTGTCTAATAATGTTCCAATGTGTTTCATTTAAACCATTTCGTTCAAAAAAACCTCTAAATTTTGGATTTAATTCTGCAAATGTTTTATCTTTTTGTCTAGCTATGTGTCTAAACATCTCCATACCAAAACCAAACTTACCAGCTTGTGTTATGTGTGATAATCCACTTGCTCGTAAAATTGTTTCATTTACTCGTTTTGCAAGTTCAGGTGAATAAACTTCACCTACATATCTAGCCTGGGCGGAGCTTACTGTTAAAAAACTTTCACCGATAATACCAGCTGACATAGCCATGTCTGCAAGTTCATCGCTTGTCATACCTTTTGTAAATTGTCTAAGACTAGAAAATATAGCTCTTGTAGCTGGTATTCCATTCATCTTAGCTGCAATACGAGTAAAGTTAAAATCACCCAGTGCTAAAATAGATGCAGATCCCAGCTGGGCAGCTGTTAGTATTTGTCTAGTACCAGCAAGTGTCCTAGACACAGAAGCATCTACTGGATTATTTAATGTGCCTTGATGTAATCTCCATATATTATTTAATAAATTTATTTTTGCACCAGTTCTATCTTTGTTAGTTCTACCAGGTAGTTGATTTTTTCTTTTTAATCCTTGTTGATCGTCTATAGCTGCTTGTTTTTTTAAATAATCAAACATCCAGTTTATTGTTGCATTAGGATTTGCACCCAATACTTCCATTGATGCAATATCCCTGGAGATACTATCAATATGCCCTACTACTGTAGAAAATGGATCTGATTGTCCAAATTTTTTTTGATACGCAAGCCATTTATCTGCATCTGCAAAAATTAAAAAACGATGATCTGTTCTTCTACTTGCTATACTTTTACCAAAACCAGCTGCTCCGCCAGGGCGTACTTTGTTATAACCTTCTGTAGTTATTGTGTTCCAAACATCACCAAGTGCAATACGCAAACTGCCTTCATTAAATGGTAAACCAGTTTTTTCATCAATCATTTTTTTCTTATCAAGGAGTGGTAAAATAAAATCTATCCAATCAGCTTGCCCCATTTTTTGTAATGCTACTGGATCATGGTGTTGCGGCATACCATAATTTTTAAGTTTTGGTATTTTGCCACCAGCTCTATTAAATCTTAGTCTTGCAGCTTCTAAAACATTACTGGCAGCTTCTGCTAATTCTCTAGCCATAGGATTTTTTGTGCTACCAGGAGTAAACATTTCTCTTACTACATCATCCATAAGATACTCATTTCGTACACCACCAGTAAAAGTTTTTTTAAATTTTGTTATGTAATTAGTCATTTGTGAATACAATTGACCTCTTACTGTAGTGTATCTTGTTTCAAGATCTGTAAAAGGCATCCTGTTGTTAGATGATAATACAGCAATCATAGCTTCTGCTGGATCTAACTCACCAGCAACATTTCTAAATGTTTGTATAAATTTTAGTATTCTTGTTTGTGCTTGTATCGTTAATAATGATTGTCGTTTTTTTTCTGCTGCATTTGCTTTTAATGCATCGTATGTTGCACGACCAGCTTCTCTTTCAGCATCAGCTTTAGACATACCCTGTGCAATAAAATCTTTTTCAAATTCTTTAAAATTTTCTTGTAATTCAGTTTTTTTTGCATCGCCAATAATACCTTCCTTATTAGCGTTAATAATACACTCATTAAGACTCATACTACACAATCCTTTAATCTAGTTATTATTGCCTGGTCGTTTTCTATATCGTTCAACACTTGTCTTGCTGATACAATTTCAGGCACTACTTCATCGTTTTCTAATTTAGTTCCAATAGCAAATTCTGCATCTTTAAATTCATCTATAATTTTTTGTTCAGGTGATAATTCTACAGTTTTTTCTACTGGTATTTTTGCTTCTAATTTTTTTATTTCTTCAATTTTTCTTGGTATTTCTTTTTCTAAAAATTCATATCTTTTTGCTCTTTTTCCAAAAACACTTCTAAATGGTGTTTTTTGTAACTCTCTTAACTCTAAAATTAATTCTTCAGTTTCAGCTTTTTTTGTATTAATTTGATCTACAAGATCTAATCTTTCTTGTACTTCTCTAGTTATTGGTGTTGCAGCTGCTTCGGCTTCCATCTCAGCTTCCATCCGAGCAAATTTTTCGTTTATATCTTCTAAGCCAAAACCTTTTTGTTCTGTTTCTCTTTTTCCCTCTCCTTGAACTTTTGTTCTAGTCTGTTTGCTAGACTTTTCTCCGAGAGAAATCCCACCCTGATTTTCGATGAGTATGGGTTGTTGTCCTTCTTTGACAAAGTTGTCGATTTTTTTGTAGCCATCTGCTAAATTACTCTCCTTTACTTGTTTATATACTAGGTTAGGTTTATCAGCAACATCTAGTAAATATGCATGATTTATTAATCTGCCAGTTTCTAAATATCGCACAAATGCTCGTCTATACGACTCATCACCAGGTATATCTATATTGTGTAGATATACTTTATAACCTTGTTGTTTAAATAATGATATTTTTTTTGCAAGAGATGCAAAATCTGCACCTACTACTGGATATACCATATTATACCCTTTTTCAGCTGATCTAACAGCTAAATCTGCAATAACATCTGCACTTTCCTCATGTATAACACCAGCTCCTAAACCATTTTCATATTCTGGAAAAAACTTTTTTGCTTCATCAGGATCTATTAATACAGCTCTTAATTTTTTTATAAGTGGTATTGCTTCAATTGATGATTTACCACTACCAGGTTTGCCCATGACAAAAACAATTTCACGATTTGCTTTTGGCTTTCCTCTAAAAACTTGATCTTTTGCAAGTTGATGTCCATTTCTTGCTTCTAATGAATTGGCAATAGCCTGGCGAATAGCAACCCTTTCAGGCTCATTCATTATACTTTCAGTAGTATCTAATTTATTAAGTGCTAATTGATCTGCTTCGTATTGATCGATAGCATCATCTAAATTTTTAAATGGTGGTAAGTTTTGTTTTTCTCTAGCTTTATTAATATTAAATAATGCTCTTGTAATAACTGAAGTATCAATTTTTTCTAATATTGGTTTTACAATAGATCTATCAATAAGATCTGTATCTCGTAAAACTTCATCAACGCCAAACTCTCCTCTTTCAGCTTTGGCACTTACATCAAAAACTTCTTCTAATTGATTTTGTAAATAATTACCTTGTGATACTTGTCCTTCACCAGCTGGTTCACTAAATTTAGTTTCTTCTATTGTTGGTGTTAAATCTTCTTCTTCAGCGAATTTCGTACTCGTGTCTGGAGATTGTGCATCGTTCCCAGATCGGCTAACATCGAACCCATCAAAATCGCCTCGTTCATTTGCTCGTTCAACTGCGACTCGGAATTGTTCGATAGCTGCTCTTTCGTTCCCATTTGCATGTAAGACTGATGCATTGTTAAGCTCATCGGCAAGAGGCTCGCCTTTTCTGAGAGCTTTTTTTTCGATGAGTTGTAAGATTTTTTCATTTATTAACTCCTGGTTTTCATTGTATGCATCATCAAGAACATTTTTTCCTGATGAGTTTATTTTAGTTTTGTTTAAATTTAAACCTTTAAATAAAGTTTTATTTGCTTTTAGTCCTTTTATTACAGCATCTAATATATCTGCCTTATTTTTTACCAAAGATGATGTAATAAATTCTGATCCTAATAGATCTATTTGTTCAGTTGTATTAAATTTACTATCTAATGCTTGTAAAATAATACTTCTAGCCTTGTTTAAATTTTCAGGTTTTGTTTTGTTTAGCAGCTGCAAGATAGGTAAATGTAAACTTTTATCATTTACCAGCTGTGCAACAAGTGCAGCATGACTTGACTCAGCTTGTCCTCTAGCTAATAAATCAAATGCATCATCGGCTAATGACTCCAGGGCAATAGCTTCTCTTACCATTACAGATCTAGGTGGTAATGCTTTTTTAAAATTTTCAAAATCTGCTTTGTTAAGTCTTAATATTTTTGCTGCATCTACAGCTGTGCCGCTACCTTCTTGTATATTTTTTATAGCTGCCCAAACTTTTATTTGATCTGGTGAATATCCATCAGCTTCTCTATACAAATAACCAAACAATCTTGGCTCTTGTCCATCGTTTTGTGCTTTTATTCTTTTTGCTAAACCTAATCGTTGATGTCCATCTGCTACGACTTTACGACCATCTAAAAATTCATAAGCAATAATGACATTAGCTGCATGTGGATTCCACTCAGTTACACCTTTTAATCTTTCTGTAACACCAAACTCATCACCACCTTGTTTGTATTGAAAAATAGTTGCATCTGTTTCTAATTCATCAATTTTAAATTCTATTTTATTTGCAGAATAATCTTTTAGTCCTTCGTCTAATGTAATAATTGGCCTTTCTGCATTAGGCGTGTTTTCTAAAACTAAATTTTCTGTGCCTTGATTTATTCTTTCTTCATGTTCTAGTTGATTTTTTACTGTGTTTTCAAATGGATTATTATCAACATCAAATTGTTTATTCATCTCATTTTCAATAAATGCTCTTACTTCTGGAGTTTTTATTTCATCTGGTAAATTATTTATCAATCGCATGGTTGCAGATTTAGACAAACCATTAATACTCATCTCTACTATTTGTTTGTAGTTAAGATCACCAGCATCAATCATTTTGTTCAGCTCTTTACCAAACCATGCAGCCTTATCTTTTTTTAATAATCTGCTATCATTAAATGCATCAAATTGTGCTTTTGTAAATTGACCAGATCTAAATAAACCTAAAACAACATCACCTAAAATACCACTTGCAACAGCTACTGTAGTAATAGCTATCGCAGCCTCTTTAGCTGTGTATTCAATATCTAAAACATCATTGTTATATTTATAAACATCTTTCTGTATTACAGCTTCTGCAACACCACCAATCAAGGCTTCTACTGCAAAAGTTTTTAAAACTTGCATACCAATAGTGCCTGACCATGACCAACCACCAGTTACAAAACCAAGAGGTAAAGTTCCTAAAATTACTGGATCTGTAATACCAGCTCTCATAGATCCTAATAGTTGCCCCCAATTCCAACCACCTAATCCTGGTTGTGCATTAGCCATAACATCTCTATTGATTGCCCAGGCTTCTTGTGCATTAGCAATAACTTCTTTGTCAATATCTGCTCTTGTTTTTACATTTGCAAATTTATCTGGTTGTTCTTTTTTTAATCTATCTACTTCTCTAAAATACCAATCAAGATGTGCTTCTTTACTATTTAAAAAATCATTAAAATCAAAAACATCATCTCTTTCCATCAAATCTTCGTTAAAAGATTTTGCAAAGTTTTCTACTTCAGGTACTCGTATTGTATCACTATGATTTACAAATAATGGATTTGGTTCTATTGTGCCGCCAAGCTCGGCAATCATTTGATCGTTTTCTGTAAATATTTTTGTAAAAGCAGATACTTCTGAATCTGATCGTAATCTTGCAAAAAAATCATTTTTTGCTGCTTCGTAGTTTTGTGAAAAATTTGTGCGAAAACCTTTTGCTTTATCAGTTACAGTAAAAGGTGATAGCTGACTACCAGGATCAAAAAAAATACCACTCATGTTTATTTTTGAAATGATAATATTTCGTCTTTAATTAAATTAAGATCTAAAACAAAATATCCATTGTTACCACCAGTAGATGTACCTATGTACTGGGGATCTGTAGTATTCCAAGGTTGATTAAATGATACAACATAAACACCATCATCAATAACCCAAAGATAAGGTTGATCTCCATTTATATCTGTAAATGGTACTTGTGAGTCCTCATCATCGCCCCTATTAAAAATTCCTTCTTTGCCTTGTATATTAAATTCACCTGTTGATTCACCATATTTCCACTCAGGTATTTGACCATTTAATAATTTATCACTATGCATGTATATTGATTGATTAAGATTATATTCAAAATCTTCTGCTTTCATCCAAGATGGTATTAATGTTGTTTGACCATTGTATTCAACAAATCCACCATATTGTTTGCCGCCAATTGTATTTTGCCCAACAAGTTCTTGCACAATAGAAGCATATAATTTTTTGTCTAAAAATTTATTATCACTACCACTAGCTCTTTCAATGTAAATAAATTGTGCTAGGTCAAAAATATTATTCATAAATGTGCTATTAACTTGATGTAATGCTCCATCAATAGTATTGCTAAATACATCTCTTACAACATCTAATTGATTTGTACTTTCATCACCAAAAAATATTTGTTGCGACATAAGACTTGTATTATCTTTTTTACTAAAACCATTTAAGAAATCTGTACCAACAGCCATTGTTGTAATGTCAAAATCTCTAGTGTTCATAAGACCAGCTATGTGTGCAAAATAACCAGCTTCGTTTTTACCTTCACCCTTGTATAATATTTCTGAAAACACTGTGTCTGTATCTTCATCAAAAGTTGCAAGCCTTCTCATTATAAAAATTTTATCTTTAATATCTGTTTTTGGATCTTGCCAAATATTCATCAATGATATTTGATCTGCTTTTGTTAAAAAATTATCTACAGTTGTAGGATATTTTGATTTTACTAATGCACTTTGTGATTGTCTTGTATTCACCCAATCAGCAAATTCTTCATCACTTGCATTAACCCAATCAATAGTTTCTAAAGTAATTAAGTTTGTAGTGTTTGCCCAATTCAGTGAGTCATCATTTAATGCTGTTTGCATTTTATTTAATACAGTTTGTAATGTTCTTTGTTTTAAAACTAATTCATTAGATACGCCTGGTATAACTGTTTCTACTTGACCAGCAGCTGTTGATATTTCTTGTGGTATATTTTGTTTTGTTACTTGTGCATTTACTTCATTTAGTTCATCTTGTAGTTGTCCAATGTTCATTTGTATTGCACTATTATAAACACCATACACAGAAATATAATCTTTTGCTTTTTGCACAGTTGCATCATCATCGTATGCTTCAGCAATACTAATTATTTTGCTTAATTCTTGCACGCCATTTTCAGGCATGTTGCCATCATCTAACATTTTTACAATACTATTAAGTTCCTTTTGATTTGCTTTTATAATTTTATTATCATTTGTACTGGCTTGATTATTAATTGTATTAACTGCATTTTGTGCTTTTATTTCTAAATCAGTACGCTGTGCAGAAGATAAATTTGGAAATGGATAAGTTTCTTTATTTTTTGATAATTCTAAAAAAGCTACTGGATCATTTGCAACAGCTTTTTTTGCTCGTATAAATTCTAAATTACCTCTTGTAACTGACATAGCTACTTCAGGTGTTGTATTTATAATACCTTTTTTAAATGCTTCATCGTGTATGCCTTCAACTAAAACTGCACCATTTGAATCATATTTTCCAAACAATCGATCTTCAGCCATTTTTTGTTGTAACAAATTGCCATATTCATAATCATAATATAATTGTTTTAATTCTTGCTCATAATTATTTGTTGCAAAAGATATGCCAGTTTTAAATGATCCTGAAGCTACTGTTACACCACCAGCTGTTTTCTTTTTATCAAAGTTTAAGATAAAATCTTTTTTTACAACTTCATCTTTAATTTTTAATGCTACCTTATCTCTCCACGCATCTGCTGCATTACTATAATTTACTTCATTGTTTTCATAATCTTGACCTGTAGAATATTGTAATATTAAATCATTTAGCCCTGGATTTTGTTCATTACCATCCATAGCAAAATTCATATTTTCTGTGAGGCTATTAGATCTATCTAATTTTAATTTTCTTGTATAAAAATCTACTTCATTTTTTTCTACTTGTTCATATAATTTAAGATCTTGTCTTTTCTTTTCTTCATAGGCAATAGCATCATTTTTTTCTTGCTGACTAAATAAATTTAAACCTACATCTAAACCAGTGCTGCCAACTTTATTTAATGCATCAGTTACTTGGCTAAAATCATTAGGGTTTACACGCAGCTGTGAAAATTCTTGTGCTTGTGATTTGTTCACACCTTTTTGTGAACGATATTTTCTTATTTTGACCACTAAGTACCAACTTTCTTTTGGGCAAGACGATGTGCAGCTGTAAACGACAATCTGTTTTTATCTCTTGTCATAGCTTTTTTCATCATGTTCATGTGTTTTGTAGTGTGATGTTTACTATGTTTTTTTAAAGTTTCTTTTTGTCTAGCTGTTAATTTTACTACCATTATATTAATCCTTCCTTTGCTAATAATGAAATATATTTGTTTTGATTATCAATATAATCTTTTTGAAATTTATTTTGGCTATCAATAATAGCTTTGTTAAATGCGTTTTGTTTTGTAATTTGTTTGTAACTTCCATAACCTGATAGCAACGATGTACCAGCTCCCACAATACCAGTTATACGAGAATACTTACCTCGCATTTTAGATATTTGTGCTTCAGTTCTAAATTGATTTGCAGCATTAATTTGTGCGTTTGCATTTAATTGTGCTTCATATCGTATGTTTGCTTTTTCTATATCTGATTGTGTTTTGTTTGCAGCTAATACTTCTATAACACTAGGTGAATCAAATGATACACCAGCTTTGGCATAATTAACTATATTATCACTTTGAAATGATTGGAAATCTTCTTCTTGTTTTAAAACATTTTGTTCGCCTACTTCTATAGCAGCCACTGCATTGTTATCCGCAATTGTTGCATTTTGATTTGCTATAGCAGCGTTTGCATCATCAGCTGCACCTTGTTGAAAACCACTTACTACACTTGTAGCAGCACCTACACCAGCACTTGCTAAAGCAATAGTTGTTGGCTCGTAGTTAGCTAATTGCATAGCAAAACTATCTTCTGGAGATCCAGGCGTTTTAATCATTTGTAAATCCTCGCATATCTTAAATAATCTAGTTCATTTTGGTATTTACGCATCTCACCTTCAAGCTGCATACCTAACCACTCAGCAAATTTTTTTCCCATAACAAAATCTTTTTTTACTGCTGTTTGTAATCGTACAACATCGTATTTTTCTACTAAAAAATTTAATCCCTTTTTAATTACTCTAGCAGCTGTAACAGGATTTTGTTTTGACAAATCACTTGCCATAACCCAACCTTCATAAACACCTTGCCACAAAGGTATTATCCCACCACTACAGATAATATTTTTGTTATCATCAATAGCAGTAAAACTCATATTCTCTACTTCTAGTCCATCAAGTAATGGTCTTAGATCTTCTTCTACTTGTGTGTATGAACTATTCATAATACCTTGAACCATGTTATGTGCATGTTCATTTTTAAAAGGTATAAGACTAGCCATCGTATGTTGTAAATTGTGGAAACAAAGCTATTACATTCATTGGTAATGGTTGATTTTGTTGTATGACAATAAAACCATCATTATCGTAATCAGCATTGAACTCTATTTCTTTATCACCAGTAAACAAAGGCACAGCTGTGTCCATATCAGCTGCACTAGATCTAAATGGTACTCTATCTAAATTACTTGTGTCTTTACCTACAAGCAATCCTACAGTTTCAAATAATCTTACACTTAAATTATGTATTCTTTTAATTTTACCCTGGGCAGTGCCATCTTGGCTGCCAGCTTCTAATCTCATTGTTTGTAATGTTGAATTATAGCTTAGACCAACTTGTACTTTTGTTGCAGATCTATCTAAGGTTATAGATCCATCAGATACTGTTTTGTTAGGATGCGATGATCCATCAGCTAATATTGTAACAGATTGACCTTCTAAATGTCCTAAACCAGTTAATGTTGTTGTAGCACCACCACTATAGACTAATCCTGAATCAACAAAAAAAGCATCACTTAAATCTGATCCATAATCAAATGGTTGTAAGTATTCAACATATCTCCTGGTTGCGCCATTGATAGTCCTTTTCACAATAAAATATGTTACATCCTCGTTAAGATCTCCAGGAATAGTGGCAACACTTTCTACTACAGCATTTCCTGATCCAAACACGCCACCAAAAATATGTCTGTGCCATCCAACGACTTGCTCATTTCTTTGATAAGTAAGGCCACATACTTGCCCATCTTCTCTTACACACCACAGTATAGAGCTTGGCTCTTGCATATAAGACATTTCAGTAATACCACTATCAGTAATATGCTCGGCAAGTATTGTTAGATCTGGAGCTATAAAACCATCTGTATCGTAATTATAAACTAACTCTCTTACTTTTCTTTTTGCTCTTTGTAAAAACATCGTAGCATTACCAATTGGCACTGCATCTACTTCTGATGATCCATAACTAGATTGTTTTTTTATCTGTATGTTTGTTGGTGTTATAGGCTCAGAAGATGATGATGCTGTTACAGAAAATTCACCGCCTACAGTACCAACAATTAAACTTCTTGTTTGTGTTAAATATCGTATTGCATTTACTTTATTTGATGCAATTGCATAAGTCATACCATCAGCTGCATTACTGCCAACAGTAAAATCTTCTATGTCTGTAGTTTTAGAAAAAAATATTTTTTGCGGATCATTATTAGTATTTGCAAAAACTAATCGCTGTTCATAAAAAGTAACACATGATGGAAAGTTATCTGTGCTGCCAAAAGGATTGCTTGTAAAAGAAGGAGTTGCAAGAGTCCAGTTTGTATGTGCTGTTCTTGATAGTTTTCTTGGGGCATAAGTAGGATGTGCTAAGTACATAACATCTGCACTTTGTGCAAATTTTACATTAGGTATATCAGCAGTAACATAAGGAGATGCTATTTCATAAATGCGAGAAGCTGTGCCACCAGAAGCATAAGCTGTGTAGGCACTTGTGTTTATATTAGTACCATCATAGTTTTGTAACTCAAAAGTATTTGTGGTTTTATTGGCTACCTTAAATGTAATACCATTAACTTGTGTCATACCTACTACACCACTAATAATAACATCATCACCATTACTAAAACCATGTGAGCTTGCTGTAACAACACCTGGATTTGCTTGTGTAATACCAGTTATAGTTTTACCTGTTTCAGTTATTATACCACCATCTCTATAAAATCTAATTTTTTGATTACTAAACTCCATGATGTAAGTATCAGTTGTTGAAAACTCAAAAGGTATTAGTCTAGTTTTGTTTGCACTGTTTTTAACTTCATGTGCAAATCTTGTGCCAGGTCGTCTTGCTGCACCACCATGAGGAAACACAGTAAAGTTTTCTAATGTTTTTGCTCCATTAAAATATTTACCTAAATCTGTTCTGCCATCTAATTGTGGTGATAATTCACCAGCTGTAAAATTAGTTATTGCAAATGATGCTCTTGCCATAAATTAAAACCTTGATGTTATAAAATCGTTTGCTTCTAGTTTATCTGCTGTACCTTCAGTTGCATCTAAGTATCTAGCTTCTTTAATTTTATCTGCATAGGCTTGTTGCATTAACTGAGAAACACCAGTTGATTGTGTGATTGCATAAGCTAGCTCGGATGCTAGTCTTGCAGCTATAGCTTCTTGTAATAATACATCATACTGATTGACATCGGTAATTCTTGCAACATACACAATTTTAATTTCAGTTTCATCGGTAAGAAGTTTTCTTCCTTCTATTTTGTGTATATCACTATCTACCTTGTCGCTGTGTTGTGTTTTTATTACACGCAAGCAATCAGATGGTAATGTATATTGTTTGTCAAATTCAAATGCTGGCGTATCAGTATCAGCTGCCAGCTCTACTCTTTTTACTAAACAATTCCAATTGTGTGATCTAAATACAGCATCTCTTGCTGACTCATATCGTTGGTTTAGTAAACGAGCATTTTTACTATCTTCTGTTAAAGATATTATATTAGATGCACCCAGCATATTTAATGCTGAGTTACACATTTCTACTACACTTGCCATTTTCTCCTCTATGTTTTCTTATGTCTGTTAGCAAAGTTACGAGCTGCTTCCTTAGAGGAAAATCCCCATTTCTTCAGTGCCAGTTTTAATCGGCTTGGAGATCCATCAGGTTTTGTTAAACTTCCCTTCATGCCTGAGAATCTGGCAGCGAATGAAATTCTGCGAGGGTTTACTCCCTTCGATACTGGAGATTTTACACCATAATGTTTTCTACCAGCTGCATTAAGTCCGCCTGATGGGTTTTGATATTTTTTCAATGTCATTTCTTCTTACGAGCTTTCATCGCTTTTTGTATAGCAGCTGATCGTTTTTTTTCGTAACCACTCATTTTGCCATCTTTGTTAAGATCGCCTTTTTTACTTTTCATTTTTTTTCCGTATGCCATTATTTATTTTTACCTTTCTTTGGAAATCCAGCTTTCATGTTTGCGTAAGCCTTCGGTGATATTGTTGAATTTTTTTTAGATCTGGATGTACCAGCTTTTTTTCTTTTATTAATATTTGCGTATAGTCCTGGCTTTGCCATTATTTTTCTCCCTTCGTTAAATGAAAAAGGGGGCATATAGCCCCCTTCGTAATGTTACATTGAGTAATAAACCCAACAAAAGATAGTACCAGTAATACTAGCACCACCAGTTGTAATAATAATATCAGTTGCTGAAGATACTTTGTGAGCTAATCCTGTTACAGCAGAAGTCGCAGCACCAGCTGACGAACCACTTAACATAGATTGAGTTTGCCCAGCAGCGTTCCAAGTTCCAACGACAGCTAAATATCTGTCATCATCACCTGAATCACCAACTTTTAATGTGCTTGATCCACCAAGAGCATCGCATTTTAATACGACATCGTGAATTGTTGCACCAGCTGGTACTCTAGCAATTGTAATATCAGATCCACTCGCTAATGATGATGCTTCAAAAGTATCATGCCATACTTGCATGTTACCAGTATTTTGAGCAGCATCTATCATAGTACTAGGAGTAGCATCTAGTAATGTGATGTTTGCACCTTTTACACTAGCCATTATCTACCTCCTATTCCTGACAAGCGATCTCAACAACTTTTTCTTCTTCCATTCTAGTTGCACCAATGTCCATGCAGTAGTACACCTGAGTAGAATATGATTTGTCATCTCTTTCGCTTATTCTAGCTGTTATATCTTTACCAATACCTAACTTGATACCATCAGAAGCAAACGCAATAACCTGGCGGTTAGGAGTTGCATCCTGAGTTAATCTGTTAGATGTGATAAATTCAAATCCTAAGAACGAATTGATATCGCCTTGTGCAAGAGCTTTCACTGTATTGAAATCAGAAGATTTAACTTCTGTAGTATTCAATAGATCTTCTACTTGTTCAGGAGATACAATACAGAATCTCTTGATTGAAGGATCAACACTATTTTGATCTAGGATTTTTTTTGCGGATAATAATTTTGCAACAGTAAGTCCAGCTGAACCATGAGCTACTTTCTGTCCAGAAGGTAACGCAGTATCAGTACCACCTGATACACCAGTTTTTGCTGTGCCTAATGCAGCTGCAATTATTACATCATCCATAGCTCTACCCATAGCAGCAGCAGCTGCTTTAGCGTAGCTTGAAGTTGGATCGATTAGCATACGAACTTTGTCTGCATCATCGATCAGATCTGCCCACTCATACGCAGCTGTAGATAATCTTCTACGACTGTGGGGCATATCGATTTGCGGAGTATTTCCGTGCCTGGATGTTCTTAGTTGTGCAGTAGTAGCTCCAATTTGTTCAAAGAAAGCATTTTTTCCTTTGATTGTTTCTACATCAACAGCACCTCTTAATAGAGATCCCATTTGTTGCGATAACATTTGAACATTAGCACTATATTGCTCCACAAAAGCGGTTGTTATATTCACTGACATAACTTTTCCCTTTCATTGATATAGTTTGTATGCAGCATGCTTATCCTTATGGGGCATGCCTGGATTTTAAATCTTTTAGATTTCTAGTCTTTCCTAGAGTCTTGATCGCCTTGCGGTTATGATCTATCCAGCCTTACTGCTGGAAACTTAATTCAGCTTCTGGAGATGGTCTTTGTTCTCTCAGTGCTAAAACTCTTTCAACTATCTTGTCATGGTCTGGATGTGTTTTATTCCAGTACGCAGTGCCAGGCATAGTCAATTCTGATAATTCTTTTTCGATAGCAGCAACAGATACTGTACTCGCATCACTTTCAGTGCGTATTACATCCTCACCCATTTTATCTGCAATACCAGCAAACATTTTTATAATGTTTGGATTGTCTGCAAGTCTTGTGCCATCTTTTAATTCCATGTTTAGTATTTCTTCACTAGCAAAAGTTTGTGCTGCTTGTTTGCTTTGCACGATTTTTTCATTGAATTGTTGTCCAAATTCATTTCGTAAATCTAATTCTGCTTTGTGATTTGCTTCTTGAAAGTTAGCTGCCATTGTTTTTTGTGCAGCTTCTTCCATCGATTTATAATAATCTAAAATACCTTGTGCTTGTTTGTCATTTAAACCAAGACTATGCACTTGTGCTTTATATGCATTTAGTGCATCTGGGTTTTCTGTTTCATAATTTAATGTATAGTTACCAGGTTCATCTGGTCTACCAGCTGCGGTATAAAAATTAGACCAATCATCTTCTGTATAGTTTTGATTTGGTTTAATAATTTTATCAGCACCTATCATTTTTTCTGCATTGACATAACTCTTTGCCAATGACTCTAACGAACTAAATTTTTTTAGTGAGTCGTTTTCTTGAAGATCAGCTGGTAGTGATGAGATCCAGGATTGTTCTTCTGTTGGTTGCGATACAGGCTGCTGGCTTGGTTGCTCACTAGCAGTTGTCTGATTTTCTTCCATCATTTATCCTTCATTTGTAAAATATTGTTAATGTAAAGAACAACACTACGCTGCCCTTCACGCAAAATTGTTTCCGACTTATCTGAAACAAAAGTGCTAGTATTAAAAAAACATCTGTTTTTTAAATCTGTTAAAACTCTTTGTCCTTCTTCGCTGCCAAAAACTATCTTGTAGTCTTTGTGCATTTGTTCAATTACTTTTCTTGGATCATCCTTCGCCACCTATTACCTCTTTCAATGCTGGTGTAGATTGACCAGCTGCTTTCGCTACTTGTGATGCTTGATCGATGTCTTGTTGATCTTGTGCTGCTTGTTGTCTGCTTTCTCTTATTTCAGTTATTTCTGCATTAGATCTCATTACTTTTGATGGAACGCCTAACACATCAGTAATATGTTTAGCCATCGCATCAGTATCTAATATATCCATAACTGGGGCTACTTGATTTAGTGGAGCTAGTATTTCCATCGCCTGGACAATAGCCTGAACATCTTGCCCTCTTTGTGCTTTCGCTAATGGTGATACATACTCAATGTCTATTTCTAAACCTTGTAGTCCTTCTGGAGCTGGTGGTAACATTCCCTGGCGCATCAGTATTGCAAAAGATCTTGATATAAGTGGTCGTAACATTTCTGCTTGTAATCTACCTAACACTGGAGCAAGCAAACGCATTTTTTCTTCATTACGCTTCATTACTTCTGTCGCTGTCATTTGTACTGATTGCTCCATCAATAACTGATCGACAAAGTATGCTTGACGAATAGCTTGTCGTCTTTGTTCTTCCATGTTTAGACCAACTGGCGTATTAGCCTGGATCATCAAAGGCTCTATTCGATCTCTTGAACCTGATCTATAAAAGTTTAAACCACCTGGAGTTGTTTTAATTGGTAAAATAAAACTATCATCTGGTACTAATAGTGGAGGATCTATTTGTTTTTGTGCTGCTCGGATAGTTGTTTCTGACATTTTGTTGAGCATTTTTATATCTGCAAGTGCAATCATGCTCGGAGATCTACCATATACTTCGTTGGATGATTTACTCCATCTAGGTATTAGATATGGAAACTCCTCAAAACCACCAACAGATATTTCACTCATATCTTCTGGATCGAAATATACTGAAACAAAAGGCATATTTTTATTATCCATCTTGTAAGGATTTGCTTCATCGTTAGGCATAACAGCATGAATAATATCTAATTCCATGTATGGATCTTCATCTGCAAGTTTTGTAATTCTTCTGCCAACATTTGCTTCACCAAACATCTCAACAACATTTCTTGCTTGCATTTTACATTTTCGAAATACTGTATCTATTCTGCCTTTTGAATTTTCCTGGACATAGATTTCTTTGATGTGTCTTGTTGTAAATCGTAAAAGATCTTCATTATCTTTTTCTATAAACATGCATGCTGTACCAAATGCACACAGATCTAAATACAATTCATGTACTTCTTGCTGAAAGTTAGATCTATCAAAAGCTATATACATAGCTTGATTAGCTGACTCTAACCACTCGTTGTTTTCATCTGTAGATAATTCTGGATCTTTATAACGCAAAGAGAACCAGGGGGTTGCTGCATTGGTAAGCATGCCATGTAGGGAGGAGCTTAATAAATCGAGAGCATGGAGAGCTGTTCCATCGTAAATAAATTCAGTTCTTTTATCACCCCTGGATCTTTCTTTATTTACATCTGCTCTTTTAGGTAAAACAAAATCAGCAATTTCTTGCCAATGTGATTCCCAATTGCTTCGAAGATCTACTAACTTTCTATATTTACTAAATAATTCTGGTACTGGCATGTTATTGTCCTAACTTTGTTTTAATGTTTGATGATATTGCATCTGCACCTTGTGATAATGATTCTAATAGTGTTCTTTTCTTTGGTGGTTTTTTACCAGCTTGTTTAGCTGTAAATGTTGATTTGTAATCTGCAAAGGCAGCATCTGGTGTAGCAGCATCAGCTAATGCTCTTGATGCATCTATACGCATCGCTGTGCCACCCATTCCTGGCATCGCAAATGATGCAGCACCAACAATAGCGGCTTTCATTTTATTTTGACTTTTTAACATTTCTTTTGATATTGCAGTTGATGTTAATGCGCCTGATGGATCTCCAGTTCCCATAGCTGTAGGCGTTCCATCTTTTCCAAATTTAAGTGATGCACCATAAGATGTTAGTATTGGTCTGCCTGTAGTTGTGCTTCTAACAATATTACCAAATCTATCTTTCATAACTGCACCAGAAATATTTTCTAATTCTCTATCAATACCACTTGCTACAGTTCCACCATACATATTGTTGCCACTTGCAACTGCTTTGTCTTTTATTTTTCTAGCAGCTGTAGTTACCTGGTTTAGATCACTAGATCTCTTTTCTGCTCGTTGTTCTTTACCAGCTGTTGTTTGCCCCATTAACCACTTCCTAATGTTTTTTTATAAACTACATTTGGATCATCCATCAAACCAGCTTTGCCAGTTAATATAGTTTTTGATTTAAAATTTTTTGACACATCCATCCTAGCTTGTGCTGTTTGCGATGCAGTAGCTGTTTGACTAGGCACTGCTGGTGCTGGCGGAGGTGGTGGCGGTGTTATTTTTTTTGGTCGTAAAAATCCCATGTTTATACTCCTAGTGGGTTATAGTTGTTATCAGCCATAAGCTGTTTTGGTCTTGCTTCATTAAGATCTATCTCGTCAGTTGCGACAGCTGCTGTCATCCATGCATCGCAAAAATGACTAGACCAATCGTGTACTGGCTTAGAGTAGGTTCTTTGTTTATCTAAATATCGTCTGTGATACCATTTAAGCGAGTCTAACAAAGGTTTGCAGCTGTCATTGTCAAACCAACACTTACTCAAAAACAATTGAGCAGCATGTATTTGATCTTCTTTAGGTAACTTAGGACAAACTTTTATTGGCCTTAGACCTAAACTGTATGCATATTCTTTCCTAGATCTACCAGTAGATAAATCTCTAACTTCAATGTCATGCGGAAAAATAAAATTTCTGTAGAAATAATCTTTTTCTCGTATGACCTGGGCATAATGATCTAGCCCTTCATTGTTATTTTCATAACAATCAATGATGTTATAAGACCTACCTTGTTGTTGTATAAAAATTATACAAGTCTTATCTGATATTCCTAAATCAAAATAACAATCTACTGGAAAGCCAGGATCGTATGGCACTCTAGTAATTTGTTTTTTTTCTTCTATCTCCTGGACAAACTTTGCAAACACAGCACCAGACCTATTTGCCATCCAAGAACATTCCATCTCTTGTAGATATTGATCCTCGGTCATCAGCTTACGCATCTGTTCGAGTTCTTTTTTTTCTACAAGTTTAGTCTGTGATACTTTCCATGTAACTGTATACCACTCAGGATCTGTTTTTGCTTTTTCATACAATGAATAAAAAGCATCCATTCCGTTAGGCGTTCCGATAAAGCAAATACCCCCCTTGCGATCAGCGATTGCTGGTCGAATAATCTCAGGAAACATTCTCTCATCCATCTGTGCATACTCATCACAGAATACATAATCAAAAAACTGCCCCCTGGCACTGTCTGGATTTTCTGCACCAAACAATTGAATACGACTTCCATTTGGAAAATCTGCTCTCAATTCTGTTTCGTTGTACTTCATTCCAGGTATTACCCTGGTGTAAAGTTTTATCATATCCCAGGAAATCAATTTGATTTGAACCCTGGTAGGAGCAAACATAGCACCTCTAAAATTTTCTCTATCAGTTGTTAGAGCTAATTTTATAAGGTGATTGACACCGAATGTTGACTTACCTCCTCGCCTATGCATGACACACACGCCAAATCTGTACTTATCAAGCTGTTTATGCAGCTCTTTTTGCTGTGGTCTAGGCGAATATGGTATAGATATTACCTTTTCCATCAGTGTATTGTATCGTTTTCAGTAGGTGGAATACCTAATTTATCAATTTTGTAGCTCTCCATCAGCAGAAAAGCAAAAGCCTTTGCTTCTATAGCGTCTGTAAAACCAGAAAATTGCATAGTTACTTGCATAGTTTTCTCGTCTAAAATTAGTGTTGCAGTATAATCAAGTTCGTCTGTTTGCATGAGTATCTTCATCTCCCAACATATATATAAAATATACGGAGGGTATTTTTCTGGGGGTAGGTATTCTGCCATTTTTTAAAATTATCGGCTGACTTGCAGCTTTTTTTTTAAAAAATTACAAAAAACCTTGCATTTCCAAAAGTAAACCTATCTCCAAGCGTCTTACATCCTAGGATTTCTGCGACAAATTTTAGAAAAGGTAGCATTTCTGGTAGCATCGAAGTTCATATCGTGCGTGCGAGTCCTTCTACTTTGTCCGACAAAAAACCCTTCTCACCATCTTTGTTCGCAGCTTCCACAGCTTTAGGCTTCACCTTCCCATCATCCCATACGAATTTGTAAGTAACATTACTATCCTGTTCGATCTTACTCTTATCGCCATAGATACCAATCAACTTACTTGCAACCCATCTGTAGTGATGCAATCTTTCTCTATTCCATTGAACATCTTGCGGCTTCACATCTTTGTCAAGCAAATCAAATGCCTGGTCTAATCTTGTAGCTGCTCCTGTCTTACGAGCTTGCAAGATCTGGTCGTTAATCTTTTCATCTTTACGCATCCATTTGTAAACACCAGATAAACTTGGATAATCTTTATTCTTGCAGATCTGTGTCAGTGTTTCCCCCAACATCAACTTTTCCAGGATCTTGTCCAATATCTCGTCTGAGTAATTCTTCATTGTTTTTATATTGTTTTAAGTTTCTCCAGGATCTTAATTTACCCTGGTATGTTTTAGCTCCTGTACTCATGCCGCCATGATATTTACAACGACCTGATTCAAGAGCTTTAGCCTGGCAAGGCTGTCCATCATACTTGCGTCTAGCACCACAAATAATTTTCTTGGATGGTCGCCCTACCAAACTAAAATACCCTGATTAATGAAAAAAGATCTATAGATGCACATCTAGGCATCTTATGTAGTTTTGTAAGTTATTTTGTTAATAATGTAAAGTTTATTGTCTTTGTTTTTATTTATTTTGTAAGCCATGATGATGAGAGCCTCCAGGTACTTTTCTTTTATCCATTGTCTTGTCATTTTGGTTCTTTTAGCTAACCACACCCAGGATGCACCATTAGCTTTTGCCCAGATAACTTTTCTCATGTGCATGTCATCTATTTCCATTAGTATTTTTGTAGCAATTTCCCAACGATCTATTTGTATTTGATCTGGTAATACTGCTACTAAATCTTTTATATGCGTATATCCATAAGAAGTAATCTCATCAGGATAATCTACCCAGCTACTCATTTTCTGTTTGCGAATTACTCTAGGTAGTAATTTATCTGTTTCAGCTGCATCATCAAATAATCTTATGAGATGTGTTACATCAACTTTATTTCTTTTTTTATTCGATGCCACAGATGTGTTTTGCATATTGTCTTGCTTTCTTTTTTTGATTGTATTTTCCATGCAGCATTACATTGAGCCAATCGACATAATTTTCTCTTGTTATTTTTTTACTCATAGCACTCATCAACCACTCATCACTTCCTCTAGGAGCATAAGTACCTTGAACTACTGATTTATAATTAGCATTTGTATTTTTCGTTATCTTTTCAATTATCCTTTGGAAGTTATTGTTATCCACTGTTACCACCAGTAATAATTTTAATTTTATCTTCTTCTAAATATGTTCTTAAATTAGTTCGTAGGAAGAATTTTTCCTGGTCATTTGGAAACATTTTTCCTGTAGCTTGGAAGAATTTTTCCTGTAGCTTGAAGTCTATGGAATACTTTGTGGATAAACCAACATTACCTTTTTTTATAATATCAATGTAACCTAGCTGCCTAAGTTCAGCTAAACCATTACGAATAGATCTATCACTGACTCCCAGGTCATTTGCCATCCGCAGCTGTGAGGGATTACACTGGCCAGTTTTTTCATTGTGATAATTACACAACAAGGTAATCACCTGGCGTGATACTTTTTGGAGTCGCCTATCTTTAGTAGCAAATATAATTAACTTCCATTTACTTACGATAGACATTTAGCACCCTATCAGCTTCCATGCACAATTGTTCATCCATGTTTCGCCATGTATAAAAATTTTCCATGCATATTTTTTTGTAATGTGATGCTAATTTAACTGTTTCTTCTGAATATATTTTAACTGTTATAATTTTTTGTTCACCTAGCCTGGTGATAGTTAGATCGCTTATAACTGGAGCTGATTTTCTTTTTTTTGTCATAAACTCCAAACATATCCACAATTAATTTCATTAAATTCTTTGATGCAGCCGAGAGGTATAACCTGAGATCTACCTGATTCTTTATCTTCTGGATCAGTTGGTATGTCAGCTGATATTTTAATTTCATGGTTTGTCCTTTCTGCTAGCCACCCAACACTTAAAATTTCTGGGGCAACAGTTTGTATAATGTCAGATCTATCGTGCCAGCCTGACTCAATTTCTTTAGCGTCTATCCATTTTATGATGACTAATTTACCGAGGTATTCCGAGGAAATCATTAGGTGTTACTTCTCCATTTGTGTTATCTGAAATTCTAGTCAATCTATCTGGTCTAGGTGTTACACCTCCTACACAATATCGTTTGACTTCTTGTGTTGGATTTTTTTTATCTTGGAGTCCTAGCTGCCTGGCAAGTTGTGTCCAGGTAAGTTGATATTTGATTCTGTATTCCTCTAAGGTCATACAGATGAATTATATTAAGTTAGCATTTTTTGCAAACTTTAATATTTTATTTGCATATTTAATCTATAGCATTTAATGCTAGATTTATTATGAATACAAGCATGGAAAAGTTAATTGAAAACATGAAGCGAGTAGGAATTACACAAGAGCAATTAGCAAAAAAAATTAAAATTAATAAAATACATCTTAATAAAATTTTAAAAGGTAGAGCTGCACTAACAAAAAGTATGGCTAGTAAAATTTCTAATATAGATGAAATTGATTTAACGGAAGAAGATCTTATGTACCCAAGGTTGCCTTTGCCTATAGTCGGTCAATATTTTAGCGGCTATAAAGTAGAAAAATACGAAATAAAAAGACCTCATGTTAATTTGCCAACGCCTATCTTACCAGGTTGGTTTGGCATACTTCATCGAGGTAACAAAAGTCCATATAGTGAGTGGCATTTTAAAACAGAAAATTCATATTTAGAAATTTATGATGGAGTTTATGCTGAAGAAAAAAAAATAGATCCCAGAATAATTAACAACTTTGGATTAGTATGCGATGACGAAAATGATTGGAGATGTGGATATATAGGGGATAAAAATAAAAAAAATAACACCCATAAATTTGATGCTCTTAATTCATCGTCTAAATTTATTAAGGTAAAGTGGGCAAGTATGTTTATCAGTATTGTTAATTTAGCTTCTATAGATATTGATTTAGATATACACATTGAAGATTAATATTTTTTGCTAATATAATTTGAACTAGTTTGCATTTAATGCTAACTATCCCCTCTAAGAGATTAGGGGGGAAAATGGATAAAATAGATTTTATTCCTGAATACTGGACAAGGTGGGGTTTAGATCACACATCACCAACACAATCAAATAAATCAAATGGGATTTGGGCAGCACAATATTTAATTTGCACTAACGAGGAAAGAAGAAAATTTACAACTAAGCCAGTGATGACAGCTGGTAATGCATTACAAAGAGGTATTGATACATGCATCGTTGATAGATTAGATCCTAAAACAGCAGCTGATGAAGCAGTGTACCAATACACAGAAACAGCAAAAGCAACATGGGAATTAGATGATGAATATAAAATACAATACAATGCAATTAAAGATGGTATGCCACAAATGGTTGCCAATGGTATAGCTGCACTAAAAGAAATCTTTCCTAAATATGATAAAATAAAAATTAAATCTGAAAGACCTACTTCTTGTGAAGTACCTGGTCTTGAAATACCTATGGTTGGTTACATTGATTATGAAAGTAAAGATGTAGTTGTAGAATTAAAAACAAAACAAAGAAAAAGACCTAAATACAACAAAGATGGAACAGCTGTTTGTTACAGTGGCACGCTGCCAAAACAACCTGAAATTGCACATGTTAAACAAGTTGGTTTTTATAAACAAGCAACAAACAAACAAGTATTTCTTGTTTATGTAAACGACAAAGAACCAGGATATAACAAAAGAACAAAAACAGATGAACTTGGTTATGTAATATTCGATCAAACACATGATATGCTCAATGATGAGAGTTTTGATTTTTATTGGGAAAATTATAGAGTTACAAACATTGTAAGACAAAACATATTAAAAAATAATAGTGAACTAAAAGATATATTATCAAACATAGATCCTGAGTTTCATAGTGGCTTCTGGGATTATGGTGATGAGTATGTTGCCAGGGCAAAAAAATTGTGGGGCGAAGTATGAACCTACCAGCTACAAATCATCTGCATGAATACAGAATAAAAATTAAAAATTATTATAGAGAAAAACAATTACAAAAAGATTGTAAACAACGAAGTAAAATAAAAGGTTTATCTGAACGAGGACACCAAGTCGTTTGGCATCACATAAAAATGAACAGTAGAGGATTAAATGGATAAAAAAACAATGGAGCTTGCAAAAAAACATGGTCTTAAAAAAGAAGATCTATGGTTTATGAAACATGCAAAAAAGTGGGCAATTACACACAAAGCTATGGAACGAATTGCCATGGATGAAAAAATTACAATTGTAGATCTTGATTTATCTTTCGTAGATCTATCGATCGGCAGTTGCGTGGTAAAATGCACAGCTGTTAAGGATGGTTTAAAAGTTATAACATTTGGAGAAGCTACTCCAAAAAATAGTCATAATGCATATCCAACAGCTATGGCAGAAAAGAGATCTATTGATCGTGCTGTATTAAAGTTAGCTGGTATGCATGGCGATTTCTACAGTGAAGATGAAATCGATAGTCGAGATTCCCAGGCAATCAGTAGTGATGCTAAAAATAATGATCGTGTATCTGGGAATGGGAGCAGTAGGAATGAGCTTGCTGCTCCACAAGAATTTAATAATTTACAAACTGATGAGGAGAAAAAAAATTATGTCATAGCTATTATTAAAAAAACAAAAAATACACATAGAGGTAATCTTGCTGAAAATATAGCACCCTACCAAAATTTTATTGAAGGTGGAAAGTATGAGCAAGAAATAACTAAGGCTTATAGAAATCAACTTAAAATATTGGAGAGCTAATGATTAAAGGTGTTAAACCAAATAAAAAAGGGCAGCATGTTATTTACATTGATGTGTATGCACAAACTGATGAACTGAAAGACGCTGTAAAAGAAGTGCCAACGAGTCCACCTAGACCTGGATTCAAATCGCACAGCCAGGGCGTTGAGTTTAAAGAAGATATAACAATACCAGCTGGCAAGTATGATGTTGTTATGTGGCGTGGATTTACAAAAGGTGGAGCAGATAAGATGACGATCAATATAACAGATCATAATCCTAAGTATGCTAGTGGCGGTGGAGGAGCAACACAACAACCAGCAGCTGCTGCATCTGTTGAGGAGGATGTGCCTTGGAACTAAATCCACACAAATTATTTAATACTGCGGAGGTAGGTAATATACTTTATCCTTCGCAGTTATCAAAAGAAGCAAAGATGAAACGAGTAAGACGACTTGTAAATGCAAATCAATTACCAATGAAACGCATTAAAAGAACATATTATATTTCACAATTAGAATTAGAAAGATGGTTAAAAAAAACAAATGACAACTGAACTAGAGCTTAAATCCATAATTTTAGACAATACACCACCAGGTAAATCAAATGATCCATTGGTACAGGCGATCATAAATAAACTCGCTGAGAGGTCAAATAAAGGCATTTTAAAGTATAAAAATACTATGGTTCAGGCTGAGCTAACTATGGATAAATGGTTAGATAATGCAATTGAAGAATTACTGGATGCAGCAGTGTATCTTACCAAGATACAACAAGAGCTTGCTAAGAATAAAACTTCCTGGAAAGTTAAATTTGCAGAAGATCTCCTGGACAAAAAGATAAAACAAAACAAAGAACTCAGAAAAGAAATCACAGATCTTAAAAATAAATTTACAGTGTAAATGCTAAAAAGGTAGCGGTACTTTTTTCCTTCATATATAAAAATTAATAACAAAAGAGTTAGCAAAAAAACGACTACTGCTACCCTTTTTGCTACCTTTTTGATTTTTCAGAATTGTAGCTGTTCTTTGTAATGTTTATATTTGGCGGATTTCTGGGGTAAATAGCTGGCACGCCCGAGAAGATTTGAACTTCTGACCTACCGCTTAGAAGTTGGCGTACTTACCAAGTAAAATAAATTTTTTCAAGGATTTACGGACATTAACGGACATCTACGGACAGTAAAGGACACTAAAGGACATTAACGACCGCTACCCTAAATGCTACCCTAAAAAATGTTAATAAAAAAGATTGACTAACCGCTTGTATATTAGCATTTAATGCTTATATTATAAATGTAAGATGATAAAAAAAACTAACAGAAAGGATAAAATGCCAAAAAAACCAATCAAGGTTGTTTACAATACTAAGCCAGATCCTATCGTGAGTATCAAAGAATACGAGTACAATAGCGAAACTGGTAAACCAGATATTTTAGTCAAGCATACAGTTTATGAACCTGACAAACCACAGGAGGGCAAAGTTTATGCCCTTACAGGTGGGCATGGACAGCCTAGTATTGCTGCTGGCAATACTTGGGCAGAAAGTCTTGTCGAAGAAATTAAACAAGATCCACAATGTGTAGGAAAGGAGAAAAAATAAATGTCTGCACCATTTTATAACAAACAGGGCAATAAAGTATTATTGTTTTATTATTGCCCTATTACAAAACAAAGGCGTAAAAAAAGCTGGTCAATAAAACCAGGTCTTAAAAGAGAAACTATGCAGATGGCTAAGAATTTTAACAAGCAATTAGCTACTGACATAGCTACAGAAAAGTATGTGCCTAATGATGTTAAGTTTTGTTTTGCATTAGATAAGTTGGAGGAGATCTACAGAAACAAATATAATCAAAATAAAAAAGATCCTCACACTGGTATTAGACCAAAGACTTACGATGAGTATGTTGGTTATCTTAATGTTATAAGAGGTGAATCAAAAGATAATGTTTTGATACAAGGTCGTAGATTAACTGATTATATGTGTAGTGAAATAGATCCACAGATTGCTGACGAAGTATCAAGAGTTTTTGCTAGCACATTATCAAAACATAATAATACTAAGTGTTGGTTCAAGTTTGAGGCTGCATGTAAGATTGCAATCACCCAGGGTTATGGATTAAAATTTAATCCTTGCGACCAGGTAGATCGTAGCTTGCACATGTCAAAATCTAGGGTTGTTAAAAAGATTGCACCGACAAAAAAAGATGTTGATGCATTTATGAAATATTTAAGATTGCAAAAAGATAGACCTACTAATGCTTGGAGGGTAAAATTTAAAAGATTATTTGATTATAATTATAATAATTTTTCTAGGCAATCAGGTCTTAGAGGTTGTGAGATTAGACCTTTATTAATTAGCGATCTTAATCTTAAAAAAGGTTATGTAACAGTAACAAAATCACATTGTGGCAAGACAGGTAATATTAGTATTACCAAGACAGATGCTTCAGATAGGATTGTTGCTTTATCAGATGATATGATTACAGATCTAAAAGATTGGATTAATTTTATGATGACCAACGAAGGTGTATTTAAAAATCCTAAATGGTTATTGTTTCCATCATTAAAAGGTCAGATTGTAAACCAGGCTAATATTAATAATAGAGTTATAAAAGATAATGCTATAGCTGCTGGATTAGATCCTAGTCTATTTAGTCCGCATCAATATAGAAGATATAATAACTCATTAAGAAGAACAGCTGGCCATAACAAAGATAGAATTAAGAAACAGCTGGGGCATGTAGATGATAAGATGTCAGATCTTTATAATACTACCTGGGATGATCTTGATAAAGATAGAGATAATATTAACCAGATCTTTAATGCCTAAGAAAAAAAAAGAAGAACTAAACAAGCAGCAGCTGCAAGATCTAAAAGAGATTGCGGCTGTTATATCTAATGAATTTACAATTGGTAAAGACAAAACAATTTGGAAAATAAAAAGAAAGGAGAAAAAATGAAAGTTACACCTAAAAGATTAGGCTGGATAAAAAAAGGTGATTGGTACACCAATGATAAATATCCATTTTGGAAAATACAAAAAATTATTTATCCAGGAATACATAATCCATATTCTTTATTTTATACAGATCCTAATAATAATACAAAAAGAATTGCACAGCTGCCAACCTGGTATTGGATTTGGGATTTCTTTTTAGATACAGCTAAAAGATTTGAAAAAAATCCTGGAAGTTTTAAAGCAGCTGTTGGTTATTATACTGATAAAAAATCAGGTAGGTATAAACATAAGCAAAGTAATATATTTGCAGATCTTGCCCCTAGATTGTAAAATTACCCAGGTCTAATCATACAGCTCACTTGCTACAAAGCCTTGTACGATCAAATATGAGGCTTTTTTTTTGGCTTATTTCTTAGAAAATAATCCTATTGCCCCTTTAGCTCCTTTTATACCAAATGATGCAGATATACATAAAATTAAACATGTGCTGAACCAGGAAGGTGTATGCTCATCTAAAAATATAAAACCTTTTGCAACATAATCTTGTGTCCAGGGCAGAAAACAACCGAGCAAAATTGCGCCAAAGATAAGAGTCCAAAATTCATCTTTCCAACTGCTTTGCATTTGATCGACAGCTGATTGCTCCCAGGCGATTTTACCAGCAGCGATGTCCTCCATCCTTTTTTTAGATGCTTTTATTTCTTCAAGTTTTAATTCGTTCTTAGCTGCTTTGTTTTTTGCAAATGCTTTTACACCATCAGCTGCCACACCTAATAGTGGCTTTGCGATTAACTGCCAAACCATTAGAAGTAATTAACTACCACTAATACAGCTATAACAATTACAGCTACAGCCAGGATCTTTCCTCTTTTAGAAAGTCCTTTCCATATTTCTTTAATTGTATTCATAAATCCCTCACTAAATTTGCAAGACTTTCACATCTTGTTTTTGTTTGACGATACCATTTGGAATCACACATCTGTGCAGCCATCTCGCTGTAGTTCTCATCTGCTATCGCCTGGTGCATTTTCTTAAAGTTCATGCAGCCTTTTTTCCCTAATTGGAAAATCATTTCTGTAACCACGCCAAAAGCAATTGGATTAATTTTATCTGGCGTAATCTCATCAGCAGCTGCTACAGCTGCATTAAAATCTTTATCATACAATGCCAGCCAACCTTCTTCAGTTTTTGGCACATCTTCTCCAGGCATAATTCTATGCCCTACACCTCCAGTTAAATAATTTTCGCTACAATAATAAGGTTCTAATTTGAAACCTTCATGCGAACGCACTCGATCTTTTACTATCTGCAAATCTGCATCTGTTATTTTTTCTATCGACATATAAAATTATAACTCCTAACTTTTTTTGTATTATACTTGGCATCCTGGTAATAACTGTACCAGGCTTCCAGCTCTTTCTTCTGCTTACAGTTTTAACATCTATTTTAAGTGTTTCACCATTATCTCTATTAACAGCAACAAGATCTATCGGATCGTTGTCGCAAGTTTTCCAATAGATAGAATAATTTAATTTACTTAACCAGGCAGCTGCTATGAACTCAGACTCTAAGCCTAGTTTCATTTTGTCTGTAGGCATTAGTCAACAATTTTTAACCAAGTATATATAGCTGCTAATATAGATCCTATGATTAAAATACCTTTAAAGAAACCCATGCCAGTATTTGCAGAATAATTAAGATCTCTTATTTGTTTTTGCATAATGTTTACATCTTCTCGTATGTATTTTACATCTGTCTTTAGTTCAGCAATTTCTTTTTCCCACTCAGCCATTAAATACCCTGGATCATGCTATCAAATTTTTTTATAGGGTATGAATCAACTTCAAAACATATTGAACTAAAATGTGCTTTGTTATCTCCTCTATTTTTAGCAATCTGTTTAAATTGCTCAACATACAATTCAGTTGATGACAAACAAGTTTGCATATCTGGATATAA
>CEUT01006368.1_pt1 | contig 30725 bp, 34 predicted proteins | sample 531401 | NCBI WGS metagenome assembly CEUT01 (sample SAMEA2622821, study PRJEB7988) | marine metagenome | biome: marine biome (ENVO:00000447); feature: surface water layer (ENVO:00002042); material: "saline water (ENVO:00002010), including plankton (ENVO:xxxxxxxx)" | depth 5 m | reverse complement strand
AGGCATACGGACAATAGGATTCAGGGCAGGGTCGGATGGCCCTGCCCCACCACCACACACCACATAAGGAGACACCACATGAGGCCCAAGAAGACTATCGCAGTGGCAGACGTTTTGGAGATCGCCAATAACTACCTTCAGACCCACAATCCACCGAAATGGTGTGGAACAAGCAAAGAAAAGAAACAGGGCAGACTGGAGGGCGTTGAGGTGCTGCTCACAAACATCCTGCATGAGACAAATAACTATGCAGGTTATGGGGGCGAAATCGATGAGGAGGGCATTGAGCGTAAGTTTTTCTACTACACCAAAATAAACCAGCAATAACCACCACCACATAAGGAGGCACATGTGAGGCTTACCATCAGGAAACAGACTGTCGCAGAGCGGCAGGCAATTGAACAGGCGAGGCGCGAGGGCGAGCAGGCAAAGCCCTCGCTGGAGGCGCATCCAGCCGTGCATAGCATCAGCTATGTGTGGACTACATGGTGGGTCGAACTGACCTACGGGTATCGATTAGACGAGCATCGGCACTCCTTCGCAGCCGATTCGATTGATGAGGTCAGGGGCATGTTGAGGGATGTAGAGCACTGCGAATGCGAGTCCTGCGTCAAATATCCGAGAGGGACCGCGCTCGACTTAACACCACCACATAGGCACTAAATACCACCACATAGGAGACTATCATGTTGTGACTGGAGCGAGGGTCGCGCCTTTGCGGCAGGGCAGCAGCGACCCGCTATCTCAGCTAACAAACCGCACCCACTTTGATGAGGGGCAGCGGGAGGATCTCGACCCACCAGACACACTATGTCGAGACGGTCTTCCGCTGTTAAATCGCTATGCCTGACGGCATACTGGTCCCAAGCCCAGACAAACCACCACACACCACATAGGAGGCAGTAAATGGGCAACGAACACAAAACTCCGTCATTAACGGTTGTCGAGAACGGCCACCACTTGCAGGCCCATGTCTACCGAATACACAGCCAGCTCGGATGGGTCGCTAAGATCGTCTCTGGCCTGCGGGTTGAGCAGACGTTTCACAAATACATTGACGATAATGATTGGACGAGGAACCTTGAGATTTTCGCCCTCGGTGACAGCCCCAGCACGGCTGTCGATGCGCTCCATGATCGGCTGATAAATTTCAAAACTTTCAACCTCAATGCCAGCAGTCTGGAGGTTAAGGGGGACGTAAACAAAACAATCGCACTCAACTCATCACATGAGGGGGCGGTATGAGGGAAACGAAAAGCCCGATCAGAGCCACCGCAGTGCTGGCTGATGGATCTCAGGTCCCCTGCCAGTTCTGTGGATTAGATGAGCTGGACAATTACCTGCTGACCATCGGCAGGAGCAACACCCTGCTCATCAGAGGGACAGAGTGCAGGGATGTCCGCATACAGATCCTCGACACCATCACGGTCTCGCAGGATCGCCTCTGCGGGGTCGTTACGTATGACCGCAGGGTCAAGCGAACTGGGTCTGTGCATCGCAATGCGAGCGGCTCAGGCTACAGCATAGAGTGCCGTGTAAAGGAGGATGGAGGCCCAGCCTACGCGCACTACCCCATCGCCATCAGCAGCCCCCATGGATGGGACCATGGCGAATGGATAAACGAACCGCACCACCACACCACAGGAGAGATCGCATGAAATTTACTTACCACACAGACCCCTCGCACGGCTGGCTACAGGTCAGCGTGCAGGCAGTTAAGGAAGCTGGCATTACTGTCTCAAAATACAGCTACACAGACGGTCAGTATGTGTATCTTGAGGAGGACCGAGATGCACCAGAATTTTTCGTGGCTTTGACCGGAGAGCTTGACCCAGCTAAGTGGAGTGCTGCTATTGTCGAGAAACACACAAACAGTGAGAGTTTTATCCGCAGCCTGCCACGCTACATCCACCACGCATAAGGAGACAAAATGGAATATAAGGGCTGTAATGCCCAGCACGATTCCAAGGTCGTGCGATTGGTCACAACCACCACACAAGGAGAGGTAGAATGACAAACTTCCAGATCATCAAAGAGGATGCTATAAAGCAGCGAGCAGAGGCACGCAAGGAAGTAGATCAGTGGACCGTCAGGTCACGGGGCGTTTGGATCTTCGCAACATACAAGGGTAACGTAGTCGAAGGCACAGAGGGAGAGACCTATGGCGTAGACCTGACAGCCAAGTGTATCAAGGAGAGGATTGAAGACATTATCGAACGCAACGTCAAAGACGATATGGACCTGAGTCTGGTCCGGTTCCAACTTTTTGGAGGGTGGGATGCTGCCGATAGCCTTTACGCGATGAATGTGCTAAGGGAATATGAACCCTACGCGTCTGAATGGAATGGGACCGTGGAGTTCGATCACAAGCTCAATCTAATTTCCACACAAGGAGAGGAAGAGGAAGAGAGGCAGAAGCTGGTCGAGCTTGACGATATAGTCGAGCGCAACAGTGGATTTAAGGACTTCGATGGCCTACTCAATGCGTTGGGTGACTATCGCCCCACGATAGATGTCAGCGTCCCCGAAAAAAAATATTTAGCCGATGAGTATGACGCAGCGCAGGCTGCACGGGGCGATGAGCGGAGAGCATTCAGGCGAGGAGGTCCACTTCACCCATGATGAGAGGCAGCGGGGACATCCCCGCTGTTAAATCGCTATGCCGTCAGGCATACTGGTCTCAAGCCCAGATCACACCACACCAACCACATAAGGACCCGCTATGGAAATAACATTTTCAATGACAACTTCTTGCGATGAGGAAATAGACGTAACGGTCACAGCAGATATTTCTGGAGGCCGTCCAGCTAACCCCTACCCCACATGGGGTGCGCCCACGCCAGCAGAATATCCTGATGTCGAGATCAAGAGCGTAGTCAGGGACGATGATGAAACAAATAGTCAATACGAGTTAAGTAATGCCGATCTGGAGACAGCCAAAGAGACCGCTCTCGACTCGGCTGCGAAGGAGGTATGCGAACGGACTCCGTATGACGATTATTAAAAATCATGTGCTGTAGTATATTGATTATTATGCTTGATTAGACTATATTTTAAATCCACCACAAACCACCACATGGAGGCCACCACATGAGGCTGTATAAGCAAAGCAAGAAATGGCTGACAGAGAGCAGCTACGAGGAGAAGCATATCCCCAAGTCAGCAGGGTTCCGCTGGGACCCAGCAGCGCGGACTTGGTGGACGGATGACATAAACAAAGCACGCAGGCTCATTGACCACGCAGACAGCGAGCTGGTCGAAGAGTTAAAGCAGGCCGATCAGGACCGGAGGGACGCGCTGGCTGCATCGGCTGCGGTCTCTGCTGATGTAGAGATACCCGCTCCTGCGGGACTTGAATACCTCCCCTACCAGCGTGCTGGTATTCAGTTCAGTTTGGGCAAGGATGCCGTGCTGATTGGTGACGAGATGGGTCTGGGCAAAACCATACAGGCTCTCGGTATCGCCAACGCCAGCAAGGCGAAGAAGATCTTGATAGTCTGCCCTGCCAGCCTGCGGCTCAACTGGCAGCGTGAGGCTGAGAAATGGCTGGTCGAGGACCTGACCATCGGCCTCGTCAACAAGGGCAAATGCCCTGCCGATGCGGATGTGTTGATCATCAACTACGATGTGTTGTCCAAGCATCGTAAGACCATCGATCAGCACGACTGGGACCTGCTCATTGCAGACGAGGCACACTACGCGAAGAACCCAAAAGCCGCACGCACCAAGGCCCTCGTAGGTCACTGGAACTACAAGAAAAAAGAGTGGACTAAAGAGCCGATCAAAGCGAAGCGGCGCGTGCTGCTGACAGGCACGCCCATCGTCAACAGACCCATCGAACTGTGGCCGCTGGTCAGCTACCTCGACCCAGACGAGTGGGACAATTTCTTCCGGTATGCGCGGAGGTATGCCAACGCGCACAACAATGGCTTCGGCTGGGACTTTTCTGGAGCGGCCAACCTTGAGGAGCTACAGGAAAAACTCCGCTCGACCATCCTCGTCAGGCGACTAAAGGCCGATGTGCTCAATGACCTACCCGCCAAACGCAGGCAGGTCATTGAGATCCCCGCCAACGGAGCGTCCTCTGTTGTTGCAGCAGAGCAGGCCGCATGGCAGAGTCAGGAGGACAGGCTCTCAGAGCTGCGCTCTGCCGTCCAGCTCGCCAAGGTGGCCGAAGATACTTCTGCGTATCGGGAGGCCGTAGAGGCCCTAAGAGAGGGCGCGAGAGTGGCATTCGGAGAGATGGCTAAGGTGAGGCATGAGACGGCACGCGCTAAAACCTCGTATGTCGTAGACCATGTCGCTGATGCAGCGGACGGTCAGCAGGTCATCGTGTTCGCCCATCATCTGGATGTTATTGACACCATCGCTACCGACCTGAGAGACCGAGGTCTACGGGTCGTGACCCTGACGGGCAACGATAGCATGGCCGCTCGCCAGTCTGCCGTGGACAGTTTTCAGGCAGGCCATGCGGATGTCTTTGTTGGCAACCTGAAAGCGGCAGGTGTGGGCCTGACCCTGACAGCCAGCTCGCATGTAGTTTTTGCCGAACTGGACTGGGTCCCCGCTACCCTCAGTCAAGCAGAAGATCGCGCTCACCGTATCGGACAGACCGAGAGCGTGCTGGTGCAGCACCTCGTCATCGAAGGGTCGCTGGACGCAACCATCGCAGAGCAGGTCGTAGCCAAGCAGCGCGTGATCGATGCTGCTCTCGACAACGAGATTGAATTAGATGACAAGATCGCATTGATCCCTGTCGAGCGGTCCGTTGAGGTCACGGACAAAGAGATCGCCCAGCCTACCCTACCAGCCGACTCCATCGCTGCAATACATAAGGGTCTCAAGATCCTGTCAGACTATTGTGATGGAGCACGGGAGGAGGACAACATGGGCTTCAACAAATTTGACACCAGCATAGGCCACTCGCTGGCCTCAACTACCACCCTATCCCCCAAGCAGGCTTTGCTGGGGCGCAAACTGGTCAATAAATATCGTAGGCAACTCTCACCCGATCTCGTTGAGATCGCAAAAAAGGAGCAGTAAATATGTGGCTAAAAACTCAAGGCGGGAAGCTCGTAAATCTGGACAACACAGCAAGAATTTTCATAGCAGACAAGAAGGCCAAATGGAGCAGCAACTTTGAAAGCTGCCCCGCTGTCTATGCACAGTTTAGCGATGGCAATAGCGAAGCATTCGATTCTGTCCTATTTGAAGCAGAGCATTACAAAGCCTATGAACGAAAAGCCTCTTGGCAAATAACTGACGAGGATAGGAATGAGATTTTAAAAAGGGGCAGAGAGGAGTGCCAGCTCTACATCGATACGCTCTTTGGACTCATCACACGGAGGAAATCCATGCAGGCTATCGGCCACAAGGAGATCGCCTACTTGATGGAGGAGCAGATCAAGGCAGGGAAACACCCAAACCTGAGCACACCGGAGGAGGAGAAAGCCGATGCTGCATAAGGACATCCTCATCAAACTGATCAGACTCCAGAACCAACTGGAGCTGATCAAGGGCAGTGGCAGCAGGGACCCCGACCTCACTGAGGCGGGTCTCTGCGTAGCCAAAACAACATCAATTCAGCGTGCTATTGACACAATCGAAGAGATCAAATCGATGCACGTATCAATCCACAGCCGGACGGAGCTCACAAAATGAGCTTAAGGAGGTTCAATATGGCAAAGAAAAACACGCGCAGTCAACGCTGGCTCAACGGCATTAGCGCGGCGCAAGTAAATATGGGAGAATTACGCGAAGCAGCGGACGTCGCGAAAGAAAAATTAGCAGATGTTTTGTTGAGCCTCGAAGAGGTCAAAGAGGTGCAAGCGGAATACTTAGAATGGTTTGACAATATGCCAGAGGGATTACAGCGAAGCCCAACAGCAGAAAAACTTGAGGAGATTATCAATCTCGACTTTGAAAGCATTAGCGAGGATGCACTCGACTTTGATGGCGCTCTATGTGAAGTCGAGGATCTACTTTCGGAGGCTGAAGGGGTCGACTTCCCGCTTGGGTTCGGAAGGGACTAAGAAACAAAGATGGGACTAAGAAACAAAGATATAACGGTCAGGGTCCTGACCCTGCCAGCCAGCCACAACGACACAGACCATGAGCGGTGTATGATCAACACCCTATTCGCGCTCAACAAAGGGGTGGAGAGGATTGAGGTGGTTGATCCTGACAGTGACAAGACTACGTCTTACACGCGCTCAGGACGCATCCAGCGCGGTGAGGAGAGGGTCTGGATAGACTGGTCGCGCTATCCCTCAAAGATCAACGTCTAAACCACCACATCAAACCACAAGAGGACCACATGACAAAACTACCGACACACCTGCATCGTCAGGGCTACAGTGACAAACGCAACGATGGCAAAGTCTACCGCAAGCTCCCTCCCCTGACCCAGAAAAAGGACAGCCGACTGGCAGGGGCGGCTATCATTATCGGAGCGATAGCCATAGCGTTCGCGTTGGGGACCTGATGCCACAACAAAAAGAAAACGACAAATGGCGCGAGGGTAAGAGCGCGAGAGATCGCGCAAAGCTACGCGCAGAGCTGGAGCGCATCGAATCGATATGCGCGCTACAGTCCAACGCCCTGAGCCACTACAGCGCACTCAACAAAAAAATGTCTGGGTATCTGACAGACAAAGGACTTGAGGACGCTGCGGACAGGGTCACCAAAGCAGACAGTGAAATATTAAAGAGTGTTTCGGATGGGATTAGAGCAGACGGACTCACCCCACTGGACCAAAAACTAAAGGAGCGCAAAAAACGATGACAGAAATCCATGAGCCATCAATCACAACCCCAGACATGCTACTACCAAGCTACTCGGTCCCAGCGGCTGCGAAGAAACTCGACCGATCTATCAAGTGGATAAATAAAATTTCGCTACAGCACAATGTCGGACACATGGAGGGGCGGCAGCGCAGGCTGACACACCGAGACCTATCAAAGCTAACCAAGCTACGAGACAATACAGTCAGAGGTAGACCACGCACGACCAAGTAAGCAACCGCAGGGGGCGCGCCGAGGAGAGGGTCCAGAGAGACACTGGCATGGTATCCGTTGACACCGCGCCCCCTGCACCCACCACACACCACACACCACATAATGAGGAGAGGTAGAGATGAGTAAGCACCACTTAGCAATGTTTTTTTATGAAGTCATACCAACTGCATCGTTTTTTCGGGGGAAAGGATTGATTTCAGAGGCGAGCGGATATACTGCTGAGATCCATGTCAAAGAAGCTCAGAACCTTCAATGGACAGCCTACGACCAAAAAGCGTCAAGCCATTATGAAAAAATAGTAACCTCAGAAGATTGTGATTCTATCGAATTTAGATTGCGTGCTCGGCACGGCTTGCCTATGAGGGGGACTCCATTTTTCAAGTCAAATGATCCGCATTTTTTAACGGCACTTGAAATAGAAAAAAAGCTAAAGAAGTTCGTTGAATTACAACGACTCATTCTCGACCAATCCTCTAACAAAATAAAAGAGTTTGATCGCTGGGCGTTTGTGCCAGATGAGTCAATCTTCACTTGGGCAGAGGAGGAATAAATGGACTACGAAGCGCATATAACCCACAAAGACGGGACGAGTGCAATACACAGATTTAGCTGCCCGTATGATGCGGTAGACTCTGTTGAGATGGTTGCAAAAGACTTGATCAAAAAAGCATACGGAGAAGGTGTATTAATTGACCACATTTTTAGCTGCAAGCATTTAGGATTTAACACAGACACCACACCACATGAGGGAGACAATGATGACCAAAAAAATAATTAAACCATATGCCTATACGGCAAATGCAGGAGCGATTTTTAAGGCGCACGGAAGCCATGGCACAAAGAAGGAAACATATTTGCTGGACAACTCCCGCAGTGAGGATCACCACGCATTCGCAATTTTTGCAGGGCGAGTCAGTCAGGATCAGATTGAAAGGATTGCCGCCATCCTCAATGAGGGGGGATAATTGACCGACTTAACCGGAATACCCGAATCACTCTGGGTTAGGTGGCAGGACACATCTACTATGAGTGATCAAGATGTCCAACGATACGGACTGATCAATGTCCTGCGAGCACAGGGTCGCTTTGGTTGGCAGTGGGGGCAAAGCAGTGTAGCTCCCCTGCCAACAGGCAAGCGGAAAGAAACGATCAACAGCTTCCTCCGATACATCCACCGTCATTGCGGGGACGTAACCGGATGGACTGATGTCCTGACTATACGGGACGAGGTATCGACCTACGGAGTGCTGGTCATGGGCTACCCCAAGGCTCGCAATCTAAACAACGATATGACACTGGAGGTCAATCGACTTGCCCTGATGTCTGGATCACCTAAAAACTCTGCCTCTCAACTGCTGGGACGAGCTGAGAGAATAGCCAAGGCCAAAGGGTATGAGCGACTCATATCATACACCCTTGAACCGGAAGAAGGACACAGCTACAAAGCAGCAGGGTGGACGTTAGATGACCATCACACTAAGAGTCAGCAGTGGGATAGAAAAAATAGACCTCGACCCACCATCGATCCTGATGCTGACATAATCATCCACGACAAAAAAAGATGGAGTAAGAAAATTTAATCTACCCACAAAGTCGAGACAGACAACTGTGGATAGGCCCGTTCCAAGGTTATCCTGAGCACGCTCAGGTTGCCTTGGATCTGGGGCAGGACATCATCAGGCATAGGGGCCTTCAGGTCCCCCCTAACGCCAACCAACCCATAAGAGCACTCCTGTGTAGTCCAATGCCCTGATCGTGGATTAGGAGCGATTACAGGAGGTCTGAGGACTATCATGCTCTTATAAGTTAAACCCAAACTTTGCAGGTCTTTCATGCCTCGCGCAACATCTACAGACGATACGATCCAAACAACCAATGCAGGATCTGATAGCTGTATCTCTGGGAGGGATTCTATATCCCCGTATGGAGGGATAGCAATCAGTGATTGATGGGTCTCAGCAGCTACACCCAACAGGGCCTGATTCCTCCGGTCTGATCTGATCTGTGTTCTTAGTTCAGCAACCGACCACTCCCCCTCAACTGCCTTATCAATCCACTCCTGACGATTCTGGCAGGAGATTAATGCGCGATGATGGGCAAATGACAGGTCAGGTGATCGCTGGTCTTGGGGAAATTGTTTGCAGACTCTGACTGAATCTCTGATCGTCTCATACTCGTAGCCACAGTCAGCTACGGCCTGATGTACACGATCCCCGAAATGCTCTTCGCCATGCAGCAACCAGTCCCCTATCCACCAAGCTAAAGATTTTCCAATAGCATAAAATCTCTTGCCATCACCCAGCCACTCGTCATATGAGAAAGCATTGCTGGTGTAGGATGTAGGACTGAGAGTGCCTGATTTTTCTCGCGTGCGCGGGGGAGTAATTAACTGTGACATGATATCCTTTTTTTATTAGATTTTACTCTAATAAAATATAAAGAATATCTATAGATATGTACATAGTAATGCTCTATCTATCTCTATATATCTCTTAATTTTTTATTAATAATTAATAATTAATAAATCGCAAAAAGTGTGCCAACTTATTCTGGCACATACTCCAGTAACGCTTCAACATTGCAGTCTAACGCTACACACAGAGCGTTTAACGTATCCATTGATACGGTTTTCGATTGATTGCGATGGAGTTTTGTGAGGTGAGCATAGGAGATGCCTGTCATAGATGCAAGGTCTTTGACAAAGCGCACGCCTGCATCCTCCATCGCTGTTGATAATGTCCATCTGATCATAATCTGACTCCATGCAAATTAGGTCTTGACCCGACTGCATTATTGCCTATCTTATACAGGTAATAATCACACATTATTTTTTTAGTCTTTATGAAAAAAAGGAGGGGGACTCAAACGGACCCACCACAGATCCTCGTCCCCCCCCACCACATAAGAGAACCACCGCAAACCACCACAGTCTACGAGGTCTCAGCAGACAGACCCAAAGGAGCCTATTTGCGTCTGCCAAATATAAGCAACAATAATCCAAACACAAAAAACCACCCATAAGGGAGATCACAATGGCTACACTATTCACTCTTGAAAAACCCGCAAGCAGTTTCAAACCCTTGTCCGCAGGATGGCATACAGGACGCTTGGTTGCGTCCGAGGTAAGAACGATTGATGGTCGAAATTACAATACGGGCGAACCCGAAACCCAGACCAAACTGACGATCACCTTTGAGAGCGAAACTGAGCCACCGCTCGACAATGGAGATCCTTCTACCGGACTGATCTGGCTGTCTCTGTCATTCGGGGAACGTGCTCACCTGACCATCTTTAGGGAGCGTCTTCTTGGCCGTCCCCTTAGCCCAGAGGAGGCTACCGACATCAACGATGATGTCTGGCAGGGGAAGCGGGTGCGGATATTGGTCAAGCACAAGACCAAGAAAAATGGGGATGTCTATGCTAATCTGGATGCCACTACGGTAACACCGGAGGCAGATGACGGTCCTGCACCAGCACCGAAGGCCCCCACGCCTCCTGCCCCCATAGATGAAGACGTTGATGACATCCCGTTTTAAGCAACGAGGCAGGGCTACACACCGTGAGGCTCCGATGGACTCCTTCCATAACGATTCTCGGTGATGGGGGGTGTGGTGGCTCCCTGTAGCCCTGCCTACCCCACAGAACAGATTTTTGAGCTGCCTTGGGGCTTCCCCACGCTCAACGATCTGCTTAGGGAAACCAGCCACCACTGGTCCAATCGATCTAAGTCTAAGCGGAAATGGCAGACGATCATTATCGCTGAGATCAAGAGAGCGAAGATCAAAAAATATGCAGGCTCTGTCGGGATCACGATCAGCTATTACCCCCCCAACAAAAGGCGTGATCCCGACAATGCCGCAGCCGTAGTTCGCAAGTATGTATTAGATGCATTGCAGCAATCGCAGGTAATAGAGCAGGACAACTGGTCAGGCATCGATTATCTGCGAGATAATTTTTGTGATCCGATAAAGGACGATCCGAAAATCACAGTCAACATAGAGGGGACACTCAAGTAATGACCACCACCACACCACATAAGAAATATTGCGAGGTTGCGCTGAATGATATACGCAACCGAGGCACGGTCCTACCCGTAGCAGAGGCTGCGGTCAAGATAGCAGAGTGCAGGGAGCGAGGCACGCCAGCTTATAAATCTATACATGTATTTGGGCAGGACTTTGCTGATCACGTAGCGACCCATGGCACGGTCCGTGGGTATCAGGGCGCATCGTATGCACCCTATTTGGCGTTTGATATTGACAATACCAACATCGACGAGGCCACAAAGAGCACTCAGCAGTTTGTGGGTGAGCTGATTGATGGTTTTGGAACGCCTCCAGAGCATATTGTAGTATGGTTTTCCGGTAAAAAGGGGTACCATGTCATGCTGCCTGCGGGATTGTTTGGCGGGTGGCGAGAATCTGCCAAGCTGCACACACGACTCCGCGAATTGGCAAAGCGCATCGCGCATGGACACGACATAGACTATGCGATCTACGACCAGAAACGTCTGCTGCGTGCGGGAGGGACAAAGCATGACGTTTCTGGTTACTTCAAGACACATATCCCCACAGAAGATTTCTGTGGGATTACAGTCGAAGAAATATTGCAGCGGGCAACAACACAGCAGGACACAACCATCCTGCCTCCCAGTGCAGCCAAGAGCGTTGATGCGCTTGAGGCAGTGTGGTTAGATGTCCAGCAGAGCATCGCCCCTACAGCCCCATCTAAGGCCGCACAGGGCGATCCGCAGCGGGGATATCAGACAGACCTGACCGAAGGCGCAGGGCGGGATAATGCATTTTATTGGGAAGCGAGAGAGCTGCGTGACTACGGGGTCCCAGCGTGGAAAGCTCTCAACATCCTGCGCCTGTGGGATAGCAAGCTCGACACCCCCCTAACCGAGACCGATGGACCGGAAGTCTTACAGGCCAAGGTTCGCTCGGCCTATGGCGGGGACGCTGCACTGGACGAGGATGAGGGCATCGTAGTCCACACTGGACTGGAGGCTGTCAACGAGTATCACGATACGCTCCGCAACCCGTCTGCCAGCTTGCCCTCTGGATTCCCCGAAATTGACAAACAGCATCGGGAGCTACGGGCAGGCGAGGTATGTGTCATGCTGGGCAAGACAGGCTCCGGTAAGACAGCCCTCGCGCTTAATATGCTTAGGCACATGACCGCAGCAGGACACCGTGTGCTCTTCTTCTCGCTTGAAATGACGCTGGCACGGGTCATGGAGCGTCAGATAGCGATAGAGCTGGGTATACCTGCCTCGGCTATCGAAGGCGACTACAATGCCGTTAGAAAGGCCATAGCGGATATCCCGTGGTGGGACCGCTATCACATCTGCACACAGTCTGCGATGTCCATGTCCCAGATCGAAGAGACCATCCAGAAAACAGCAGACCGACATGGCAAAGTCGATGCGATATGCATTGACTACCTCGGACTTATTAAGTCGAGCAACAAGGGCAGCTCGGTCAGCAGTTATCAAGCTGTCTCTGAGATAGCAGCATCGCTCAAAAATGTAGCGAAGCGCACTGAGACGCTGGTGATGGTCCTGTCCCAGATAGGACGAGGTCATGGCGAGGATGGCGATGTGCCTATCAGCCTGTCCTCGGGGCGCGATTCAGGTGTGATAGAGGAAGGCGCAGACTTAGTGCTCGGCATCCATCGTCCTGAGCGCAGCTCGCTTGACCGGACGATGGCAGTGCAGGTGCTCAAGTCCCGCAAGGGCATGACCCATGCTGCTGGGGACTACGCCCTTTATCCGTGGGACGGTCCAACATTTCAAATCTGCACCGACTCGCTGGACCCTATCAATCTGGGGAGCGGATCACTCTATACCCCAAAGCCCTATCCCGCAGCCCCTGTTCCTGCCCCCACGCAGGACTCCGTAGGGCAGCACATACAGGAGATGTTTGACGGATTGGAGGATGGAGAATGAGCAAAAAAAGCATCGGAGGAAAGGGCTTCCAGTATATCTCAGGAGATCCAGATGAGCCGTATCGCAGGCTGGCCTCAGAAGTGATCTACTCAGCTCTGCATGAGTATCGCAGAGCGTATGCTACAGGTCATCACAGCCTACAGACACACGCTGATTTTGTGTTGAGTGATACAGTATGGCATCGGACGCTGCGCTTAGACCAAGACGTATATCCCCGAATGCTACAACAAATCAGAGAGGAAGAAGATGGAAAACGCATCAAATCACTTTAAATGGCGGGAGTTTTATTGCCCAACAGCAAAGCATCTCATTGTATCTGATTTAACCCTGCGGCACGTAGGGCTATTGGAGCAGCTACGGGTCCTATGGGACGCGCCCCTGAAAATAAATAGCGGCTATCGCAGCCCTGAGCACAACCAGTTAGTGGGAGGCGTAGAGAGATCCATGCATCTGCTTTTTGCGACAGATATCACGCCCATCACATCAGGGCCACATCCCGACTTGCGAGGAGCGTTGCAATCACTCTATGACCTCGCAGAAGAGGTTGGATTTGGGGGTATAGGGCAATACAACACCTTCCTCCACCTTGATTGCAGGGACTATATAGGGCGAGAAAAAGCAAGGTGGGATAAACGAGATTGATGTGTCATGCGATCTGAGGAGAGACCTCAGTTTTTATTGCGGAAGGGGAGCCGTAATAAAATACGAGCGCGAATGCTTGCATAGACACATCATAACGTGGGGAGGGCAGGTAGGTGTACACGAAAAAAATATTTTTGTGTAGGGGATTCCCTACCTTCCTCCCCACACAACTTTAGTTGGAGGGCGAGATGAAAAAAAAAGAAAAGAAATTCTGGGAAAAATCGAATCCAAAAAAGAAGTCAAAGACCCTAACGCCTTCTCAAAAAAAGAGCGCACGGCAAAAAGCAGCCGCTGCTGGACGGAGCTACCCTAATCTGATTGATAATGCGCGAGCTGCTCAGGGAGCTACTAAGAAAAAGAAAAAGAAGTAACCACCACCACCATAAGAGGACCAATGCTTACCAACTTTGAGGACCAGCAACCACCAGCCGTGCGAGAGCACGCGCCTACAATCCTGCGCGGATTGAAGAGATACAACAAGGACCAACCAAAAAAGAGCAAGGACATCGAACAGGCGTTAGGGATCTCCGGTGTGACTGTCAGAGCCGCTGTATCCTACCTGCGCGAGCAGGGCGAGCCAATAGGGTCAGGGTCAGGAGGCTACTACTATGACCCCCATTGGACGGAGATGCCCAATACCATCGCCCACCTCAGACAGCGAGCCACTCGCATGGAAACGGTGGCTAAGGCGTTAGAAAAAGCGATGGCACAGCGAGGGAAGGGCGTGGATGATAAGATTGCTAAAGTAGCAGAAGTGTTTGATGGTGACGTAATGAAGTGAATGTGGAGCCGCCTACGGGAATCGAACCCGTAACCTCCTGATTACTCCCCCCAATCATACGCAATAAAAGTTGCGTGATTGGGGGGAGTTTTTTTTATTTAATGGGTGATTTGAAAAACAAAACGGGGGGAGTATTGGGGGGAGTCGTAAAAATCGAACCTCATTTTAGCCCACTCCCCCCATCACGCAAACCTACCATAGAAGCATCATCGTATTATTTAGCCGCTTTAGCTCAACTGGTAGAGCACCTGATTTGTAATCAGTGAAATTGCCTCTACAGCAATAAAACCATTTAAAAAAAGCAATAAATCCCTTATAAAAATGCACATGTGAACACTTGTTCACTTGTATGTCGCGTGTGGAAAGTGGTAATTTCGGGGGGGAGTTAAACACCATCACCACACACCACAAAACAGGGAGAATTGCATTGGCGACTACTCTTGATTATTTAGAGATTGGCAATATAACGCTCCGAAAAATTTCAACATCAAAGAAATGGTATGTCCGTTTTCGATATAACGGGAAGCGACATGAGTATAGCACAGGGACTGATAGTAAATCTCAAGCTATACGCAAAGCTATGGCTGTTGAGAAGTCTCTTGATCGTGGCATAAACCCCTTTGGAAAATCTGGACCCAGAATCAAGTGGTTTGATTTTGTAATGGCTGACGATGCCGTATTCCCCCAACGATATATACGCTGGAAAAAGGACACGAAGAAGGGGCAATGGCCCCTACTATCAAGGATCACATTAGAGTGGGGCGAAAAATATCTTGATGAGATAACGAGGGATGATTGCGAAAAATATCTAAGCAATCTAATCAAGGAAGGGAAAACAAAATCCACCTATAACAGATACCTATCAACAATGTCTGTAGTTTTTGGGTGTGCAGTTGATTGGGGGTATCTTAGGAATAAGCCGTGTGATGGGATTAAGCAGGTCAAGGAAAACCCCAAGGTCCCAGAATACCTAACCGAGGATCAAGTCAAAACGATTTATCGATTGATAAATCCCAAAGTGAAGCACGTAATAGTCCTAATGGTAAATACTGGGATGAGGATTGGAGAGGTCTGCAATTTAAAGTGGTCAAACATAAAAGTTTCTGAGCAAAAAGTTCTTGTCAAAGAGCGTAAAGGAGGAGAAGGTGAATACATACCCATGTCTTCTGATGTTCTTAGCACATTAAAAACTTTTAAAAAGACTTCAGAAAATTTTATTGAAACAAAAGACAGAAACTTCCTTCGGCATCACCTACGCAGAGTCGAACGATGTGCATGGGTTAGCTGTAAAATCAATAAGGAAAAAGTCTTATCTGAAAATGGAGAAGGTCTGGAGCAATTGAAGAAAGATTTTCTATTTAAATTTGAAGCCAAGCTGACCAGTGGAATAATAAAATACGTACAAGAAAAAGGGTCCGATGAGGATGTTGAGCTGCCACATCTTCATCCTCACCTCTTCAGGCATACGTTTGCTACATGGGCGCAGGACAATGGGGGCAGCGTTGGAGCCACCCAACAGATCCTCGGTCATAAGACACCGACCATGACACTTAGGTATGCCAAGGCTACCAATAAACAAAAAAAGGGAGTCGTAGATGGACTCCCGTCAATAATCGATTAAAACATAACCCCCCCCCAACTCCACCCAGAGTTGGGGGGGGGTTATCTATGTCTGCTCTTTCAGCTCTTTCTTCTGATCTATAAACCACCGCATCATATCGCTGTCCGAAGTAGATCCACTTAGGATGATATTGCTGAAAGCCCACATATCCAAAGCTCTACTTCTACATTCTTTTATCATTTCAACAGGATCTTCTTCTTCAATAGGCTCGCACCCTCTGGCTGCATATTCAAGCATATCGACCACTTTAGTCATTTGATGACTGAAAAATGCCAAAGAGCTTTTCATATTGGAACCTTGCTCTAATATATCTTCAGGAATATATAGCCGACACAATTCACGATCTTCACCGCTATGGTTGTCTCCTATCACAGATCTATTCCCCTATCTTATCATCTTGAAGTGTTTTTCCCTCATCTTCTTGGTTGACAAACTCTCCCAAGACCGCTATCGCTCCATTCAACTGCTCTAATTCTGTCAGCCCTTTTTGCACCCCTGCCGCAAGCTGATCCCTTCGCTCGGTCAACTCATTTAGCCGATCCGAGATTTGTGCATCCATCATTTTTCCTCCCTCCTTTTTGAAATTGTAAAAATAATTTAAGATTGACGAGACTGGTAAATCAATATCAAAACATCTGGGGTTTATTCAAAAATAAATAAATCCCCCCCCCCACACGCACCTTTCTCCTAAGATGCCCTCCTTAAATTGTATTCAATGTCGTGCTTGGCACTCATCACATACGAAAGGTCGATCCAGTATCCTCCCAGAGGGCGAGGTGCAAAACCCTTCATGTGCTCCCACCCTCTGCCATCTTCAGGATTCTGTTTATATGTCGGGAGCTGGCAGTGCAACTGACTATCAATTTCCACATTCCCACTCTTTGTGATTCGGTTTCTGCATATCTCCATTTGCCAGCTTTCATGTAAGTGACCGGAGATAATTATATTTGCATCTGGGTATACTAAGCTCTTTCTGTTGACTCCCAACACACCTCTCGTAACGACCCCTCCAGTATGCCCATGTGTGTAAGCAATCTTGATAGTCTTTACGGGTTGCATGCTCCCTTTGGTATGACGCTTCCTCATGGGGCGAAGGAATATCCAACCTGTATAGCCCATGGGTATTATACTGCTTCCCGTCTCCGTATTAAGACGTTGGATGGTTGCAGAGAGCACATCAAACTCAGTGTATTTTAAGAGGGACTCTTCATGGTTGCCTCTTGCTATAGCTGCTATGTTATTGGCATAGGGCGTAAGGAGTTTGACTGCCTCATCAACCAACGCATTCAAGTAGCTTGCCTGCTTTAGCTCCGGTCTTAAGGTTGACTTGCTCCCTCTCTTATCGCCCTGCGTTCCCATCCCATCAAAGAGATCACCCAACATAAAGCAGGTCGATCCCATGTCTTTTACTTGCGTTAAGTGTTTATTGAGCAGATCCCTATTGCAGTCCACGCTGTCGAAGTGTTGGTCGGACTGGAATAAAATGGAGTATTCCCTATTCGACAGGCCATCGTATTCGTAAGAGACACACTGCTCACTTAATCGCTTTATAAATGGCTTCATTTAGTTTCTTCGATAATTTCAACTGTCTCTTCTGCTACATCCCTCGCAAGGTCTGTTGAAAAACCAATAGCCGATAGGACCGCAACAATAATTATTATTGCTATTTGTTTTGCTGCTTTACGTTTCAATACATTCTTTATATCAATCATTATTTTACCCTCTATGATTTAGATTCTGTAACAGTCCTTCAGTGCGTGCCTGAGACCGCAGCAGCTCGTTTAGCAATTCGTTCGTCTGGTCGAGTTTGTGGCACACTTCTTTCATCCCACTATCTGGGCTCCCGTTATTGTTGCCATTTTTAAACTTATTCATAAATAAATACATCAAGAGCCCCATTGTTCCCGCACTCCCTCCCCCTGTTAGGAGCATAGTCGCTAAAGGATCTACTGCTGCCGTCTCCATTACCCTTACCGTCCTTGTGTTGCTTTATAAAAAGATGCGAACGTCATTGTGGTAACCCAGCAGATCGCCCCATATAACGCCTCATGTTCCCACCAAGCTCGCCACGCGCCACCGCCCGGAAATCCCACCACGCGCCATGCTTCGTAAAGCATTGTGACACATACAGTTGCGGCCCCTGACCAATAGCCACATTTAGACGCTTCCTCTTGGGCCTTTTCTTTTTTTGTTAATGTAAGAATATCTTTGTTTAATTTTTTTACGACTTTACGACCTTCCAACGCTTCTTTGCGATTCTCTCGACTTGCATAACGCTCGGCTTGAGCGGCTTTGCGTAGCGTTTTGATTTCTTCCAATGCCCTGCGATAGCTGTCTCTCAATTCCGTTGGTGACGCTATTCGCTCGGGCGGCAGATACGGCATTTCCTCAATCCCTTTTATATGCGTCCATCATTGCGTTGAGATACGCCATCCCAATGCGCTGAATTGCGCGCATTAAGCGGCCCAAGGTGCTTTTCGCTCTTTGCTTATAGTTAGTACGTGCGTATAAGCCATGGCTTATTATCCTATTTGCTGTGATGCGATGTGTGCCGCATACGCATCTTTGATTTCCTGTGTCCATACTACGTCAGCTATGCCGCGCACTTCTGCGCTTTCTTCAGAAACGTCTGCATTTGGCGCAAATGCTTTGCGGCTAAATGCGCGAGTTAGCTCCACACCATCGCGCTCTACAACAGTGGCCGTTCTGACCTGTATGATTCTATGCTGTCCCACGATTTCTATTTTATCTTGTTCTGTGCGTTCGCTCAGTGCCATTTGTCAGTCTCCTATGCTACTATATAAGTGATGTTGATATAGATATCAGCCGTACTGCCAATGCTCTGTGCAGCGTCTCCAGCGAATACCCCACCATCCGTTGGGACAATCGTTAAATATGTATTTGCTGGATTGGCAGTTATTGTGTATTGGTTCACTTTCAGAGAATTAGATGAACTGGAAACCAAACATATCCCTCCAGTTATACTGCTTGTTTGTGTGCCAGCAGGCGTAAACCCTGTTGGCACCTGTATGTTTCCGACAGGGCTGCTGACAGCAGTCACTTCCAGAAACCCCTGTATATGCACCACATTGCCAATTTTCGTGTATTGCAGCGTAACGCGACTATTACCCGTTGTTATTGATCCGCTTGTCGAGGGGGTTAACGTTGGCGTTATCGTACCCTCTTCGTACGAATCCAGCGCATTCGCTGCGGCAGTCGATGTACCAAACTTCAACCCATCGCTGTCAATGCGAACACGTATACTACCGTCAGCTTGTAAGTGTAAATAATCGTTTGTGTGGCTATATAAATACCCGCCTTTTGTTGCAGCATCTGGATCACTAAATGTTAGCCCTGCAAGATCGTCATTTCCCGTAGACATTTCTAAAAATGTCTGACCATCGTTTTCAATAATTACATGCGCGTCACCAGAATGGTCAGATGATGCCACTGCGCCATCCGCACCTTGCACATGCAATCTGGCAGGGCTTGTAGGCGATGCCGTGCCTATGCCAACATTACCCCCTATGAAATACGAATCACCCACTGAGTTTAGAACCACTTTAGGATCGCCATTCGCATCGCGTAAATACGATTGACCTGCGCCACCGCTATCCTCAAACACGCCCCAAAGGTTACCACCATCGGACGCATCTACCTCGACAGCGTATGCGCTCGTTCCTGTGTTTTGTATATGAAGCGTACTGGAAGGAGTCGTGCCTGCATTTATCGAAACTTTGTCTGCGGAAACGTCAACGAATAACGTATCGGAATTGATTGCTAAATCACCGCTGAACGTCCCCGTAGTGCCCGAAAAACTTCCTCCGCTATACGATGTCATGCCCGTAAGTGAACCGCCTGATATGCTTACATTGTCGGCTGCTTGCGTTGCTATAGAGCCTAAGCCAAGCGATGTGCGAGCTGTTGCACCCGACTCTGCAACCCAGTTGCTACCACTGCCCACAATAATATTACCATCGGTGGTAGCGAGAGCGGCAATGTCAGCTAAACCTGCATCGTATGCCTGTACGTCTGATCCGATAGCTACGCCTAAATTAGTTCTTGCACCTGATGCGTTACTCGCTCCAGTGCCGCCATCGGCCACGGTTATATCTGTTATGCCTGCAACCGAACCACCCGTTATGCTTACACTGTCAGATGCTTGTGTTGCTATTGAACCGAGTCCTAATGAAGTGCGTGCAGTTGCTCCCGATTCAGCTACCCAGTTACTCCCACTTCCAACGATGATGTTCCCATCTGAAGTGGCAAGCCCTGCAATGTCTGCCAACCCTGCGTCATATGCCTGAACATCCGATCCGATAGCAACGCCCAAATTTGTACGCGCCGCCGAAGCAGTTGACGCACCAGTACCGCCCTCTGTCACCGCTAAGTCATTGGTGATTGCTATATCATCAGCGTAGACGTATCTCCAGCGCGTGCCAGTCAACCCTAAATCGTCTGTCCCGTCTGTATCACTGACTATATTGCCACCAACAGTCAAAGACGATAATGTCCCGACTGAAGTTATCTGCGTTTGTGCAGCGTCTACAGAAAGGACTTGGCTTGAAAGGCTTAACCCAGTCCCTGCAATTGCGCTTTTTATTTGTAGGCCAGAAGAATCTTCTATAGCAGTTGTTGAGGCTAATTGAACAGCAGATCCAGAAACCTTGTTCGATGTAGATATTGTAGCAAGTTTGCTGTCAGCAATAGCAGCATCGCTTTTGATGTCTGCATTTACTATAACGTCAGAATTGATTGACGTTGTTCCATCAGCAGCAATTAAAACATCACCACCAAAACTTTTATTATCCCAACTATCAGACCCGTCATAAATTAAAAGCTGACCAGATTGGGGTAATACAATATTAGTGTCATTTAACTCTTCTATTGTGTCCTCAGTTAAAATCTGAGTATCTACATAATCTTTTACAGCAGCACTGGTTGGTAGGGTTGTGTCGTTATCATTGCTGCCGATCCCTTCAGACTCTGTTACCAGAGTGGCCGCTGCGATCTCACTGGTTGTGACTGCCAGAGCCAGCTTTGACTGTGCGATAGCGGCTGAAGCGTTGACATCTGCATCTACAATGACACCCGACTCAATAGCCGTGGTCCCAGAAGAGTTGACGGTTACGTCCCCGCTTAAAGCTGTGGGATTGAAGTTGGTTCCATCTGCTATGAGGACATGACCGGATGTGTTGGTCCCCATAAAAAGATCGTCACCGGATACTTGCAGATCTCCCGACACAATTACTTTGCCCGTTCCCTTACCGGAAAGGGTTAGGTCGATGTTTGTATCATCCCCAGTTGAACTGATAGTGGGAGAGTTGCCAGTTGCTGCGTTAGCGATAGTCAGCTCGTTTACTGCACTGCCTGTAGCAGTCAGCTTTATCAGCTCTGCACCAGCCGTATCTAAGACAGCCGTGCCTATCTTAGGACTGGTTAGGGTCTTATTGGTAAGTGTTTGGGTGGCTGTAAGGGTAGGTATTGCAGACGTATCTACATTATCGGCATCTATATTCCCGTTAATTGCAGAAACGATTAGATTGAGTTCCCCGTTCAGGTTGGCTGCGGTTAAAACCTCGCCCGTTGAGAACGTATGAACCCTTGATATTGTTGCCATTGTTCCTCCAAAAAAATAAAAAAGTCCCGACAGTCTATGCCGAGACTTTGCGTATCTATTTTTTAGAGGATGCCGCCCCTATATAGAAGTTAATTAACTAATGCTTTTAAGCCAACTGCGCTTTATTTGTATTCCTTCATCATATTTTTCTTAAAGTAGTTTCGCATCTGCTCCCCCCCTATCTCCATTATTTTTCCTAAGATTTTTAATTGACCTTCTGGAGAGGCGTTTTTTATCACGTTTTTACGATCTTGGGCTAAAGACGTTATAGTATTTGCCATGACGTTTTGCAGCTTTGTCTTATCATCTGAGGATAATTCATACTGAACACCATCAACTTTTATTACTCTCGGAACTCTTTGAGGTAAAGATTTAACAGTCCCAGTTTCTTCATATGGTTCCAGCATCATCAGTGCAAGGTCACCTAATTCTGGATCATCCTTAAAAACGGGCATATACTCAGTCACAAACGCTGGATTCAAAAAGACATTAAAAAAGCTATTTGTTCCAGCGGTATATATTTCTCTGGGCATATCTTTGCCAATAGACTTATATGTTTCGTTGAGCAACTCAGAGACAAAGGGCAACCTGTTGAATGTCCTATTCACAGCTCTTTGAAGAGCGTTGCCTGTATACGCATCTCTTCTTGTGTTATCTGTGAATTGCCTTACCTGATTAATTACTTGCGGCACAAAACCAGATGGGGCTATTAAGGCTATCTCAATAAGATTTTCGGTCAGGCTATTACTGCCGTAATTAACGCCCATCAAGTCTCTCAAGCCTGTTAGCATTGGCATTTCTTCAACGGTCCTTATACCACCCCTCAACCCTTCCAATGGAACATCTATGAAAGAAGCTCCATCTATACTCTTAACCCTCCTCTTCCTCCCTTTACGTTCAACGGCTTGAAAAGCATTTACCCCAAAGGACATGCTTATAGCTAAGGGCTGCGCCCAATCATACGTTATAAGTTTGTCACCTTGCCGTGCGGTAGCCAGCGCGTCAGAGAAAACGCCCGTATCGAAATAGCCATCCAAGTAGCGAGCAAGGCCAGTTACATTTATTTGATACTTTGTTTCTCCTGTAATATCACGCTTTATATCTCTTGCGCGTGGCTCCTCTTCCTCTTCGCCTGACATTAAACCCAACTCGGCCAATTTATAAGTCAATGCAGTGACCCCAGATCCTATTAATGCACGGCTGAATGCCATTTTTGCTTCGCGCAAATTTTTAGGACCACCTTCTGCTAATTTTGCAGCATCACGATATTGTTTTATCGATCTGAGAACACCAAATGGGCTGTATGCAAGTCCTCGGTTTATAATGTTCGCAGGAACTCTTGGGTAAGCAATTACAAACTCCCCAAGCATAATACTGCGAACAGATCTTGATTCGTCTGGAGAGTCCTTTGCCTTGAGCCTACCTTTAAAAAGACGAGAATCTCCATTAAGAGCGCGTTTAAGAAGAATGGCTCCTTGGGCTAAATCCGTATCGTCTTGAAAGGTCACATATCGACCATACTGATCAGCGACACCTTGCACGCTATCATCGGCTGTGGATATCCAATTGTTTATCCACGCTTCTCTTTCCTGTTCACTCTCAAATTGTCTATCCTGATTAGTCAATGCAATCGTTGCCTGCTCGCGCATGACTGTGTTATAAGCCCTCATGTAGGCTGCGAGGTCAAAGCCTCTCAATTGAGCACTCATCAATCCTTCCAGTACACGCCCAACTCTATAGGTTCCTCGCAGAGCTGTGCCTACGACAGGCGTTTCAATATTCTGCAAACGCCTAAAGTCTTCGCTCATGGTATCAAAGGTTAGTCCCAAAGGCAGGTCTGCCTGCGTAGGTAGGCCAGCAGGAGACTCCCCTGCATATCCTGACCGAGCACCTTCTATAAGCTCTGGTGCAACCTTTTGCATGGACCCTTTAAATCCGTAGACAGGAATCCCTTTCAAATACTTCACAACTGGGAGCACATCACTTGCCTGTCCCGTAAGCACAATATCTCTATCGCTTCCGGTAACAGCACTTCCTGCCCTGTCGATGCCTGCGGCCACAACCGTTGCTAATTGTTCCGCATTCCACAAGAGCTGGTTGCCAATGATATTTCTTAGGGCAGTTTTTGGTGCGAGCAATCTGGCTGTGTTTAATACAGCAGTCAGGTATCCCGTCAGCCTTTTCGGCTCCATGCGATCTATGACCTGTTGGATCTGCTGACCAACACTTACCTGAGCCTGTTCAGTCAAGTTGGACATCTTACTAATCGCATCGACTAAGGCAGTCACCTGCTCATACTGCTGCATCTCTGGATCATTTTCTACTGAACTCAAAAAGTCATCTATTGTTTTGAGCTGTCTGAAATCTACGCGAGCTTGCTTCTTTTCGCTCCCAAACTCACGCTGCGTCTGGACAAAGAGCTTGCGAAAATCTTTCTCGTCAATCTCCTGCTGTAGTTCAGCCTGCATGGCCTCTCTAAAATTCTTAAAGTCAGTGGCCCCATCTACCATCTTATCCAGACCCACAACGACTAAGTCTGCCATTACATCTGCTGGCAAGCCACCTCTCAGGATATTCATATCCCGTAGACGCTGTCTTGCATTGGCAGCGCGATTCTTAATCTTGGCAGTTAGGATGCGCCTTACAGTATCTTTAGGAGTCCTTTTTACCTTTGTTTCTTCAGGGACTGGCTCGCCTACCAACAGCGCAGTCGCTTTGTCCCTGTATTCAGTGATGATTGCAATGTCTTCAGTAGTCAAAGGCTCGTTTTCAATAGCCTTTGTCATTGCCTCGTTTACTTCTTGCTGAGACTTGTTGAGATCTACTAACTGCTGCCCTTTGTCTGCCAGATCTTTGAGCTTCTCTTTATCCTCTTCAGGTAATTCTCGTTTCTTCTTTCCCTTGAGATTGTATCGCTCATTAATCCTGTCTATTTTTCTCTGCGCCCATAAGCCAATAGTGTCAGGGTCCAGCATAGAAATCATAGAAGCAGCCTGCGTTGCCTGCCCTGCGCTGGTCAGCCTCTTCGATACTAAGTTGGCTATGGATATAGCTTCCTCACGCGCTCCCTCTGCCCTACGAGTATCGCCCTGCTCTTGAAAAGCCTTGGCCTCACTTTCGTAGTGGGTATAAGCAACGATCCCCAGCGCGGTCCGAAGAGCAGAAGGAGGATCTCCCTCAGAGTCCCCTAACGCTGATCTTACCCCTCCAATGCCGTCTTTGATATATATATTTTCAGCTTGCCGTCTGGTCTCCAGATTAGTCTGAGGACGATAGAACCGACCCTCCCCTTCTGGTGGGGTTCGACCTTGCTCTGTTAAGGTTTCGGCAAAGCCTCTCTCCTCTGTGCCTTGAGGGGGCGCAGGAGCCTCTGTAGCGGCCTCTAATGGCTGATCTGGGGTAATGTCACCCTGATCCTCTGCAGCCTCCTGTGGGGGCGTTTGAGCAGGCTTCTCGACACCAGCAAATATCTCGTCAAGCCGTCTCTGCATTGGATCGGGGATATCCCCGCCTAAAGGATCTGCGTCTTCCGCTAAGGGAGTTGCTTCCTCCAGTAAGACATCGGGCTTAAATCGTTCAGGGAAGACAATCTCATCAGGCATGAGATTGTTTTTCTGATCGGCAAAATCTCTTTCTGGTATGGGCTTGTATTCAGGATGCGTCTTTGTTGGTAGCTTCCCATTAGGCAGGCGTAGCTGTGGGCCGAAGTTCACCCATGAGTTTTGTCCTCGCGTTTCTGAGGTCATGGCTCTACGCGCATTGTCAGTATACATCTGACTGTGCGCTTCCCATGCATTCTCTTCCCCATCCTGCCCAAAGCCATTGCCACGCTTGGCATGACCGAAGAAGTCATGGACAAAGCGAAAGACATCATTGATCAATAGCGTCTTGCCATTAATGTCCTTATATCCACTATCTGCCAGCAGAGGGCTTTCAGCTCTCAGCTCAGGTGTAATGCCATCTTTGCCATACGAGCTTTCCTGATCGGTTGCAAAAACAAACATATGCTTATTCTCGCGCACATCATCGATCATGTCACGGCTGCTCTTGTATGGTTCCACCCCCTCACTAAATAGCTCTACTTCATACCCCTCTTTCAAGATGGCTTCAAACTGCTCCATGGTTTCATTAGCCATGTCTTGATATGCCTGCAACACAACAGGGTTACGGGGATCATGCTCCATAGCATCATAGACATCGGCAATAGCTTTCCCTTGAGCGGCAGGAACTTTTAATATCCTGCGATCTCTTAGCTCTCCCAGCCCCTTCGACTCCATATACTCGTCGGCTATTCTGGCAACGTCATCAATCGGCTCATAAAACATATTCCCGCCAAAAGAAATTCGATCCAGCTCCGCTCTCTTTTGTCGGTATTCTGTATTTCTGCTGGGAACGCCAGCCCTCGTCTGCATGGGCCTGTTTTGCGTTACTGCATCAACTGCTCCCTCTACAAAGTCTTCTAAGGTCATCTCATTAACATCAATAGCCTTAGATGTCTTAAAGAATCTTTTGGCAATCTTGGCGATCTGAGCCATCAGTCGCTTTATGATTCCCTTGTCCTTGCGAGTGGCCTGCCCCCCATCGATAAAGCCCGCACCCTTTTCTCCTATGAGCTGGGCCAGTGCCTCCTCTTCGGCAAACACACCAAAGCCTGCCTTACTTGCCCTTTCGTAGTAAGGGCTTCTCCTGACCAGCTCAGTAGCCTGATCATATAGTTCAGGGCTGTCTGTCTGTAGACGGTCAAGCCATATGTGAGAAAATTGATGTAGTGGCGTGTCAGACTTTGCCAACGATGGGTTTATGAAGACCGTGGATGTTTCTCGGTCCACAAAGCCTGCAATCTTCTCAGGCTTCCTGCCCAGCTCCGTTGCTCGCTGGTCAAAAGATCCCTGATCTGTAACGGCTGTGTAGTCAGGGTAAAACGAAGACAGGCGATCTGTTACACGATCAAGGGATTGGCGGTCCAGCGATGCCATCTCAGATGCAAGAGGAAAACTGGGGCCATAATTAATTGTGTCAAAGTCTATTTGTTGACCGGAAGCGACTGGCTTTTCCTGAGCAGCCAATTCCTGCGTTGCAGACTCTAATAAATCCTGTCCTTGCTCTTCGCCAAATGGAGCGGCTTCTTCCTCTAATCTTGTATATCGTCCGCTTCTGGCAGGATCGGACGGAACGTCTTCAATCGCTGGTAAAACTTCGACCGCTCTTTTGCGGACGGCCTCCTCAAACTGTTCTTCATATGCTTCACCGAGGTATTGGAGCCAGCTAACTTGCTTTCCTGATTCATCATATCTTTTCTCTGAGACTCCATCAAATTCTATCCCCTTATCTCGTTTTGCTTTATTAATTAACTTTTCTAAGTCTCTTTTTACAAAAAGATTTCTACGTCTCTGATCAAGGACTACCCGCTCACCATTCCGAAGCGTATAAAAAAACCTTGCCTCTCCGGTAGTTAGTGGGGTATAACTAATCCCCGTTTCTGATTTGTCTAATTTACCTTGTCGAGTCGAGCTTCCAGCAAAAATTTCTTTAGGATCTTTTCCCCGTGCGCGATCTATGCTCGCACCTAATGTGCGATGAGGGACAGCCATGTCCCCTGCTATAGAATAGGACTCCCAATGAAATGTTCCTACGTTTCCATCTTCGGCCCTACCTATCTTAGAGTAGCCTTCTTTTATTGAAGGAGCTAAGGCATCTTCAAGAGCTTCATAAAAAACAGCTCCTCTTGGGCCATGGAAAAGTTTACTATCGACTAAATCGTAAACGTCAATCTCTTCTTTGCCGTCACTGTAAACAAGATTTTTAGGATACTGCGCCCCCCATAGGTTTCTTGTCTGGACTCTATCTAATACTAAGACATCAAACTTCCCTGATGTTAAAAGCATAAAACTAATTAGCTTATTTTCCATGCCCACACTTTTGTCACGGGGCAAGGAGTTGAAAAAATTCCTTCTTATTTCTCTTCCACTCAAGTTGGGATCTGAAAGCATGTCATGCAGATATTGTATAACGCTACGACCATCTGCATCTGCACCTTCAGCAGGTCCAGTTATAGCTCCCAAATACCGAAAAAAGCTATTGAACATATTTTTTGAACCTGCCGATGGCCTACCAGAATGTTGAATTGCTAACCTTTGATTAATGAATTTGTTTATATCACGATTCTTAACCCCTTTTTTTGCAGGGCGTATATATTCGCCTTTTGTCTCTATGCACTTTTCAAATATATCGTAAAGACGTTCAAGGTTTTCAGGGACTAACGTCTCAAGATATGCTGCTTCTTGCTCGTAGGGACTTGTGCCAGTAGATAAAATGTTCCACATATAGTGATGTATTGTATCATATACTGTCATCTCCCCGTTGGCATACATTTCTGCACGCTCTCTTGAGTAGTCCAACCCTTCATTTGCCAAGTTCCGCATATCATCTGCTAATAATCCACCTACATACTCAGCAATAGAATCAGAATCATTCGCCCATTCTATGGCTTGGACTGGAGCAGTTACTTGATCTGTTGTCTTTTCAATTCCAACAACTTTTCCCAGCCATGCATCAAATTCACTTTCAGAAGTTAATGGGTTTGGATGTTCAAGTCGTATCCTATCTCCAACCTCAAAAGCCTTAACATTGCCCCCCTTAGCTTTCGATCTTGAAGCAGGGACAAACTCCCCTCTCTTCTTGGAGCCTGTAGTGTTCTCTTTAAATACAGGCAAAGGATCGGCTTCTTCTTGGAGCGTGTCAGGATAGCGAAGCGGCCTTTTATCTGGCTTACGTGGCTGGGGTAGCTTTGTAACGGTCTTCTTTTTTGTGCTGGGATCGTCTACCTTAGCCTGCTCAAGCTGTCTAAAGATCTCTTCAGCATTAGCTCTGCCGTATATGCTCTCCAGATCATCAGGATAAACTTGGGCAAGTTCTTTTTGCGCCTCTCCAGTCAAATGTTCAAAGCGAACATTGTTTTCTCGTATCCAATCGGGTAGTAAGGGAAGGTCAACCATTCCCCCTTCTTCTCCCAATCGAACTACTTCATCCCTGTCAAGTCTTCTGTTTATCTTCATTGACCCACTAATGAGCCAACTGCCTGTCATGTTGGGGTTGGTTTTATATTTATAATGCCCCCCATATGGCACTTGATCTGTTATGTGAGCCGTCTTTGGATCTGGCCTACCTGTTTCTTCGTTAATTACAGCTCTGCTGTCTGCAACACTTTGCCAATCAACGTCATCAGGAATAGATACCTCTACCCAGTTCTCTTTTGCTCTTCTGTAAACTGGAGATGGTTTTTTGTTATCTGCCGTAATCCCATAAAGCTCATAGTAAGCATTTTGAACCCCCATACCTCCTATGTGTGTAGAGGCAGGCAAACTTCCCGAATGCCACCCACCTCTCCATGCAAGACCCTTTCCCTTATTAATAGTGGCCTTTACTCTTCCACTTTCCATTCTTGGCCCTGACTTGGCAAGCACCCACTCCCCCTGCACAACAGGGGTTGTGTTCAGGACGTATAAAGAAAAAAGATCGTCAGCCGCCTCACTTGTTGGCTTTGCTTGCATCAACCTGTAACCAGTAATAAACTTTTCAGGCGTTGGTGCTGGATCAGGGTTGATGAGCTGAAGCTCGTCCGATATTTCTTCAGCTATCTTAACAGCATCTTCACTGAGCGTTTCAAAGTTGAGGTCCCTCTTTATCCTGCCAGAGTCACCTTCCAACAATTCGCTTATTGCGCCTTCTATAGGAGCAGCTTCAGGCTCTAAAAGGGTTCCATCTGCAGTTGAAATTCTTGGAGCGTCAACCGCAGTATCTGGTAATGTAGCTGTAGATTCTAATCCTACCTCACCTCTTATCCCGCGCTCACGGGCCGATGTATAAACAGCATCGAAGACATCACCAGATTCTATCGACGGTGCGACCAACTCTTTAAACTGATCGACCCCAATCTGGCTCTCCTCGTCATGCGCTCCATAGTAGACCACCATGCGCCTACCAGCATTCTCTATACGCCTGTTCCTTGACCAGCGACCAAACTCTTCGGGGTTACTAAGGAGGTTTACATCAAATGGGACTGCATTGCGGACATTGTTCTTAGAGTCAAGGATGACTCCCAGTGCCAGCTTGCCTTGGTCGTGCTTTAGATACTGACCGATCTGAGCATTGGACACACCGCGCAGCATATCCATCGATGTCGCATCTCCAGCTCCACCACCAAACAAAGCATCAATTACATCTGTCCTACTATACAAGCCAAGCAGCGGATCTCGTCTACGTGCAGCAGCCCTGCGATTATTAAGTTCTGGATCATCTTTTAGCATATCGACATCAGCAATAGTCAGTCCGCTATCTGTTAGCGGCTGATTATCGTAGATGTCATATAAAGACCATGTGCCATCACGCTGAATGGAAGAAGCCTCACCTGTGTTGACGATGGTGTGCTCCCCAAAGCTGACTCCATCGATGGGATCGAACAGCTCAGCAAACTCACGGGTCAGCTCTATGTCTGCACCGGATGGCATCGCATTGCCACTGGGATGGTTGTGGACCACATCAGCAATGACATTGGCCCCGCCTGTGCGCGAGCGTAAACGCGATACACGATCTCTTAGCTGCTCTCTAAATCTGGCATCACCTCTACGTGATATAGCAAAGTCTCTGGCCGATGGAGATTGAGCAGGCAAGTTAAAGCTGTGGCCGTCTACAGATAAGATTTCGCCAGTATCCCCATTTCTTAGGACTATGTAGGTCCACTCAGACTGAGTGTTCCGCAGTGGCTCAAAAGCTAAACCGAGTGACTTTGCATCAGAGACTCTTTTTCCAATGAGCGAAGTCTGTCCCGAAGCGCGTCTACCAGTAGCTGCCTCAGTCTCCCTGACAGATACAATTGGTTGCTCGACTTCGGGTAGAGCTGTCCCCACGTGGCTAACTGGTGGGCTTGGGTCGCTCTCGTCGTAAGTCCGAACGGACTCGCGTCCTCTGGCATCTTCTTGCTCCGTTACTTCTGGTGTAGGTTCTGGCTCAACCTGTGGCTCTTGAACCACGGTATCAGAGACCCTTGGGGTAGCAGGCTGCTCTTCTTGAGTTGGCGAAGGATCTGAATCGTCAAG
>CEUT01021566.1_pt1 | contig 30972 bp, 54 predicted proteins | sample 531401 | NCBI WGS metagenome assembly CEUT01 (sample SAMEA2622821, study PRJEB7988) | marine metagenome | biome: marine biome (ENVO:00000447); feature: surface water layer (ENVO:00002042); material: "saline water (ENVO:00002010), including plankton (ENVO:xxxxxxxx)" | depth 5 m | reverse complement strand
TTTACTGACATTTTATTGCATTGTGGTAATCATGACCAACATACAAAGGGATGTGTTCTTCTAGGAGATACTGCCGAACAAAATGTAACAAAAAAAGGGTTTATAGGAAATTCTACTGAAGCATATAAACGGTTTTATAAAGAGTTTGTAAATACTTTTGTGCCAGAAGTATCTAAAATAAAAATTATTGATGGAGATGATGTCTAAATGGAAATAGTTGTGGTGATTATTGAATATTTATTCTCAATGCTCGATAAAAAAACCCTATTTGGTTTTGTGCTAGGGTCTATACCTTTTGCTGTAGTCTGGGTAACAACAAAGTTTTTTGTGAGAAAAAAAGAATTAGACCAAATAAAAACAACAAATGAACTATGCTTTTCTAAACTAAATGAAAAGTACATAAAACTAGATATGCTTATTAATAATAATATGACGGAAGTAAAAAATGAGCTTACTTTAAAAGTTAGCAAAAAAGAAATGCATGAATATTTGGATGAAGTGAAAGAGGAAATTGATAACACGGAGGCGCAACTAGAAAAACTTCTTGGTGCAGTTTCCTTCATTGTTCAAAAAAATGGCGGATCTCTAGAAGATGTGTTAATTTTAAATAAAAAAGAAGGGGTAAAATAATATGACAAAAATTGAAAACAAAGTAGAACATATAGAAAAAGAAGTTGTGGTAATGAAAGAGATACTTTTTGATATTGTTAACAAATTCGATGAGGATACAAATACAATAATTACAAAACTTAATGAGTTAAAAGAACTGCACACACAAAAAATGTTAGAAGTTTTAGAAATTGCTAACAGTTTGAAGGATAAAGTTCAAAAAGTTAAAGGCGGTATAGACAAGTTTCAATCTGAAGTCTTAACAAAAAAAATCTAATTTTTGTACAAAGTTGAACGAAAAAAGTTGAAAAATACGGTTCTCTCTGATATAGTTAACTATAGTATACATTTGTTAAGGGGTAAAAATGAAAGAAGCGATTCAAGAAGTAATATACTGTTTACGTACAAAAACAGAGCAGGCAAAGGCTAGAATTGAACAGGAGTTTGTTATTATAAAGGAGTTGGAGGAGCATACTGAAAAGTTGCAAAATGCATTAGACAAAAGTTAACTATCGATAGTATTATAATATTTCTTCTTCCCCCCCCCGAAGAAGCTAACCCTCAACTAATTGTATGCTAGTTGGGGGTTTTTTATATAGAGCGTCGTAAATAAATGAACCAAGCGTCGTAAATAAAGTTGCAAAGTTCAAAAAATCAGTATTACACTGTGACAATCTGTCACGGTTTCATTCCCTTACAAAAAGTTAATTTAAAATGTTATTAGTATTACACTTTTATTTTTTGTTTTAAATCTAAGTTGTTGTAAACCTCAAAAAAGGGATTTTTTTCTATAGTAAAGTTCTTAAAAGGGGTCTCTCGGACCACCAAATGACCCCTTTTACGAACTTTTGTGCTCAAACTGTTTAAGTTTTCACTCAATGAAAATTGTATTTGTATATTTTCTTCATTGAGGGTAATAGTTCGTACAAATTTAGAAATAGTCTCATTTGATACACTTTCTTTGATTAAATTCAAAGCAGTGTCTTTAAATAATAAAATCGTATCTTCATCAATAACTTTATTAAAATGCTTGTTAATTTTAGATTTCTCTTCGTTTATCTCAATCCTAGTTTTTGTTTCCTTAATCTCTGCACTTAAAGTTTTTAGTCTGGTAGCAACATCTTCCATATCCACGTCAGTGGTTTCTACTAAAACTAATAATTTACTTTTCTTTTTTTCTAAAGTTAAAAGCTTTTTATTTAACAATAAAGTGTCTTTTTTAATATCTTCATTTTGAGTAGTTCGGTTTTTAAGCATTTTTTTTAAAGCTTTATCAAGATAGCTTTTTTTAAAAATGTTTTTTTGTAAATAAGTCAAAATGCGAGATTCAATCTTAGTAGAATTGATACTTCGCATATCACATTGACCTGTTTTTCTTTTTTTTACACATGTGTAATAGAGGTATTTACCGCTTTTAGCAGGTGTACCCATAACGCTTGATCCGCATTTACCGCATTTTATTAAACCGCTAAGCAAATGTTTAGATAGTTTTTTTTGTGTATAAGTTTTTCTACCAAGAAGTATTTTTTGAACTTTGTTAAAAGTTTTAATATCTATTATAGCTTCATGGGAATTTTTAACTTCAACAACTTTTTCTTTAATTGACCAACCTCTTTTATTCTGATCTTGATTTTCTCCCCAAATCATACTTCCTGTGTAGCGTTTGTTTTTTAAAATATCTGTAATTCTGTTTGTTGAATACAAAATACCAGAATTTGGGTATTCTTTATTTATAATTTTTGTTATTTTTTTAATACCATATTTTTTACTAGCATATAAAGAAAAAATTTTTTTTATAATAATAGATGTTTCGTCACAAATAATTAGTTTCTTTTTCCCACTTTCAGTTTTATGTAACTTATACCCTAATGTAGCCCTACCACCAGTCCAATATCCTCTTTTTGCAGCTTCTATCATGCCTCTTTTGACGTCCCTGGAAAGCTTTCTACTATATTGCTCAGCCATACCCTCATATAAGCTTTCAAGCAAAACGCTATCAGGTGATTGATGATCAATAGGTTGAGTAATAGAAACTACGTAAATATCTAAAAATCTTAATTCGTTTTTATAGTTTATTTGATCTTGACGCGACCGACTAAAACGCTCGTAGTTATAGACTAAAATATAATCAAATGGTTTTTCCAAGGATCGAGCATCAGTAAGCATTTCTTGAAAGCTTGTTCTTTTGTCGCTAGTTCCAGATTTTGCTTCATCCACATATGTTTTTACAATTTGGTAATTGTTACGATTAGCAAATTCTGTGCAAGCATGAATTTGACCTTCGATACTAAATCCATCTGACTGCATAGTAGATGAGTATCTAGCGTAAATGCAAGCACGCATTATATTATAAGTTCGTTTGGAGTCACTTTTAGTGTTAGCGCTATCTTAGTTAAGACGTATGTGCTAACACCAGGTCGTTTGCCTGTCTCTATATTTCCATAATAGGCAAGGCTCACACCTATTTGTTTAGCTACGTCAGATTGACGTAAATTACGGAGTTTTCTGTAAAACCTTATTTTATTGCCTAATGTTACAGCAAATTCTTTTTGATTATCAATCTTCATGTATTGTATAATATTATCAAAATATACAATAGTACACAATTTGTTTTTTAATTGATATTTTTTACATTGTGATTGCAAATTATTCATTTTTTTTCCTTTTTTTTTTAAGAAAACACTGGCATTAAGTTTGCAACATAAACTATGAGTGGAATATATAAACTATAGTATATATTTGGAGACAAAAAAAATGACGCATGCAGAACAAGTTGTTTTATCTGGATTAATGCAGATAAAAAAATCTATGGAAGAGCAAAAAAAGGAATCCACAGAATCAACAGAATCCTATTACGAATCTTTAAAAAAAGATTATTGTGTGTTCTCTATTTAATAATTTTCTTAGTTATAATTTAGCTTGATAGTGTCAAAGTTTTCAGCTAAGTTTCTATTTAAATTAGTCTCTTCTAGTAGATAAAGTCTGTAGTATTTCCACAAATGCAGTGATACGACAGCGCCGAGCTTAGTTTTTAGTTCATAAGCAAGTTCAGCGTTGTCGCATGACTTATCTATTTCAGCAGAAATAGGATCTCCTATTTTATCTGCAATATAATCTATTACTTCCATGTAATCACCCCTTTCAAAAAGTATTTTAAATGTATTTTTTTTCTCAAATTATCGTTTTAACAATCGTATATATCTTATCTAATATATCTTCGTCTTGTTTAATAGCTAAATTGCATATTTTTTTAAAAGATACAGATTCTTTCATAGGAAGCTTTAGAAGTTGAGTAAAAGTCTCTAGATCTTGAGCTCGGCGTTCATCATCTAAATTCTGTAAATAGCTAATAAGTTTTGTAAAAACAGGTTCATCAAGAATATGTTGTTTATCAATTTTTTTATTTTCTACATAATTATCAATTTCTATCTGTGTCATTTCAGATTGAACAAGGTCGTTAATGCTTTGATGGCATTGGTATACATCGTCAGGTAATCTTAAAAGAAACCACGCTTTTCGCATTTCAAGCTCTGTTTTTTTGTCTACTTTATAGTATTCAATAGCTGTCTCTAGCTGTTTATATGTAGGAAATCGTTTACCTGACTCAATAAGTGAATATAGAGATCTAGCAATCTTAAATAATTCACAGATATCTTGTTGTGTTTTTGGATTTGTGAAAGTATTTATTCTTAAGTCTTTTAGTCTTTCGTGTAATAACATTGGTAACCCCTTTTTCTATAAATTAAAGTCTATATTCTAAAAAAAGACAAGAAAAAACGATTGGCAAGATTAACAATGTATGCTACATTAATAACATGGAGGTGAGAAAAATTTATACATTTAATAGTGATATTGTAAAGCAAATAAGAAAGGAAAACAATCTGTCTGTAAACGATATGGTTTTTAAGTTTTATGAAGCGGGTCATCCTATTTACCCTAAAACATTCTATAGATGGGAGGATAAAAACTGTAAAGGAAGTCCATCTTCTGAGTCTTTAATGGTTCTGTATGATTTATTAAAACAGTTAAATCCAAGCATTAAAATAAAAGATTTGTTTTTAGTTTTAGGAAAAAGGTTATCGAATCATGATACGTAAAAATAAAAGTTTAGTAATAGAAACTGAAGAGCAGTTTCAGTGGTTTTCAGATGAAATGGCAGGAGTTATGAATGTATTAGGGTGGAATACATTAGATGAAAAAAAAACATCTGCTAAATCAAAGGTTGTATGGAAAATATGAAAGGAGAGTATATGTATGAGATGAAAAGGCCTTTAGAGGTCACAATCCCAAAAGAAACTTTTACATTTGAGTTTGATTTTGTGGGGTGAGAAACGAGCGTAGAAAACCCCCTAAAAAGCTTTCTACGCTCAACTAACATGGTAACGAAACAATGTCAGAGGAGACAATTATGAATGAATATCAAAATGACGTCAATGAAGAAACTGGTTTAAATGATTTGCTCGAATGCGAAGGTAACATTATGCGTGTAGCTAGTGGTCTTTATAAAATAAATCCAACAATTTTTGACGAACACCCACATTTAAAAAAAGAAATTATGGAGTACCAGCAAGAGAAATATTGCTTAGATGGAGAATAATATGACTATCGATAGAACTAAATTTATAGGTGGCTCAGACATTGCAGGTATTTTAAATATAAGTGACTACACATCACCTTTATATGTGTGGAATCAAAAGGTTAACGGCTATAAGGCTGTAGAGACTGAAGCGGTTTATTTTGGCAAAAGACTAGAAAGCTTTGTAAAAAATGAGTTTAGTAAAAAAAATAAGGACCTAAAGGTTTTGCAAGCAGATTTTCTAACTGATGAAATAAGAGAATACTTGACCGGCAGCCCTGACGGTTACGTTGTAGATGCTAACGGTGAAGTGTCTATATTAGAGCTCAAGACTACTAATGAGTATCATAAAAAGGTCTGGGATAACGGTGTTCCTGATCATTATTACGCACAGGTTCAATGGTACATGGGACTAGCTAATTTAAAAAAAGCATATGTAGCATGTCTCGCAGGTGGTAATAAATATTACCAGTATGAGGTGCCTTTTTCACAAGAATTCTATGACGATGCAGTTGCTAAAGCTGTTAGGTTTTGGGAGAGGTATGTGATAGTTGGTGAAATGCCTGCTGCTACTGAAAAAAGTTGTGATAAAAAAATACTTGGAATTCAAATAGAAAATCAAGACAAAGGCGATGTTTTTAGAACGACTTATGTAGATGAGCACATATCGAAGCTGAATGAGTTAAAAAAGCAAGAAAAAGAACTAAAGAAAAAAATCTCTCTTTTAAACAATAAGGTCTTGGAAGAAATGAATGGTCATAAAAATTGCGAGTCACATGTATTTAAAATTGAGTATAAAACGCATAGTAGAAAGTCAGTCGATTCTAAAAAGCTGCAAGAGGATTACCCAGAAATTTATATGAAGGTAATGAAAAAATCTAATTTTCCGCAGTTAAGTATAAAAGAGAAAAAAAATGGTTAGGTATAAGTTAATCAAGGGAGAGAGAAGTGAAAAAAATAGATCAAGAGGAGTTGTTAGAGCGGTTAGACAGCTATTTAAATGGTTTAAAAGGTAAGGAAATTTATTTTAATAGTGGATTACCTAGACATTGATTATTTATACAGGCCACCAAGCGACTATTTAATTATGAAATTTAAATATGTTACGAAGGGCATGAAAATCAAAAGCATGTTGCACAGAGTTGATTACAACTAAAGGAGTAAAAAAAATGAAGTATGGATATTTAGATGAGGATTCGAGCGAGGCTAATTATATTGAGCAAGCTCATGAGGGTCATAACTTTTATGACGATTTAACACAGTCGTTTAAGTTTGATGATTATTAAAGGGTATTATTATGAACTATTTTCAAAAACTAGATAGTATAGATGTAACAAAACATATAGAGAAAAAAAATAATTTTAGTTACTTAAGCTGGACTTACGCTTTAAGAGAGCTTAAGAAAGCTTACCCTGATTCGTATTTTGTAGTTGAAGAATATGACGGAAAGCCATATTTAAAAACGGAAACGGGCTATTTTGTAAAAGTGACGGTGACTGTTGAGGGAATTTCACAATCGCAAATCCATCCAGTCGTAAAACCAAAAAAAAATTATGGGATGATCCCTATAGAAAATCCTACTAACTTTGATATAAACACTAGCATTCAACGTTGCCTAACTAAGGCTATTGCTTTGCATGGCCTTGGTATTCATATTTACGCGGGGGAGGATTTGCCTGCTGAAGAAGCTGCGCATTCTCCCACCCTCCCCCCTACACAAGATTTTAAAATTGAGCAATCTATAAGTAACAAAGAGGTGAATAAAGCCGTTGAAATAAAATCAGATAATGATTCTGGTGTTATAGCCTGTCCCCGTTGCGAAATAGGTGAAATTAGATTGAGTGCCAATGGAAAGGTTTTTAGTTGTAGCGACTGGAAAAATGGTTGTAAGTTTTCGATCTGGCGAAACGGTGATGACTTGCAGATAGAAGATGTAAAAAAAATGTGTGATGGAGAAAAAACTAGGCCAATTTCATTAACAAAAAAAGATGGGTCAGAATATGAGGCTAGGTTGTATGTAAGCGATGGTGAGGTAAAGTATGACTATGACTGCTCAATGCCCGAGCTAGAAACAACGCAAACTCCATTTTAATAAAGGGTAACGAAATGAATAAATCAGAGATTAAATTTAAAGAAAAGCTTAAAAGCATGAGTATTACAAATTTAAAAAACATAAAAAAATTGACTGACAGACGGTTTGAAAAAAATAATGAATGCTTTAAAGATCTTTTTTCTGCGAGTGATTTAAGTCTAAATAAAGGCTCAAGCACTGATGAGTTTAGGGCCTATGAAATTGTACAAAACCGATTAACTATGATTAAAAAGATGGTTAATGAAGAGTATTACAATAGATTTAGCTTAGAAGTTAGGCAAAAGCATGCGTCATCTGTATTAGAGAAGTTGCTTGGAGAAAAACAATGAGTAACGAACAACAGAACTATTATGCCGTTATTCCTAGTTATATTCTTAATGCAAATGACCTGACTTCAGATGAAAAATTACTATATGCGCTCATTACTTCTTTATCTAATGAGAAAGGGTATTGCTATGCGTCTAATTCTTATTTCGCTAAGCGGTTTGGGAAGACAGATAGAAGTATTAAAAGATGGCTGCAGTCATTGACTTCTAAAAGTTATGTCACATCAGAAGTAATATATGGAGAAGGAACAAAACAAATTACTAGTAGATATCTTAGGATTGCACGAGATGTCCCTAGGGGTAGGGACAAATATGACCCTAGGGGTAGGGACAAATATGTCCTAGATAATAATAAAGATATTAATAATAAAGGTATTAATATAAAAAAAATAAATAAAAAAAAGTTTGTGAAACCAGATTTAATTGATGTAGAAAAGTATTTTTTTGAAAAAGGGTATAAAGCAAATTCAAAAGAATTTTTTGATTACTACAATGAAAATGATTGGAAAGGTGTAAAAAACTGGAAGCAACGAGCGGTTACTTGGGAATCTAACAACAATAGATGGTTAAAAACTAATGACAAAAAGCCTATGACTTTAGATCAAATGGGGGAAGATTGGTGAGTGACAAGCTTAAACAATGTATTCTTTTATTTTTTAAGTATTTTGAAAATGAAGACAAGGAAATGATGAAGTTATATCATGGCTTGCTCTCTAAGCATGATGAAAGGTTTATTGTTAAACGTTTAGGTCAAATGATGAGTACTAGGAATAAAACTTTTAAATTGCCATCTATAAGCGAAATAATTGCTCCTAAGGAAAACGCTATTAAAGAAAATGTGTGGCGTCAGTTGCAATCGCATTTAAACAATCCTTATGAGCAGATACCAGATCATTTATTTGTGTTGAAGGAGTTTTTAAACATACCAAAAAACAAAAATGAGTTTGAAATGAGAAAAATACACAATGAATTTATGTCTGAAAAATACGATGAATTTCAGCTTTTTTTAAGCGGTGATGTAAAGATTCCGCATTTAGAAAAAAAGTTAGGCCAATATGGTATTTCCTTAAAAGAATCGCAAAAACAAATAGGTAGCACAGATGTTTAGAATGAGTGCAAAGGAGTTTAAAAATCAAAAAAATAAAGTTCACAGTACCGGGAAAAGCAGTGCCTTATGTAAGGACAACGCAGAAACAGAAATACGTTTGCCAAAGATACAAAAAGTACAAGGAGTACGCAGAAGTAGTTGCTCTACACTTTTTGAAGGCTCGTTCAGAATTGCGGTCAAAATTAATGGGAAAACAAGAGCGGACATCGACAATATCCTCAAAGGAGTGCTCGATGCCCTTAATGGAATCGCATATAAAGACGACAGGCAATGTGTCGACGCTAGAATCTATAGAGGTAGAGATTGAATATCTTAGTTAAATAATGGGGAGGGTAGCAAGCAATATGAAGGGGGAGCTTACTACCCGGAAAAACCTATGTTGACCGTTGTCGTCAAACCTTTTATATTATACCATTAAATATGTATTATAGTCTATATAAATATGTGGAATAAAAACGATATAAATGTTGGTGATCTTTACTTAATTTGTGAAGATGAGCTGTCAAAAAAATATATACTAGTTGTAGGATTTGGTTATGAATCAGTCCAAGTTACTGCTTGTTATATAGAAAAAAACGTAAGTGATGAATTAAAGTATTGTAATACATTTTATTTAAGTGAAATAGAGGTGTTATGTGTTGGTAAGTTTGAAAAAAATGTATACGATAGAGTGCATGCATGATATTTGAAGGACAAGTTTATAAACTAACTGATAATCATATTACGCACCTAGAAGAAGGTAAGCTTATACAAATCGTTAATGTAAAACACTTAAAAAAAATTGAATGTTTTTATTATAAAAGCTGTCATATAAAAAACTTCGAATATCAAAAAGTAACTTTATCTTCTGATCAAATCAAATGTTATTGTGAACTTATTTACGATCTAAGAAAGCTTTTGGTTTAGGTAATAAAATGATTTTTTTTATGTAGTTTTTTTTAAGATGATGGCCGAGCGTGCCATTTGATATCCCAAATTCTTTTTCAATTTCATTAATATGCCAACCCTCAGTCAATAACTGAGATATTAGTTCTATATCATAATCATGTTTAGTTTTTCTATTTCTCATCATCATATTATTATTAAAATCCAAAAGCTTTTTCACACCTAGTGTTAAGATAATATGCTGTATAATTTATACCTTGCTCTAATATTCTTTTTAAAATATCGAGGTTTTTTATTTTTTCTTTATAACTTAACTTTTTATTCTTAGTGTTTTTTACAATCTTTTTTACGCCTTTATATGGGTAAAGAAAAAGAACAAGACTGACTACTTGACGTCTATTTAACCAATGAACACCCAGAATGCCGGCCCTGAGAAGAAGTTCTTCCATTTCTTCAGTATATAGAGGCGGATCAAAAAATTTTTTCACAAAATCTTCTATTAAATATTTTTTTGAATATCTATACTTTATGTAATTATTTTTAATTCTTCGCACAGGTAATTTTTTACCTTTCCCTAAACACCTGTATCTACTCCTTCTATCATATGTTGCTACACTGATAATGGGTACGAATTTATCATCCATTAAATTTCTATTCTGATAATATCTATTCTGATATCTTTCCATTTTACGAGACATTACTACCACTCCTCTCCTTCTACTTTCGTCACAATTAATTAAATCTATCTGTTATTTTTACCCCATTCAGCTCTCTGTCTTTGTTTGCATCCCACCAATGCTTACACCAGCTACTAGAAGGGTTTGAGTCTGTAGATCCTTCAATGAACTTATTTTTTTTCTATCAAAAATTCTATAGACTTTTATCATAATGCGATCCCAAAAACTGCACCAACCATCATAAGTAAACAAGGGTAAATAAACGATTTTAAGTAGTTTTCTTTATCTTTCTGGCAGTCGTGCACGTAGATTGCTAAAATTAGTAAGAAAATTGAAAACATCATACATCCTTCATCTTAATAACGACCTGCCCTGTCCGACCATCAATTTTTCCTGTTTCCCAATTAGGGAGGGGGCATTTTCATGTAATATAATCCAGCCAGACCCTTTTAATTCCTTTTCTGTTACTTTGATTCCGTCTGGCATAGGCAAAGGCATGCCGACAGGAAAATTAGGGTCTTTACCAAAAGATATAAGAGAAGACAAAACCCACTCTTTTAATAGTTTTGGGTCTTTTTGTATACCTTCAGCTCCCCCATACATTTCAAACAAATCATTTTCGTACATAATTTATCCTATTAATTTACACTTATATCTATTTCAAGCGTTTTTAATTTCTCAAAATCTTGTTCTGCTCGCTTTAACTTTAGGTATTTTATGTTTGTCTGTAATTGTTCATAATCCAGTCTATTTCTCTCAATCGTTTCGTTTAGTTTAATAATTTTGTTATTTAAATACTTTATTTCATCAACTGAGTCTCGATATCTTCTATATTGATCTAATATTTTTTTGATCATAACGCTCTCTTTTCAATATTATTTAATTTTCCAAACACCATTGATTCTTGTTTTTACAGTTATGATTTTTTTACTCATAATTTTCTCCTTTATTGTTTCGCTGTATAAACTATAGTATATATAATTTATATTGTAATATGGATTTGTTCTGTTATATCCTAATGATTAGGAATTAAGCTTAATTTATACACTTATTTTATGTTATTTAAAGAAAAACTTTAAATTATTTTTTTATTTACTTTAAATTAAATGTTTACTATAATATATATAGTTATCGAGTAGGAGGGACACACATTATGCCTTGGAAAGCTAAGAAAACTAAATCTGGAGCAGTTGTAAAAGATAAGAATAATAAGACTGTTAGCACACACACTAGTATGAAAAAAGCTAAAAGCTCAGTCAAAGCAAGGTACGCAAACTATAAAAAATGACAGAACAAGAAACTGAGTTTGATAAACAGCAAAAGCATATCGATTTAGTGGAAAAAGCATACACACAAGAATTTAAACTAGGGCACTTTACACCAACATACACAGATTTAAAAAAAAGAACTGGTTTGAGTATAAAAGAAATTAAAGAGGTTCAGTCAAAATATAACTTTAATCCAAAGCAATCTAATTTAAGGTTTTTTGTACCAGCTGTGTTAAATACAGCTTTGGGTATGATATTTGATGAGGATCTGCGTAGTAGCGCAAGAATAAAGGCCATAGAAACTTATTTAAAGGTTTTTAACTCAGATCCAGAGCTTATGACTGGAAACGATTTTAATATTAAGGTTATAACACAAGACTTTAAAGAAATCGAAAAACATGTAGAGATTAGACACGCTGAAGTAAAAGCGTTACAGGAAGAAGATATTCATGGATAAATATAAAAGAGGACAAGAACAGTTTAAGGGTTATAACAAACCTAAAAGAACGCCAGGGCATGCTACTAAATCACATGCTGTACTAGCTAAAGAAGGCGATAAAATAAAGCTTATACGTTTTGGTCAACAAGGAGTTAGCGGTGCAGGTAGTGCAACGGATGCTAAGTCTATGGCAAGACGTAAAAGTTTTAAAGCTAGACATGCTGAAAATATAAAAAAAGGAAAGATGTCTGCTGCCTATTGGGCTAATAAGGTTAAATGGTAACAATGAGTGACGGTACTTGTAAGCATTGTAAAAATAGTTTTCAAGGAATGCCATATTTTTGGATACAACGGTACTTATGGAAAAAATATGTCAGTGGTGAAAATCCCTTTGTTTTAGTAAGTGAAGGCACTTTTAGAAAGGACATACTAACTGTTAATTTTGATATAGAGACTCTAAGACGCGATAAGAGTAATGCTAAATGGATAAAGGACAGTACATTAGAAGAAATAGAAGAGATAGAAGACAAAGAGATACTCAAACACTTTCTTCAAGAAACAATACAAATAAAACTATGGAAATTTTTATTATTGCCATTGTTTATGTTTATATTTTATCTGATTAACTGTAGTGCTGGAGGTTAAATAGTAGAAAAATGTTTAATACAATTGTTGAGAGAATAATACAAACAATCGCTAAAAGAGTTGAAAGAAAAATTAATAAGCGTTTAATAGCAGAGTTAGATGAAGTTTCTTTAATAAGCAAAGCTGCTAAACATAGATTACACAGAGAGTTAGATGGATTTGCAGGCATCATAGCCAACTCTAATACACAAATAGAAGCTTATCTTAAACCGAGATTAACTAGAATAGAACAAAGGTTACAGGCCTTAGATAAAAAGATCTTAAAAGATGAGTGAAGTATCTGGAGTTGTATTTTTATACATTGGATTATTATTAAGTTTAAGCTTTATTTTTATAGACTTAGAATAAAAAGGAGGAAAAAATCATGTTAGAAATTATAGATTTTTTAGCACAAAACCCTGAAGTAGTAGGGTTGATTTGCATTTTAGTGCTCGTATAGATAGAATGTAAACAATAGTATATTGTAATTAGCTTTAATTTGTATCATAATATAAACTATAGTGTACAAATTAGGGGTATTATGAGATTTACTAGTTTTATTGAAAAAAGAGCAGCTATGCGCTCTGAATTTTATTATATAAGGTTCATGGAGTTTTTGTTTGACGAATTTTATTACGTAATTAAATGTAAAAAAAACCATTTTAAAGGGCATGCAATATTAAATCTTGAAGACTTATATAATAAAAAAGACACGTATTATCAAAGACTAAGAACAATGACTTTAAACAGGTGCGTTTACATAATTACAGATTTAGTGAACAAGGGGCTTTTAGAGGTTCAACACTTACAACAACATAACTTAAACGTAAAAAATGTGTGTTATAAGATATTGAATTTAGAAAATTACATTAAAGAAATTAACATAAAAAAAAACAATCATTCAAAAATGAGGAGAATAAAAGTTGGATAAAATCACTTGGATATACATCGGACAGTTTGCAACAGTTTTAATTATATTAGCCCTTTTTCTTCTTTTTTATAAAAGATTAGATTACTTAACTAAAAGCAATATGGATCCAGTACATGTCTTAAATAGACCTAAAACTTTAATAGAAAAAATGGAAATTAGAAGACAAGCTGAAGAAGATAGAAGGTACGTTTAAAAAATTATAGAGGGGACACTTGAGTTTTTTTGAATTAAAAAATGGGGTCTGGGAATGTAACGTTACTTTAAACCCATTTCAATCAGCCGCAGAAAAAGATTTTTGGGATAATGGCCAAATAACAAAAAATAAGATAATGCAATACTTGTTAGTTGGTGGCTTTGCTAACGGTAAATCATTTTGGACTACCTTCACTACGCATCGCATGTGTTTAAAATATCCAGGAACACAGTGGTTGTTTATTAAAAATGTTAGTAAAGATTTAGAGACAACAGCTATTACACAAATGATAAAGGATTTTGGAGTAACGAATACCTTTAAATATAATAAAAAAGACAAAACATTTACTTATAAAAACGGATCTAAAATACAGTTTACAGGACTAGATAATAATAACGTTAGTGGATTGTTATCTTCACAATGGGATGGTTTTACTTTTAACCAAATTGAAGAAATTGATGAAGAGGTTTACTTGCACGTTTATGGTCGACGAAGAGGAAATATGGACCGTAAAATTGTTTTGTTAATGGAGGGGAACCCATCGCCAGGATGGGTAAAAAAAAGATTTATCGATGAACCTGTAGACGAATATACAAAGCTTTATTCTAGTTCGACACATGTAAATGCACATAACTTACCTGACGATTACATAGCAGGGATGGTAAGAGTTTTTGGGCAAGAAAAAATTGATCGCTATATGATGGGTTCATGGGAGTCAAATGACATTAAAGTATTTCATCAGTTTAAAGAGTTTGAAAATGTTATTCCATCACACGAAATAGACTCTGACTCTATTATTTATGTAGGTTTTGACCATGGGGTTGTTCATGCCTCAGCTTTTATTTGGATAGCACTGAACAAGAAAGGAGAAATACATGTTTTTGATGAATTCTATGAAAAAAAAGCAAGCACATTACAGTTAAGAGCTGCAGCTACGCGATGGGGTAAATACCCTATTGTGGCAGATTACGCAATAAAAAGAGTTGAACGTGACGGCAGATGCTTATGGGACGATTTAGTTCAAGATGGTTTAAGGTTACAGGAATCTAACAAAGATAAGCTTGGAAATATCAGAATTATTAACGATGGTTTTTTAAATAAAAAACTATTTATTCATGATAACTGCACGAATTTAATACGTGAGATAAATAATTATCAATGGAAGCTAAATAGTGCAGGAGCTGTAAACAAAACGTATGAAACACCAGTAAAAAAAGATGATGACGCATTAGATGCGTTTATGTACGTTTATCGCGAAATGGTTGACCGTAATCCACCTGAACAAAATGAAGCGCAGAAGCGTTTAGCTGAAAAGTTTAACTTAATGCGTAACTCTAGTATGAAAAGAAGATATTGTTAGGAGAATTATGAATATTGAAGAAATTTTAAAAAAAGTAGATCAAAAGATAAATGTTTTAAGAAATGAAATGACATTAAATTTTAGAGATTTACAAAATCAAAATAGTACAATGGCCCAGAATACAAAACTTGTAGAGATGGGAATGGCTATGGATAAACTGCAATCACAGGTAGCTTTCTGCGAAAACCAAACATTACCTAAATTAGATCAGGTAGAAAAACGAATAGAAACAGCAGAAACTAAAATAACTACATTAAGTGAAGAAGCTTTACCGTTAATTCTTAAGAGCACAGTGAAAACAGTAAACGACGGTGAATTAAAAGAATTGTACATACAGTGCGATGGATTAACTTACGATTTGCTTGGATCTAAATTAAATATGGGTGCGAGCACAGTCAGTCAGTACATCAATGATAACCGTAAAAGCCAAGAAGGTAGAAGAGCTATATACAACTTTTTAACGGAGCACTTAAAAAATGCCAATGTATGACTTTAAATGTAATGATTGTGACAGCATATATGCATATCATATAAATGCAGATACTTATGATAATGACTCAAGGCGAGTTAATTGCATGGCTTGTACATCAACAAATATGGTAAGGTTTTTTGGAAATCAATCAATTTATTTTAGTGGCATGTTTAATGAAATAACGATAGGAGGTCAAACGTTTACTACTGCTGCACAAAAAAAAGCGTTTGAAAAAGAAAACAACTATATTCCTCTTTCGTATGAAGAAAATCAGCAAGAGACAACTAAAAATCGAAAAAGAATAGAGAAACAACAACAAGAACAAATGAAATCAGATGTCACTGAGATATGTAAAAAAGCATTTCACAAAAATGGGCTTTAAATAGGGGTCTCCTGAAACTGAGAAGGGGTAGTCACATCAGTTCCAGGAGATTGAAAAACTTGCGGCGGAGTATAGCCGAATAGAGATAAAAGTTGTAGAGTCGCATCATTTTTTACAGACTCATCAGAAATATTATTAATAGTTTTTAGTAGATCATCAGGTTTTATATCTGCCTTCTGTAATTTAGCTAAAAGCATGTTAGCTGGATCTCTCATTTCTTCTTGTACTGCTAATTGATTTTGTTTTTGAGCCTGTCTCATCTTATCAATAACGGCTCTATAATTAGGATATTCTAGCTTATCTAAAACAAATTCTTTAATATCAATATCAACAGGATTAAAAAAGCCATCTTGTGCAAACTTTACAGTAAGCTGTGCAAGTTGTGTACGGTTTAAGGGCATTTCACTACCAGCAATTATTTTTGTCTCAAACTCACCAGATGATAAATCTGTTTTAATATCAACAGCGATTTCCATAACATTATTTTGATTCATAACGCTTTTTCTAATTTGACTTAAGTTTTCCTGAGCAGCATTCTCCATAAATAATGGATCTATCTCAATAAAATCACCTGTAGATAATCGAATTATTCTCTGTGATTTATAATACAGCTGTATCAACGTTATTATTTTATCTGAGAGCCTAATATTTAAAGACACAAGCTCTCTTTGCATCTCTCTTATTGCAGTCATAGGGCTTTCTATTAAATCTTCAACCATACGTCCAGAATTAACCCCTACTGGTCTTTCACCAGATATCATCATTTTGTTAACTCTAGCAATATTGTACATATCTTGCTCAAGCAACTGTGCTCTTTGTTCTAAAAGAGGCAAATATTGTAAGTTGTTGTTTGTGTAATTTATAGGGACCTCGCCTTCACGAATTGATCTACGAGGAACATCAATAATAGGTTCAGGGCTACATAATTTTTCCTTATCTATTTCAGAACCAGCAGGAATAAGCGTCGCATTTATCCTTGATCCTATCATTCCAGAAATTTCTTTGTTAATAGCATCTAATCGTTCTTGTGGATATGTCAAATATTCGACTAAAGAACAAGGGAAAAAACCATCTGTGTCATAATTACCTTTTTGTATATCAAAAGGAAAACCAAATGGGTAATCAATAGCCTTATCTTCTAAAATACATTTATCTGTGTAAGTAATAACACGCCCATTAGGGTACATAAATTGCTGCATTTTCAATTCATCACTATCATCACCCTCAGGATCAATAAAAATTGTATCGTCTTTAAGATAACATTCATAAATTGTTATGTTATTTGTAGATTTTTTATATTGATCATCATAATTGTTAGGCATATAAGCCTGAGCAGAGGTGGTATCATTTTTTACACTAATAATATTGTCTGTACGCTCGGCATCTAAATTAGATTTATAACTATTATCTTTGTTGCCAGGTGTTAAAGTTTTAATTTTTTCTAAAATCTCAGGATTGTTCTTATATTTATTTACTAAATCAAATACACTTTGTTCACTTTTAACAAAAATATAATTTGCATTATTTATATCTGTAGCACTTGGATCTGGATAAAAATTACAAGGATCAATTTGATGATATTTAACCTCGCCTAGTTCGTTTGCTGAATCTTGATTCCAATAAACTTTTGAAATACCAACACCATAGATGAGCATTGATAAAACGATATTTCTTTGAAACTCTTTATCGTAATTATTATCAACGACATCTTGTAAACAATCATTTAAAACAGCTGCTTTATCATTAAGTAGCTGTAAGTTTTCAAAATCACTGAAAGACATTGATCGCAGTACAACTTCTTTTGTTAGTTGCTGATCTAATGTAAATGTTGCCACAGTATCAACAATTGATTTAAGAATGTTAGAGGTTGAATTAACACTATATTTACTTGTATTTGATTTCTGGGATTTTAAAGTTCCATTTTTATAGACAGAGTACCGTTTTTTTAACGACTGAGTAGGATGGGCGTCAATAGCCTTAGATTTAAGTTTGTTTAGATATTTAATTAACTGAGGTTCCACATATTAAAAATACAATAATAATAAAACTGCATACATTAACAATAATTTATAAAAGTTGCCATAATATAAACTATTGTAAATATTTGTTAGTTTAAAAAAGGTAATTTTACTAATACTATAGTTTGTATGGAACTATTAGGAAAAAAACTTACATTAAAAAAAACATTTGAAGATATTTGCGAAGTCTTAACTTACACACCGTCTCAAAGTGTTCATAAATTAGGACAATATCAAATCAATATTCCTGGTGTAGGTCCATTGATTTTAAACGAAAAAGTAATTCGTCTTTTGTTTGATGTGATCGAGCAAAAAAAACCTCAAGAAATTAAAGAAGAAAAAAAACCAGTAAAGCCTAATTTAGAACAGGCAAGAAATGACCTTATGTCTTTAAAGAAAGACGATTTATTGAAGGTTGTTTCAGACATGAAGCTAGAAGATGACATTGCTAGCTCCTTAAAAAAAGCCCTTTTAGTAGAAGAAATTCTTAAAGAGAAATTTGGAGAGGATTACAAAGCTAAAGGGTAAACGTATTAATAAGGAGAAAGCAAATGGAAGACACCCAGTCTACCGAGTTAGCTTCTGAAGTCACCCAAGCATCTGGGTTAGAAGACAGCAGCACTCAACAATTAAATGGGCTAGTTGAACAGGCAGAGACTCAAACTAACCTAAAGGAACAAATAGATACGCCAAATGAGATTGTTCCACCTAAATATACATACCAGAACGACAAACGTTTAGGTACATATTGGAAAGGTGAATCAATTGAAGAACAAATGGAAGGTATGTACAAGGAACTTAAGCGTCAAGAGTCAAAGCAAAGCGAATCCCAACAAGCAATAAAGGAATTAGAGACTTTAAAACAAGAACGAGACTCTCTAAATATGCAATTGCAAACATTTAACTCTGCATTAGAAGATCCAATTACGGGTCCGATTTATCAGCAAGCGTTAAATGATGCAAATACAGCTTCGCTAACGAGTAGATATGGTAACTTACCGCCAGAACAATTAGCTCAATTGCAGCAAAAAGACACTGAAATAAGCCAGCTTTATAACAAGTATGATGAGCTAGAATCTCAACTGATGCACATTCAGCAAGAAAAAATTGCTAATGAAGCAACACAAAACATACTTTCTAAAGCAAAAGAGTATGGAATAGATCCAAAGTTAAATGAATTTTTTGAGTATGCAAAAAATCAAAACTTAGATCCGAATTACTACGAAATGTCATGGCTAAATATGGCTATGCCTCAAATCATTGAAGGTAATTCAAAAAAAGCTGTTGAAGCTTATGTAAAAGCGAATCAAGAAACACATAAAGGAAGTGTTTATAGTTCGCCACAAAAAAGCGCAACAACTACAGGTTCTACTCAAGGTGAAAGTCTAAAAAGCATATTAGAAAGAACGTTAAAATTTTAAAGTCTTCATAAAGGAAGATTAAATGGCAATTTTAGATGATATTGGAGCAGCTTTATACGAGTATGTTCCTGGCAAAATTTATGAGCAAACATATAAAAGAAATAGTGCTTTAAAATTTTTAATTGGTGACAACAAAGAGTTGATGCCTCACGGTAATGATTTTGGGTTTATCTGTCAGTTAGGAGAAGTACCAACAGTTGAATATATTTCAGGAGATGGTACAGACACCTTTAGTAACAACACTTCAAATACATTGTTAAGAGCAACATTACCTTATAAAAATATGGTAGCAAACACTGTCTTAACACTTGAAGACTTTGTTAAGTTTGGTGGCGACAAAACTCAAATTGTTTCATTAGCACAAGCGAAGGCTGCTCAAACGGTTAATAGTCAAGTAGTAAAACTATCAAGAGACTTGTATCTATCAGGTACTGGCGCAAATGCTAAAAGGTTTAATGGTTTAGAAGATATATTTGCTGGTAATGGTGTTGCTTATGCAGGTATTACTCCTGTTGCTGGTACTAACACAGAAGATTGGTTAGCTACTACAGATAATGCTGTAAACACTATTAACTTTGCCGAATTACAGAAAATGATTGCAAATGTTCGTGATAATGCAGGTTTTTATGCAAATGGAGAAGAAACCGGAACTGCATTAATTACACCAGATATGATTTTGTCTAACGGCAATGTTCAAAGTCAGTTTGCATCAACACAACAAGGTCAACAAGTCTATAACGATGAAGCCAACTTGAATGCAGGGTTTGGAACTATCTTTGTAAACAGAATTCCTTGGTATACAGACAGTTATTGTCCAGGTGACGCAGGTGTTGCGAACAACCATTGTTATATCTTATCTAAAAATTCCATCAGATTTGGATATGTGTATGGTTTTGACAGACCTAGTCCATTATCAGGATCTAACGTTATGCCTAATCAGCCAGTTCAAAATAACGTTAACTTCATGTCTGGTAACTACTTTTGTGTCAAAAGAAACGCAAACGCACGTTTCACAGCGATTAACGCGTAAGGAGAAAAATTATGTCTAGTTCATATTATGATTCGGTAGATGACGAAGTCTTTTCAAAATCGTCCACTACACAGCTATACCCTTTAGGTACAGTAATGACTCGTGTAGATGAAGAAAATAATGAAGAAATTGAATATATCTATCTTCAAGCAAATGCAGCAACAGCTGCAAACACAATTTCGTATTTAGATGTTGATCAAACTGCACGTGCATTACCTGGTACAGGTGGTGAGAAAAACATTGTTCCATTAGGAATTGATTATGCAGTGGGCGCTGGAGAGTATGCGTTTTTTGTAAAAAGAGGAACGTTTACAGGGACTGCTGACGGTGCTGGTCTAACAAGCGCAAATTATGTCGAATGGATTAAAGGTACAACAACATTAAAAGATGTAGTTGGTATTAAAAGCGAGACAGTGGTTGGGTATGCAAAGGAGGCAATTGCTGCAGGTGCGACGGGTAAAATTTATTTATTCGGTACTAACGCATGTGATGTAGCGGTTTAAAAAACAAAAAAAGGTAGGGGGCATTGTCCTCCTACCAAAAGTATTTGATTTAAAAAAAAGGCAAAAAAATAAGATCACAAGGAAAGATAATAAATGTTATATAAAAATCATTACGAAGCACTTGAATCAAATATAGAAGAAAGACGACAAGTAACGCAATATTACGCAAATGAGTTACAAGCAACAACTACACCATCAGAAATTGCGCTTAGGCATCAATTTAATGAAGATCCAGCTGTGTTTAGAGTAGCGTCAGGATATATTATTAACGATGGCCCTGATTCGGTTAATATAGAACTTAAATTTACAACAGACGAAACCAATGAGCCTTATTCAGATGAAATATCTATCCTACCAAATGCTAAAGAGAGCTTAAATAAATACTCTTTAATTAGTTCTATTCGTTATAGAAGTACTGGGACCTCAAACATTAGGATTTTTGCTACATGATAAATTATTTACAAACACAAGCAGGATCTGTGGTAGATGACAGGCCCACAAAAATTTACTCAAATGTAATTGATATTACAGCTGCAAACCCAAGTTTTGAATTAGAAACTAAGGATATATTTGGTGAATTAAAACCATCGTCAGGAACTATTACAAATGTATCTACAACAAGTAATGCAGAAGCACTTATTCAACTAAGCTTTGATAAAAATAACGTTTATACAAGGCAAATGACAATACGGGTTGGGGAAACTATCCCATTAACTAATTTATATATAATTTATGGCATAAAAATTAATAGACGAACTATCGATTCGCAAGTAAGGATAATTTTACAATAATGGAAGTAAACGCTGGATCTTATTACATAAAAAAAGCAAATAATCCTGTAGAAGCTCGTGTTGATAATGGCAAACTACCACTATTCGGGGATGAAATAGTATTGCAACCGTCACAAACAATACAGCTAGATTTGGATCAAATGAAAGCTAACGCACAAGATGGTATAAGTGTAGGTGAGATTAAATGTAGATCGGTAGGAGATATTTTTATAAATGTTAATTGCAGATTAGATAATTTAATAACCACTCCAGATATAAGAATTAATTATGGTGAGACCTTTGATTTAGGAATGTTTCATGGTCGTATTAGAGATATATCTATTACAAACTTAAATACAAATTATACAACTATAGTGACAATATTGGGGATGTAGATAAATGATAAGTACCAATTTATATGAAAAAAAACGACGCGATAATATAGCTGAAGAAAGAATAAAAAACGGTAAAAAGGCTATGATGTTTGCAGCGTCTTTTTTGTTTACATCCGCATCTGGATTAACCAGTTCAGCTTTAATAAATTATAAAGACGGAGGGGTCGGTGAAGCAACATTAATAAATCAAAATGATGGGTTTGCAACAGGTGAAATTAAAAATATTAGTAATACAGGTGGCTTTGTAATTTTGAAATTCAATCTTAAACAGAGTGGCAATATTACTACACAAGATGAAATTAAATTGTTAGATAATGAAGTTTTTGATCTTGGCCAGTTTCAAGGAAAAATTTATGAAATAAGTTTAGAAAATACATCAACACAACCCGTGTTGATCAATATTAGTGCTATGTAAAGGAAGAAAATGAGTCAATTAATAAAAACAACAAGTCAAACAATTCTTAATGGAAAAACAACAAGAGAGGTAACGGATACCATAGAGGTAAATCCAACAGAGAAGACACTATGGGAAGTAACGGTTCCTGATAACACTAACGAAGCTTTCTCTTTTAACGATGTTGGTACACCTAAAGTTCTTATATTTAGAAGTACACATGAAGTCATTGTATCTCTAGCTCATACATCAGGAACTTTTACTAATATACCTTTAGACAGACTTACTATAAAGGGATCTGATTTAGGTAATTTATCTCTTCAAAATAGATCAGGGTTTGAGGTTACTGTGACGTTAGAATTGTATGGGAATTTAGTTTAATGAAATTATATGAAGTAATTGAGCGAATAGAATTTAATATAGCGTCAAATGATGATATATCAGGAAAAGGCGTTAATACAATATTTTCAAAAAAAAATATAGTTTATGCTTTACAAACAGCTTTAGATCATTATTCACAGTATACATTAGGTATTGAAGGTATAAAATCATACTCTGTAAGCACAACACAACGATCAGTAAATGCTCCTCAAGACGCAGTAAGAACTAATACATATAGAGGATTTTTTGCAATAATAAGCAACCTTAAATACTTGTTAAAACCAGAAGAATTTATAGCCATAAACAACCAATATTATGGTAATAATTTTTCAGGCTTTCCAACTAATGTTTATTTTTGGGAAAACTACATAAATATATTCCCACTTTTTAACGAATCTTTTTCAGCTACTTCGTTAGCAGCACCAATAACATCAGAATCAACCGACATAACACTAATTAGTACAAATGGTTTTTTAGAATACGAAGGTCGATGCCAAATAGGTGCAGAGACTATAGCGTATGAAAAAATAGATATTCCAAACAACACCCTATTAAATTGTAGAAGAGGAGTTGAGGGTACAAATGCACAAAATCATGTTATAGCAAGCCCAGTCGAGTCAAAAAACTTTTATGTCTATTACTACAAAAATCACTGGAAAATTCCTTTACTTAACAATACAACAATTGATCCTAGCTATCTTCAAAAAGAAATGGAAATTTCAGACGATCACATTGAAGGAGTAATCGATGAAGCCAGCTATAAACTTTTATCTAAAGTTGATATAGAAAGAGCTGCTTTTTATAAAAGAGATTACAAAGAGTTTTTAGATGATTGTAAGTATTCTTTAGTAAAAGGTCGCGATAATACTAATACATATAAAACCACTAGGCATATTTATCCTTTTGAATCGACTACGTACTCTAGGAACTTTTAATGGAATTGCAGGTTACAGAGTTATCGGGAATTAGAAACGAAAGAGAAAAAAAGTTTGTTCCAGCAAATTTTTTATACGATGCAGCTAATATAAATTTTGATTCTATGACAGGTTGTGACAGGATTAAAGGTATTACTGAAGTTGCAAATTATAGCTCAACAAACCCTATATGTGGTATTTTTGAGTTCATATATGAAAAAAATAATACTACTGTTGTCGAAAATATAGCTGTACTTAATGGAAATGTGTATAAAGACATTTTTGATAGTCCTGTAATAGTGTTTTCAGGGCTTTCTTTAACAGCTAAATGTGACTTCACAGTCTTAAACGACAGGTTATTTATTACTAATGGTACAAACTACCCTATTATTTATGATGGTGAGTATGTATGGGAAATGGGATCTCCTAGAGCAGAAGTTTTACAATCTTCAGGAAATTTGAATGGTACATATCGGTACCAAATGACAATAGAAATCGGTGGTGTTGAATCTAGATTTGGCACAATTTCAAACACAGTTCAACCAGGTAATCAACAAGTACAACTAGAGGTGCCACTAGGGCCTACTGATGTTACTTCACGTAAAATTTATAGAACTGTAGCTAATGGTACACAATATTTTTTATTAACTACTATTTCTGATAACACAACTTTATTTTTTGATGACAATATTACAGATGCAGCCTTAGGTGCGCCTATTATTGATGTTAATGACCCTATGCCAAAACCAAAAAAATTACAAACAAACAACTCTAGATTAGTTGGGGCAATTAATACCAGTAATCCGAACCTGCTTTATACTACAGAAACACAAAAAGAGTTTTTTACGAATTTGCGAGGAACAATTAATGTTACAGGTGTCGCTAATGACAACACTAAAATAACAGGCTTATCACAAGATTACGATAAAATTATTGTAGCAAGCCTAAAACAAATATATGTAGTAGATTTATCTGCACAAACCCCAACTGTTTCACAAAGTAGAAGCAATGTCGGATGTTTAGATCCAGATAGCATGGTTCGCGTACCAGATAATCAATATACTGATCTAGCTGGTAATATAAAAACATTTCCTGGCGGCGTCATGTTCTTATCTACATTAAATGATGTACGTGTTTTTAATGGTAACTTTGCGCTCCCTATACAAACTACATTAGATAACTTAAAAACAGAAAATTGGTCAGAATTTATTCGTAATAAGTTGCAAGATGGAATAGGTGATTCTGATACTATAAATGCATTATTTTATGATTATAAATATCATTTGTGTATAACAAACACTTTCTTTGTTTTTGATATAAGAGGCAATAAATGGACTCTTTATGATATTAGAACAGAAAACGAAAGTAACCCTGTTAATTATCTTAGCATTGTAGATCAAAAAATGTACGTAGGTATGTTAGATAATTCTGTTATTGGCCAATTTTATCTCGGAGATAAAATCTACAATCAGGAATATGAGTCCTCGATTGAAAGTGCAGATCTAATGGTCTCTGAAAATATAAAGGATTTTAAAAAGTTATATCTATATTTTGCTAATTCATCAACAGAACCTATTGATATTGATGTTGTTATTGAGAGCAAAAATAATTCAAAAATGTCTTTCCAATTAAATATGGATGGTGGCTATTATGATTCACGGTATTTTGATTCAAATTTCTATATGGGTTCAGAGGATGATATTGATTACAGAGTTATACATATAAATAGATATGGTAGATGGTTGAGTTTTAACATGAAAACAAAAGATATTTTTAAGTTTCGTGGATTTAGATTAGTGGCAGATCAAGTAAGTAATAAGGAGATGTAATGTTACCTTTATTAGGTGGAATTTTAGGTGGTATTGGAAAAGCTGGATTAACAACGTTAGGAACAGCTGGTCAAGTTTTAGGTACAGGACTGGCAACAGTTGCACAACCTATTGCAAGTGGTATTGGCTATGTAGGACAAGGTATAGGATCATTAGCGGGTTACAAACCACAAGGCGCAGAATTTGTAGGACCACCTGAAAAATTTTCTCTTAGTCCTTTAATGAAATCAGTAGGACAAGCTGGGCTAGACGCAACAATAGCATCTACGATAAGTAATGCAACGCAACCTAAGCAAATGCTGTCACCACAAATTCTACCTATTCCTAATTTAGATTATGGAACTAGTCGATTTGCACCAAGAAATGTAGGACGATTTAAACCACAAATTAATGAAAGTATTAACGAAGCAATGTTACGAAAATATGGGAATATCTATGAAGTTTAGAGAAGCAACTGCTAATGATATAGATGCTGTACTAGAATGCATAATAGATTTCTGGAAAGACCGTAATCATACAGATTATGACGTTATAGTAGTAAAAGATTTTCTAAAAGAAACATTGGATAGAGAATATAAATATTTTTGCGTAGCAGAAGAAAAAAATAAAATAGTTGGTGGACAAATTTCTACAATTTTTAAACATCCATTTAGTAACGAATGTTATGCAAGTGAAGCAATTTGGTTTACAAGCCCTCATATATCTAAATTTAAAAGAATAAAAGCTGCCTATGGTGTATTAAAAGGATTAACCAGTTTTATGAAGAAAAATAGCTTAAAAAGAATGGTGAATCATTTGCATTCTGTCGATGGAGATAACATTTGTAGTGCAGCAAATAAACTATTAAAAAAAATGGGCTATAAGCTTTTGTACCAACAATATGTAAAGGAGATTTAAAAATGGGAAAAGGTTCAAGTGGTGGATTATCAGATAGACAGTTTAGAGCTAATCTCGAGCAACAAAAGGAATTGTTTGATTTAAGTCAGGCAGAAAGTGCTCGTAGATTTGATCAAGACTTTGCTGAAGGTAGAAGGCGATTTGATAATTCTATACAAAGAGGCTTAGAACAAGGTATGAATTTCGAAAATTTATATTCAAAACCCATACCGGAATTAGCACAGTTAAGAGAATCTATCGTTAGGGGTTCAACACCTGGTCAAGAAAGAGCTGAACAAGCAACAAGAACAGCTCTGGCACAAGCTGGCGTGAGAGGCCCAGTAGCTGCATTAGAGCAATCTAGGCAATCTGGTTTACTTACACAAGAAATGCAAAGGCAATTAGATAATTTAGCGTTTCAAGAGGCAATGGATAGGCGTACTAATTTAGGTCAAATAAGAGGCAGAAGAACCTTACAAGGATTAGGAGGGCAAGGCTAATGCTAAGACCATCATTTGTTAACGAAGAAGATAAAAATCTTGTAAATGCAATGAGATCTATGCAAGGCATGCGACCACAAAGTGAAACACAACGTATGCTAAATCAAAGAATTGCCCAACAATTAATGCAAACGTATTCACCACCTGAGCAAGTTACTTTAGAGAATCTAGGACAAGGGTTTGAAGAAGGATTTATACCAGGAGTCGTAGATAGTGCTGCACAAATAGGTAATTATCTTATTAATAACCCACAAGGTAAACAAATATCGGCCGCCTTATTAGCCGACTCTAATCCTTATTTAGCTCAAGGGCTATATCAAAGCGGATTGCAAGATGCCCGTAACTTTTCGCAAGCACAAAATCAAGCACAAGCTCTTAATCAACAACAAACACAATTAGCAATGCAGTATTTAAAAGATTTAAGAGATACAGAACAAGCAAATTTAGCAGCAGGGTTACAAGAACAAAAATCTGAAAATAATAGGGCTTTAAAAGGTTTAGAACTGCAAACCACAATGCCAAAAGATCAAAACCAAGAACAATTAAAACAAGATAAAAAAATACCAGAGTATTACTATAAAACCATAAACGAAGGTGGTATTGAAAAAAGATATTTAGACTCTAAAACATATAAAGAAGACTTGGAAAGTGCAAGGAAAGATTTAGGTAGAATTAAATCAACCCGTGAAACTAATAAACGTGTTTTGAATTCTATTGATTCGTTAATTAAAGAAGTAAAGGATAAAAATGGGGAAGTTAAATATGCAATGACAGAATTAGGAGAGGCTGTTGTTGCTAATAATGCCTTAGAGGGTGCCGCAGAATCATTTGGACGATTTGTAGGAACTCCACGTCAAAAAAATGCATATTCACATATTGAGCGTATAAAAGCCAATTTAGGTTTTGGAGAGCTGCAAAATATGAGAAATAACTCACCAACTGGTGGAGCTTTGGGAACTGTTTCAGACGCAGAAACGAATTTCTTGCAAAAATCAGCGTCTGCTTTAGATGCAGGAAAATCTTCAGAAGAAATGATTAGGGATCTATTAGAAATAAAACAAAGTATATTAAGGTTAGAATCGGATTTACCTAATACGCAAGAGGAAATACTTTATAGAAATGTTGGTGAACAAATGCCTAGTAAAAAAAATGAAAGTAATATAATGGATGGATATATAGTAAAGGTGAAAAATTAATAATGCCTACTTATGAAATAACCTCACCAGATGGACGTGTTGTTGAATTGACAGGAGACAAACCCCCTTCTAATGAAACTATACTTAAAGTGTTTTCTTCATTAGACCCAATAGATAATAGCGTAGAAATTCCTGAAAGAGGGCAAGTTATGCCAGCAGAAAATTATGAGCAAAATACGCTATCAATGATTGGGAAAGCTCTCCCCTATGCAGGCATTTTTGCAAAAGCTACACCACAAGGAAGAGCTTTATCAGCTGGAGCTACTGGTGTAGGTCGATTTTTAGAAGGAAGATCTGAAGGGGAGTCATTACCTACAGCCTTAAAACAAAGTGGTAAAGCTGCTGCAATAGATTTAGTAGGAGGAAAATTAATTAGTAAGGGTTTTGATGCTTTTAAAGGATTAAAAAAAGGAAAGGGTGTTTCTTCTACTACATTTGAATCAGCTAAAGACGTTTTAAATAGAAATAGAGAACTTTTTTCAGGAAAAAAGAAAATATCTACAGGAAGTCTATCTGATCCTAGATATGTTGATGCTGTAGGTACTGCAACTGCAGATTCAATGGATGCGTTGAAGAGAACCTTTATGGATAAACAGTCAAATTCAATTGCTAGTGGTAAATTAACTAAAGAAGTATCAAATAAAATTTATTCTGATTTAGGAAAACTAGACTTAGATGCACCTGTTAGAAATGAAAAAGTTTACAATATGATATTAAACAGGATAGCTGACCCTGATCTAACATTAAATAAACTTTATGAGACTAGGCGTATGGCTGATAAAGCTATTAATTGGAATGAACGAAATATTTTAGATGATCCATTAAAAGCTGTTAGAAAAAATATTGATAACATCTTAAAAAATCCAAAATATAATACAAAAGCCAAAGAATACAAAAAACAAACAAGAAATTTGTCAGTATTACAAGAGAATAAAGCTGTTAAAAATCTTTATAATAAATCAGATCAATATAGAAATATTGGAAAGTTTGGCCAGGGATTTATTTCTTCAGGACCTACAAATCAAGCTTATTTTAGAAAAGCCATAAATACATTAAAACTAGATGACAAAGTTCAAAAAAAATTAAAAGATAATATTACAGAAGGAGCTCTATCTCTAGAGACGTCAAAAGCATTCCAAGACATTAAAGCCCCTGGGGCTTTAAGATCAATACCATATGTAGGGGATCTGTTAGAAAAGGGATATAAATCCACTTTGCCAACACAGCAAAGATTAAATCCATTATTAACAAGGTCAATTCCGAAAATAATGGCAGGGACAAGTGGATTTACACCAATACAAGAACGCACCCCAGCAGGAAATTATTCGCCTACATACCAAAACGAGATTATAAACGAAAGATTTAGGAGGACAAGATAATGGCTTTACCGTCAGTAAATGATTTAAAATTATGGGCAGGCAACCTATTTACTAATACACAATGGGATTCAAACTTCACAAAAGTTGTACAGTTTCTGACTAATGGTCAATATGATCTTAATGTAGCTAATCTAACATGCGCAGACATTACAGCGAATAGCATAAACGTTTCAATAAGTAATGGCGTTCCTACTGGTCAAGTGATACAAATGGCCACCACCTATGCAGCACCTGGTTTTTTAAGATGTAACGGTGCAAACCAAACCATAAGTACATATTTAGATTTGTTTAAAGCCATTGGGCATACATATGGTCCAGGTGATGGAACACCTGTGTCAGCATCCGGAGTCTCTGTTACAGGTAACGTTTGCACAGTAACTTCGGCAGGTCATGGTTTAGCAAATGGGTCGTATGTATCGGTAAAATATACAGATGTAGCAAGTTCAGATGTTATTAATAGAGGCGTCGTTATAGAGAATGTATCTGCTAACACATTTGATTTCTCAGTAGTGGGATGGCAAGAACTTCCTGTATCTCCACTTGAGTTTACCCCAGCAACAACTTTCACCTTACCAGATACACGTGGGTATTTTATGAGAGACATTGGAAACAGTACGATAGATCCCGATTTATCTACAAGAACAAATCGTGGGGACGGTTCTACAGGTGACCAGGTTGGAACTTTGCAATCTGATGAATTTAAATCGCATAATCATGATTTAGGTAGGCATACAGGAACATCAAGTTTCTATAGGCTTTCGTGGATACAACGTTTTAGTTCGCCACCGTTAGACACGGCGCAGACTACAGATAATACTGGGGGAAACGAAACACGCCCTAAAAATATTGGCTTTAAATTTTACATAAAAACATAATTAAAAAAAGGAGATGCAATGTATACAATAATTTTAGATGGCACAAAAGCAGAATTTTGCGAAAAATTACAAAGTTACAAAGATGCAAAATCTAATTTTAATCAAACTGTTGGTGTCCCGGCTCCAAAAGCTATATTTCCTGTTCTAAAAATTGTGCAAGATAATATACAAAACGACGATTACAAATTAATTACAATAGAGCAACCAGATGAATAAAATCTCAAAGCATTGTAATCTAGAGTTATATAGATTCTCTAGTGGCTTAAATTCAACTTTAGGAAGTTTATATATAATAAATTCATTAGGCATAAAAAACTTTTGTTGTTTTACTTTGGAGGATAGATTTCATTTCCCAGATGAAAAAGTAAGTGGCTCAACACGTATACCAGCAGGTATTTATAAATTAAATTATAAAAAAGAAGGTGGGTTTTATTCTAGATATAAAACAAGATTTAAAGATATTCATCATAACGGAATGATTGAAATAGTAGGAGTACCTAACTTTACTGACATTTTATTGCATTGTGGTAATCATGACCAACATACAAA
>CEUT01012943.1_pt1 | contig 31160 bp, 34 predicted proteins | sample 531401 | NCBI WGS metagenome assembly CEUT01 (sample SAMEA2622821, study PRJEB7988) | marine metagenome | biome: marine biome (ENVO:00000447); feature: surface water layer (ENVO:00002042); material: "saline water (ENVO:00002010), including plankton (ENVO:xxxxxxxx)" | depth 5 m | reverse complement strand
TGATGTGCGGGCCGTGGCTCCTGACTCTGTCACAAAGTTGGAACCATCACCAATGATGATGTGGCTATCAGTTGGTGTCAATCCTGCAATGTCATCAAGTTGTGCATCATGTGCTTGAACGTTTGTGCCAATGGTTAGACCAAGTGAAGTGCGGGCCGTGGCTCCTGACTCTGTTACAAAGTTTGAACCATCACCCACAATGAAAGCACCATCAGCTGGTGTCAATCCTGCAATGTCATCAAGTTGTGCATCATGTGCTTGGACATCTGAACCAATGGCCACACCAAGTGATGTGCGGGCCGTGGCTCCTGACTCTGTCACAAAGTTGGAACCATTGCCAATGATGATGTGTGAATCTGTGGGAGTCAATCCTGCAATGTCATCAAGTTGTGCATCATATGCTTGAACGTTTGTGCCAATGGTCAGACCAAGTGATGTGCGTGCCGTGGCACCACTTTCTCCGATCCATTCAGAACCATCACCAACCAAGAAGGTGGAATCTGTTGGTGTCAATGTTGCATTCACATCATTGATTGTTTTGAGATTAAGAACAACAGGACCAGTCAATCCGTTCACACTTGCCACGGCATCAGTGTTGTCAATGACATCAAACATGGCACTATTGATTGGAGATGATGCGTCTTGATTAAATACAATATGATCACCAACATTCAATGTGACACCTGCCAAGGTTCCACCTGTTGAAACAATGTAGAAGTCACCCTTGACTGAACTGGTCAAGTCAGGTGTGTTGGTGGTTACGTTGTATGATCCTTTATAGGTCAAGCCACCTGTGACACTGCCTGCACTTGTTGGATTTGCTTTTATTTCAATACTCATGTTTTCTCCTTATTTCACAAAGCCTGCGATGAAGTAAACTGAATCACCTGATGCACCTTTTTTGTATGCAATGGTGGAAACTTCTTGAGCAATGGTCACAATGTCATCACTGTATGAATAATCAACAGGCAATTCATTTGTAATGGCATCACCTGCACCTGTTCGAGCACGATATTTTATATACATCAAGTTAGATCCTTTGTTGACAACTGCCAAGAAAGCAAACTTCAAACTTGCTGCACATGCTGAACCCGTGGTTGAATCCACAAAGTCTGATGATACTAAGTCATTCCAATTGGTATTTGCTACACCTGATGCATTATAAACACCTCTGATTGAACCTGCACTCATTGGGTCATTTGTTAGAAACGGCATCTTTTGATTCTCCTTCATTGTTGGGTTGAGTCTTTGATTTGATTACGTTGGAACCTGCAAAGATCAAGAATAAACTATCAATTGCACTGATAATTTCTGCATGTGCTTTTCCTATTAAAGCAAGGATAAACAAGACAAGCAAGGTGCAATAAAACGCCATTGCTTTACGTCCACCAAAGAAGTCCAACATGGTCCTGTCTTTGGTCTCTTCTGTCTCTTCTGTCTCAGTCTTCATAGTCTTCATCAATCAATCTATAAACGTGTGCAACGTCTTCAAGGTTTCGTGTACGTTTGACCACACCTTCACGCCATGTCTGATCAGGTCCAACACCATGTGCATTGCCTTCTGTGGTGTGGAAGTTTCCTTCTTTATCAGGTGATGTGCGTGCAATGGTGATGTGGTTACCATAGAATGGTGTTTGTTCTTTGGATGTGTACACAACCACAATGTCACCTGGTCTGATGTCTTCATTGTCTTGATGGCGTGAAGTCTCAAACCAATTATCATACAATCTCCAACATGAAGGGAAGATCTTTTGACGCACAATGAAACGCACTTTTGGTCCATATACGGCAGCAGCAAAAGCACCACACCAAGCATATTGACCGTTTCGTATATAATCTTTTTCCCAAGTCCATCCAAGTGCATTGGTGTTCTTGATGTAGTATGTGATGCGGCTTGAATCACCACCTCCACCAGGTTCTGTGATGTTGTCTGACCACTCTGATTCAGCATTCTTCAAGACATATGCAACATGCTCATGTGGATTGACATTGCGTTCAATGTTTACATTCACATTCTTTTTAACATTGATGTCAATATTGATCTGATTCAATGCACGTCTGTAACGTCTTGTTTCATGTTCGAGAAGGTCAAGTTTTTCTTCAAGTTGTGCTTTTGTATATCTACTCATACATATTCCTTTCCATTGTCAGATGCACCTAAGACACCTGATGTGTTTGCAATATAGGCATCCACTTGTTGACCTGCCGTGGCACTTGCATATGCAGTTGGTTCAAGTGTACCGTTCAATGTTGAAATGCCGTGGGTTGTGGTAAATGTGATGGTTGCAGTTGATCCATTGTCAACAATGGAAGAGATGACCAAACCTGTGGTTGCATTATCATGGTCACCTGGTGGCAAGTAATCAACCACATCATCCACTTTGAAGAAGTCAGAATCCTTGACATCTACACCCAAGGCATTGGAGTTTGAAAAGGCATCTTGGTCAATGGTCACTGTGGTTGTGGTTGGTGCAGCTGTCACAAGTGCTGAATCATGCCATGATGCAGAACGCAATCCTGTGTGGATCAATTCAACTTCACATCCTTCACCCATTAGTTCTTGACGTATTGAACGGATAAATCCAACACCATCAGTGACACCATAGTCAGGACCATATGCCTTCAACAATGGTGAATTGACCAATGCATACCTGCCAACATCCATCAATGCACTTTGACCCGTTCCAATCATACCACGCCATACACGCAAGGGATTTGAAAGAAGATTAAAGAGTCGAGTAATGACAGGCAAGAAGAATGAAAAGGAGTCACCACCCGTTCCACCAATCTGATCAGATGACACACCAAACAAATCCAATTTAATACCCTTGGTTTCATTGTTGTATCTGTTGATGGCTTCTTGATTGTTGAAGATGCGTTGTGTTCTAAGTTTCTGTTCATTGACATCATAATCAAAGTTGACTTCAATCTGTGTGACTATGTCTTCATAGGTTGACCAGGTTGGTGGATTGTCTGCAATCCAATCACCTTCATTGATGGTCAATGCACTTGATGCGGCTTGTTCGAGTCCAATGGGTTGCAATGCTATCTTGCAACGTCCATCTTGATTGCGCCTCATCACCAAGACTGCACCCATTGCTTGAAGAAGTGGTGTGAGCACTCCCCTAAAATCCTCACCTTCACTTCTCAAGTCAAGGTTGATCATTATGTTTGGAATGGATTCATATTGCAAGAATGAATTAATGTCAATCTCAGTGTCCTTGATATTCAACCCAATGGATGACTGATCAAAAGTGCCGTTCACACTTGATCCACCTCCACTTTGAAGAAGTCTCAAGATAGCTTCACCAGGTGTTTGAAATGTAATTCGGTTACTCAAGTAAACCCTTGCAGGTTCAAATCCTGACCAATCACCAAATGATGAACGTCTTGAATCTGCAAAAGGTTCTTGGATGTGCAACAAGAATCCAACATCTGAACCACCATATGTTGCAGTTGATTGGTGTGTTATTGGAAAAGTCTGTGATGATTCACGTTCATTTTTCCTGTCATAATAAACCACCTCAACACCAAAAGACACACCCGCACTTGCTGATGTTGGCAAACCTAGGTTGTCTTTCACCAAGATTGTTGGTTCACCATTTTGATAATATGCGAGTGCAGTCCCTCTGATGTCATTCTTCTTGCTTTGGTCTTTCCTGTCTCCACCTTTGAAGGATGCCCAAGATGCACTCTCAAAAGGTTCTTCAACGGCACCTTGTTGAACAATTGGATCACTTGGATGTGGAGTCACCCAAATGTCAAAAGGATAAAACAATCTTTCCATGTTGTCTGTGGTGTATATGCCTGTGATATTATTATCCCATATACCCAATGGTGGAAGTTCATATACATATTCAAGATATTTCAAGGCACGTTTACCTGTGAAAAAGAATATGGTGGAATCTGCCGTTTCTTTGTTCACCAATGACTTCATCATAAAAGATGTATCATCTGAGATCTTCCAATTAATGAAGGCACCCAATGTTCCTTGTGCTGATCCTGTTTGATTTGTTTCAAGTACAGTGTTGATGATTTCAGGAAATCTTTGAACACCTGATGTGATCCTGTATGATTTGATTTCACCCCGTGGTGTTCTTACTCGAACACGCTTTGTTGCAGATGATGCAGGCACAAGACTGTTGTATGATGTGTTTGTGTTGTCATAAGTCAGATTGGTGGATGTCATGGTTTCAGGAAACAGACGTCCATCTGAGTTGATCAATTCAGGATAGCGTGGATGGATATAATAGTTTCCATCATCAGCAGGTGGTAAGCTTGCATCAAAGGTTGTGGAATGATCAAGTGGTAGGTCATCAGCATCAAAAGTCAATGTGGATGAACCTGTTGAACCTGTAACACCAAAAGGTTCACTGTCTAGTGTAAAGATTCCAAACTCCAATCTTGATCCATTCAATTCATCAAAGTTGTGGTATCCATGCAAGAGACCAGTTTCAATTGCAGTTTCTGAAACCTTGTTGTCAATTAAAGCAGTCAAGGGAACCAATGACAATTGGATTGAATCAAGTGTGTCCACAATTGGAGACGATTCAATAAAGCCATTGATAATTTCTGTCATTGCATTGATTGAACCATCAGGTCTTTTCTGACCCATATATAAAGAAGCCTTGCGCCCTCGAAAGTTCACAATGTCTGTGTAGACTTCAGGCACATTGGTTCCACCCAATGATGATGCGTGTGTTTGAATCGGTGTACGTCCAACACCACGTGTGGAAATGGTCAGTGTTGTGGATGTTGCAGAACTTACCCGCACTGATTCAGCTCCGATATGCATCACACGAGGAAAGGACAAGGATGTGAAATCTTGATCAACTGTGATGGTCTTGGTGCTGTCATTGTGAAATAGATCAGTTGAAACTTGTGCCTTGGTCACATCTGTTGCACGTGGTCCACATCTTCCAAAGATTACATGTGGATCATCAGTGCCACCTCTTAACCTTTCAGAGGAAAGGACAATTGAAACGGGTGCATAGTCTGCAATCCCACCTGCAGGATCAATTGAAGCTTGGTATGCACCAACTGAAACAATGCCTTGAACGTTCGAGTAAGGCACACCCGTTGTCAAGTTGGCATCAAGATTGGTTGTGGAAATATCCACATCATCAGACACATACCTTGTGGAAAGTCCACCAATTTCCAAAACAAAGACGCGTCTGCCGTGGTCCTCAAGTATGCTCATGGTGTCACCTCAGGTTGATATAGATCAAAGAAAGAAACTGAAACAAGATCACAGTCTTCAACTTCCACTTCAAACAGAAGCATATCACCACGGTTTGCAGATGGAATATACAATGGCCTTGGATCATCAGAACCACTTGTTCCACTTGGTGGATCATAAAAGGTTGCACCTGTGGTTGCCAATGCAGGTCTGTCAAGATCTCCATCATTGAACATTTGAAGGTGTGCAGGAAATGTGAACTTGACTGCTTTGGATAAGACTGTACCACTTGTATTCTTTATTCTGAATGTGATTGCAGGACTGTTTCCACTACTTGAATTAGTGGCTACGTATTGAAAGATCACACCGATCCATTCACTGATTGGTGTTGATCCATAATAAAATGAATAGTATTTGTTTGTCTTGTTCAGACCTGGTGAAATACCTGACCAATTTGTGTTGGTTACTACATTGAAGATTGTGGCAAACCTTCCAATGGTATCCTTAGCAATTGTATAGTTGGCATGACCAAGGAACTTGCAATGTGACATTTGGACCAATGCTTGTGCAAATTGGTTGACGACTCCACCCATTACAGTGACACCCATAAAGGTGGATTGTTCCCTTGCAAGTGGTTGGTATGATCTTGGTACTAGCATCTTTAATTACTCCAAACAGACAAGGCAGTGATACGAGGCAAGGACAAAGACACTGCCAACCTATCAGCAGAATCAAGAAGTGTGTCTGATTCCACATAAGCAGTTGGATTGATCTTGTACAATGGAAATCCAAAGACCACAGATTCAAGTGTGGTGTTCTCCAATGATGGTGTGAAGTTGAATTCATTCCACCCGTTCGAGGTCACAGAAAACAACCTGTTCATAAAGGCAAACTTTTTGGTGCCACTAATATTGACCACATATATCCACAAGGTGATTGAACCACCTCCAATGAATAGTGGACTTTGAACTTGCATTGATTGACAATCACCAACACCCAAGGACTTGGGACTTTGACCACGTCCTGTGAATGCACTTGGTGTAGCATCTGCATTCTGTATTCCTGACCAGATTAACAATGGTCTTTTCCTTGATCTCAATGTTTGAATGTTTGTTCTCCATTGGACACCCGCACGAGATGAAAGTGCATTGTTTGCACCAAGACGTGAAGCACCAAAAGGTGTGATCTTGTCAGAACCTTGTGCCGTATTTCCTGCACTCAATGGTGAAGTCAATGCAGTGAAACGTGCTGCAATCACTTGGACATCCACATCATATGTGTTTGCATCAACCTTGCCTTGCATAACAATGTCCACATAAACAGCTGTTGTGGATGATGTGAAGGTGTGTGAAACTGTTGCGTGTGCGTATGTGCTTGCAGTTGATGTGATTGAAATGGAACTGTTTCCTTGTGCCACACTGTTGGCATCTGTCAAGGTGAACTTTAAGGTGCCTGTTCCTGTGGATGTGACACGTGCTGCAACATGGAATTGAATCGTGGTGTGGTCATTGGATGGTATAGGGACACGCCATCTACAAAGATCCACAAATGAGGTGGAGTTAGTCACACATGTGTTGGCATCAAAAGCTTGACTAATACAATTCGAGGTGGATCCATGTGCATGCAGATAATTGGAAAGGTCACCCATACGTGCCAATGTGGTTGTGGTAATCACACGGCCTGCAATCAAATCACTTGTGTCAGGAACATTGGGTGGACTTGTAAATGTGTTACTCATAAGTGCTCCAATACTAAGGAAACAGGCACACGTCTTTTTAATCGGTTTGGATATACCAAGTTGATGGTGTTTGCATCCACCAATGAACACCTGATGCGTCCTGTGTTTCCATTGTCTTCAGATGTGAAAAGGAGATCATAAGCAGGTTGACTCACATTGATTCCACTTGTAATCAAAGACCGTCTTGAATCACCAACGTTTTGGTAAAACGTGATTCTTTCACCATTGCCAATGTATTCAATAAAGTTGTTTGTGAAATGTCTATATAAATCTTTAGTGTCAAGCAATGCATCAAGGTCAAATGATAGGATGGATTGAACATAAGAACCAACAAAGTTGGATGCATAGCCACCGCCTATTTTACGCCTTGACTGTGAAACGGTTTGTGTCTGCATATGGTGGTCTTGGTATGGTCTTGTGGGATATAGTGCACCAGGTAGTGGATAGTCAGCAGACAACTTTTTAAAAAAGGTTCCACTTGGTGTTTCATTTCCACTAAATCCAAGTCTTTCTCTAAATGAAGTGGAAACCCAAGTAATGTCACTGATGGCGTTGGAGTACATACATTCAACATGGCCATTATCATTGATGTACCATTTAATATACTGGCTTGCAGTGTTTGCAACCAAGTCACGTTTTTCCAAATTGTTGGCAGTGTTTACATCATCCACATCACTTGTGGTTCCACGTTCTCGAATTGCAACAATCAAATCCTGAACATTCAAACGTCCTGTGATGTCAAAAGAAAAAGAACTTGAACCTGCTGCATTTTGAAATTCATATTGTGAATCATCCAAGTCACTCCCACGTGTCCAATCATTTGGACAAGTGAATGATGTTGCAGCTGTTGCAAAAGTGGATGAACCAAGACCAAGGATGTCATCACCTGATTTTAATCTGACTTTGAAACTATCATCACAACTGATTAAAACCTTATCACTTGAATTGATGGACACTGACCAATTGGTTCCAAAGTTTGAGGTGGATTGAAGCAAGTCAGACATGGCAAAACCTGATTCACTCCCACGTCCATTCAAGAATGAAATTGCATCATCATAGATCCCTTCACCCGTTCCAAAAGTTGGCAATGTGACATTGTTTGAACTACGGTTGAACACATTGACACCCGACCAGGTTCTTGCATTGAATGCACTTAATAGTGCAAAGTTTGGTGATGGATTATTCAAGGGCATGATTATCTCCTATTCATACGAGGTGCGCCGCGTCTTGGTGTGTTGATGATTGAAACCAATCTGTCTGCAAGTGCTTGTTCAGCTGCCTTCTTGGTATCATACACAACAGCACCACCAAAGTTGATATTGAACACCATTGAATCAGTTCTCACTTCTTCACGTTGTGGTGTTGGTGCCGTGGTTGGTGTTCCTGTTGGTGTAGCACCCGCACCACCTGCACCACCTGATGAACTGAGTGCTGAACCTGCCGCACCTGCAACCACTGCCGCCGTTCCAAACAGTGCAGCCGCTTTGAATGATGCTGCCGCTTTTGGATCACCAAGGGCAATTTGTGAAAACCCCTTAGCCAATGAAATCAAGGATTCAACACCTGCCTGTTGTGCAAGTCCTTTCAGGATTTCTGCCGTGGCTTCTTGGAATGAATCACCAAACAACAATGCACCAACGGCAGCCTCTGCAAATCCTTTTCCATAATTATCAAAGTAGTCTTCAACAAGTTCACTGCGTTCTTTTAAGTTCTCTTGATCCAACTTTAAACGGTCTAATGCATACCTTTGTTCAATGGCTTTCAGGTCTTCACCCTTCATGCGTGCAAGTTCGAGTTCTTGATTGAACTCCAATTTCAACATGTTTAAACGTTTATCTTGTTCAGCTTGCAATGCACCAAAGTCTGTGATGGATGAATCCTCTTGAAGTTCAAGTGTTCTTTTTGCAAGATCATGTTTGACTTCAAGTTCTTTCAAGTTGGCTTCTTGGATTGCATTGAGTTTGTCTTGTTCAGCTTTCTTGGTTTGATTGAGGTCCTGTTGCATGATCTTCTGAATAGCTAATTGGAAACGTTTTTCTTCAATCAGTCTTTCCTTGGTTCCTTGCTTGGTCAAGATCACTGAAATCCTATGCCGTTCAGTTTCCAATGCAAGTGCCTGGTCAAGTCCTTCTTTCTCCTGTTGGATGGTCATCATTCTAATCTTAGATGATAAGGCAAGTTCTTTCCTTGCTTCTTGGACTTGTTCCTTTAAACGTGCTTCTTGTGCCTTCTTCCTTTCAAGGTATGCTTTTCTTTGTTCTTCACGTTCCTTTTTAACAAGTTCAACCTGCTGTTGTTGGACTCTCATTCTCTCAACATCAACAGCGTTCAATTCTCCTTGTGCCTTTACCCGTGCCAAGATTGCAACTGTTTGATCATGGTTGGCATCTTCAAGTTCTTCTTCGAGCTTTAAGAGTTTGATCTTTTGTGTCAGTTCATCATCAAGTTGTGCAATTTCATCACCCTTGTTTGCCATCTTTGCACGTATCAAAGCGGATTCTTTTTGGAGGTTGGCAAGCTTCTTGGCATCTGCTTTCAATGCATCTGTTGCACGTTTTTCAAACTCCTGTTCCTGTTCTGCTGCTGCCATCAATTCATTCAGTGTCTCACGTTGCACCTTTTGAAATTCATGGATGGCTTTGGATGCTGCTGCACGTGATTTGATTAAATCCCTGTCTGCCTTCTGTCTTTTTAAAACATTTTGAACATATTCATATCCACCATCCTTTTCTGCTTCAGCTTGTGCACGTGCCGCATCTGCCGCATTCTTTTTGGCTTGCGTGATCTTGTCAAAGGTCTTTCTGTATTTGGTCATTGCAGTTTCAAAAGCTTCTTTAGCTAATTGAGATTCAATGACAGCCAATGAAAACTTTTCAAGTTCTTCTGTGGTTGGAATGATTCCCTTTTCTGCCAATGCTTCAAGCTTTGATTGCAGGTCAGATGATGCCGCATTCATGGCTTCTTCTGCTTCTTGTGCTTCTTGTGCCGCACCTGTAATCATCCTGAATGTTTCATAGACCAAGATACCTGCTGCAACCACTTGACCAATTGGTCCGAGTAAAGCAAGAAACCCTTTTGCACCCGTGTCACCAAGACCTGCAATTCCTTGACCAAGACTTTTGAAAGACTCCTTTAATTCACCAACGGCACCACCCACATTCTCAAGACCTTCACCAAGTTTTTCATTAGTTGCACCAAAGGTGTCAGCTAAGGATGACCCTGTTTCACCAAGACCTTCAAGGCCACCCGTTAATTCATCAATTTGTTTGTCTACTTTTTTAGCACCTGACAGTTCTATTTCAATGTCTATTTCAGGAGTGGCCATTGTTCATTTCCTTCATCTGTTGTTCATGTGAACGTCTTTGCATTTCCATGGTGTTTGAATTAAGTATATCAAAGCATTCTATAATTGCACATGATGGATTTGGAAATGTTTCAGTTAGTCTGATCAATCCTGATTGGTGCCTGTTGAATGCAGTGATGATTGATGCCATCTTGTTCATTCCTGCAACAGGACAAGAACGCACCTTTAAATCAGAGTACCATTCACCACAGTTTGGTGCTACTCGATAACCTGGCACAAAGCGTCCATGGCCATCTTCTTCTGACAATGGCAAACCACTTTCAAAAGGTCCTCCACAGTTGCCACGCTTTTGACGCAAGCCAACCTTTGAACGGCATTGATCACAAGACCAACCACGGCCCCCACTAAACGGAATCCATACAGCAGAGGCAAGCGCTATTTTCCCACATCACCAACAAGTGAAATGCGTTGAATGTGTAAAACAAGTTCTGTGATTGCTTGGATTCTGTGAGCTTCTGGTCTGATTGTTTGGATGCTTTCAAGGTTGGCATCTTCACCATCAATTGACACAAGTGAAGCGTCAATCATTTCCAAGTATACCCTGTTCAAATATGCTTGGTAAGAAGATAAAGCCTGTTTCTCTTCCTCTGAAAGTGCATGGTGCCACGTGGCTTTTTCCTTGTCATCATCAGGTGATTCAATCCACAACAGTCTTCCAAGTTCAGAACGGGTGAATGATCCTGCTTTCATTTCAGCCTCTTCACGCTCGGCAGGTGATAAGGCTTTCAATGTGAACTTAGTTGCATCTTCTTGGGCAATACCATTGAAGACACCTGTGGTCAAGTATTCCGTTCTTTGGTCATCATCCAATTGAATGGATGGATCAAAAGACAGATAAATGTTTACTGTTGAGTTCGAGGAAACAAGGAAAGAAATTGCCATGTGTTATACTCCCAATGCAATACGCAACGGGCTGTTACCTGCACCCGTTTCAGAAACATCACCACCAAAGCGTGTTTGTTTATAGTTTAAAGTTTGACGCACAATGTCATTGCCACTGACATCATATGCACTTGGATCATTGGTGAGGTATGCAGCAGGCAACATGAATGCACATCCTTTTCCATCACCATTGGGTCCTGTACCTACCAAGACTTGACGCACTGTACGGTTGAAATAATCTGAATTGATTGTTGTATTCAATGTGGTCAATGTCAAGTTCAATTCAACATCCACATCACTGATTTCCATTTCAGACATGGCAAGGATGGAATCAGAATGACCAAGTGGTGTCAGTGTGTTGGTGATGGTCAAGGTGAAGTCTTCACAATCAAGTTTGGTGCGTGCGAGTTTATCACCTGTTCCACTTGCATTGGTCAATGAAGTTGGTGATGTGGATGACACCACAACATAAGATCCTCTGAAGAAAGGTGGTGCACCTGTGTTGTATGATGGTTCAACAGGACCAGATGCATTTCCATGGTCATCTTGGATGCACGCACTTTGGAAAGTAAACTCACCCATAACACGTCCATTGTCCAAAGTGATTGACAAGGATTCAAGGACACATCCAAAGCAGATGGTTTTAAAGTCCACACCATTCACTTCAAAAGCTACACTTGAAACCTTTTCACCTGTGTTGGTTCTTGAACCTGGGTACCAAGTCTGCATTGCTCGAACAGTGTCAGAGGGTGTCAAGGCAGACAATGCAGGTGAAATGGAAACGGCACCACTTTCATCGTTGTTTGTTACTGCTGAATACTCGGCACGTCCTGCAACTTCCACACCAATCAATCCACCAATGGTGAAATCTGATTCAGCTGTTGTGGGGGTGAACAGGTTGACATTGGCTACACCTGTTGGTGTGTCAGATGTGAAAGAATGCTTGGCTGTCTTGAATCCTGCACCTAACAAGTAACCAAGATAGTTTGTATCATAATTATCTGCCGCACTTCCAATGGTGGTCAAGTCCAATTGAATCACCACTTGACCTGTTCTTCTTCTGACGCGGCTGCCGCTTGAATAAACAGTGTCAGGTTCAGGAGGCAATCCATAGGAACCGTCACGTGCATCATTGCGTTCACTTGCAACAGGTTCACCATAGATGATGATTGGATCACGTTCACAAGGGATTGATACAAAGTTCAATCCTGATGTGGTTGGTAAACCTGTGCTTGGATTTAAAGATCCAAACGTACTTTCATTAATCACACCAATTGATCTGTGTGTAACACTCATATTTATTCCTCCAAGTATAAAAGGTCAAAGGGAAGTAAAAGGACAACGGCCTCAACTGTTCCATTGATGTCTTGTATGTTTTCTGTGGTTGGTGCACCAGGTATCAAGGACACAATACCCGTGTTGACTAAATCATAGTCAGGACCTTTCAAAGTATCAATCAACTTGGCAGCGTCTTCATTGATTAAACGTCTTAAGAATCCAATGTCCTGTGGTATATCATAACGCACACGCAATTCCATGGATGATCTTTTACGTCCACTCAAACCCGCTTCACCATCATCAGAAGCAAATCCAACGGTAATGATTTCAAAGTATCGTGTGGAGTTCACACGTTGATCCAATGGTTGTGTGCGACCATTACCCGTGGCAATGGCAATGAATCCATGATGTGCATCAGTCTTGGGTGTGATACCTTCAATCATGTCTTCAAGTTTTTCAGTTGCTTTGAATATTCCTTGACTCATTATTTGCTCAACTTGTCTGCAATTGTTTGACGTACTGACACCACCAACAATCTGATTTCACTTGGTGAAAGACCAAGGTATTCACGTTCTGCATTCACTGCATAACCATAGTATCTGACATGCTTGGTCAATCCAATCACAAAGCGTGTTCGAGTTGCACTAAGGACTACAAGATTATTCATCAAAGCACCTGAAAGAACAAGGTCCACCTCTGCACTATCTGTTTGACCAGGTACAGTGCCACGTTTTCTTGATAGGTGTTTGTATTCTCTGTAACCACCATCAAAACGCATGGTCTTTCCTGTCTTGGTCAACACACCACCTTTTGGTTTCAACCTTGCACCCGTTCCTTTATCCACAGATATGTAAATCTTTTTCCTTGAATACTGTGTGAATGCTGAACCGTTCGCATCAATCCCCTTGCTAGTCCTTAACTTGATTGATGCAAGTGTGTCCATTGCCAAACGTTGTGTGTCTGCTTTGGTCCATATGGCTTTGGGTAGTTTTAGATTTACTTTAGTAGGCATGATTAAGTCCTAAATAGGAAGTGATTTCCTATTTAATGTTTCATTCCTCTTGATGCAGTGAAAAAGGAATCATTGCTTGTTCGAGTGTAGCCTTTCCATGATGCACGAAAGTCTGAAGTCTTGCCACCAGTTTCACGTCTGTCAAGTTCTCCATCATCAATGACACCATCACCATCCAAGTCCAATGCCAATGAACGCAAGGCAATTTCCATCAGATCATGGCAACGTTGTCTCATTTGATCTGCAACATCCATTTGTAAACTTTGTTCATAGACCAATGCTGCTGTACAATAGGCATGTGCAAGATGGAACTGTTCAGGATTGAATACTTCATCCTCTGTGGCTTCATCTGCTATGACCACATCACGAACTTGTAAAATCAATTCATCCAATGCACCTTTGATTTGTGGTGCAAAATCACTTTGTCTTCTTGGAATCATGTCTGCCAACTGTGGCAACAAGGCAACCAAGTCATCATGTGAAAGCCCCGTGTCAAAAGGTCTTGGTGTGGATTTCAACAAACCTTTTTCTTGTTTGGATTGTGTCAATGCACCAAGGTCTGTTGTGAAGTTGATTTCATATGGATATGTGTTGGCAGTTGTCAAGACTGCAATGGTGTTGGCCAATGTGGTTGACCACAATGCAAATTCAAGTGATGCAGTTGATGACAGGTCAATTTCACGTGGCAAGGGTTCAGCCAAGATTGCAGTTGTACCAACCACTCGAACCACAGTGACATTGTAAAAGGTATCACCATTGGTGATCAAGAACCCTTTCATCTGATCACGCTGCAAACCTGTTGCCTGATTATCAACTGTCAATGTGCGTCTGTCATTGGCAATGGCTGACACTGTTGCATTGGCACGTGATTGTGAAAGACTATAATTGATACTGTTCAAGGTCAAGACAGGTGTGCCACTGATTGGACTCGGTGCAATCCATTCAAAGGTATAGCTTTTATTTAAGACAGCTTTTCTCATCTTTTCTTTGCTCCTGTGTTGGCATCTGAAATGTCTTTAGATGTGGCAAGTTTAAGGTTGGCAAGTTCAACAAAGTTGGAAGTCACAGGACTCCATGAATGTCTGCAATTGTATCCACCGCCTGATGACCTAACCGATAAACCTTGATTGTTATTAAGTTTACTCATTTGATCTTTGCTCACCACCTTGTTGATCAATGGTTTACAAAAGTTTCGAGTGATACCATCTTTTGGACCAGTGTATAAATACAAATCCATGCCAACGGCATCAGCTGCAATCATGTTGACAGATCTGCCAAACTGACTGATCTTGGTGCGTACCTCTGTGGTCAAGGTGCCTGCACCACGTTGAAGGGATTGTGCAAGGTTGGACATTGCTTGATCCTTGGGTGTATCTACAACCATTGACAGCAAAGAGTCACGCACGTTCTTGGAAACGGCAGGCACAACAATGTCATCAAAGACATTCTGAACAGTCAGAGTCTTCAATGCATTCACTTCATTCTCAATAAACAAAGGTGTCCAAGTTGGATCAACCACATTCAATGATTCATTGATTGATTGTAATAATTTATCTTGCTGTTCAATAAAATCTTCTATTGATTCAGCAAATCCCCCTTGTAAAATCAGATCAACCAATTGGTCTTTCTGAAGATCAAGGAGTACAGCAGGATCAGTCTGTTTAAGAAGTTCATCCAATTGTTTCAGAAGCTTCTTGGATGATCTTGAATAGACCACACCAAACTGATCTGCCGTTTTCTTCTCTGCTTTTAGTTCTTTTATCTTTGCCTTGGTGATGTCTGCAAGTTGCTTTGGTTGGTCTTTCAATTGACGTTGAAGATCTTGGATGGCCTTCTCATCTGCATCAACACGTTCTGCCAACAGGACATGTGAATGTTCATCAAAGCAACAAAACATTAATCAACTCTTATAGACAGTCAGTTACTAAGAAACCAAATGATGAATCAACCATCTTAAATTGGTTGACTTGTTCAGCCCAAACGTAACGACGGATTAAATCAAGGCTGTCATATTGACCTGCAATCATGTCTTTGTACTCGAAGTCAAGAGCGGTTACAGGCATGGCCTTCACGTTTCCTGTCTTGCTTACAATTGCGTCTGATCCCTTCATGATTCCCATAAAGATTTGATCACCGGTCCAAATGTAACTTTCTGAAGATGTTGCACCAGGAACAGCAGTTTCACGTCTTGCAGCACCAACATAAACGTTGGGGATACCCAAAACATTTTGAAGAACTTGGATGATGGCTTGATCATTCAACAAAAGGTTTCCACTTGCAATTCCTTTTGTTGCATCACCAACATAACCACGCATTTCAGGATTTCGTGCTAGTTCACGGAATACTTCACGTCCAAGAATTAATGTATCAGGATTGATGCCATGTGAATTTGCAAAGACCAAGTCTTTCACAATGTGAAGGTCACTTAAAGGTTCAGCACCTGCTGCATTGAATTTGACACCCGCACCACCTGTGATGGCGTCGGCATCTGATTTGCTACCTGCTGCAAAGTTTGCCGCTGTAAAGAGAAGATCTGCTGCACGTTTTTCTTTTGCAAGTTTCATGGTTCGTGCAACTTTGCGGATAATTCGAGCTTCTTCAGAACCTGGGTATTGAGAATCCTCAATGTCTTCCATGGCAATTGAATCAGATGCTGAATAGATCTTTGCTTTGTATGTTAAGTTTGTACGATCAAAAGATCCAATCATTGGACGTGATGCACCAGGTGCACGTTCAAGATCCAAGTCAGGTGATCCCATAAAGTTGCGAGTATTCTCAATAAGTAGAGTTCCACTTCTTTCAGGAATGTTGACCTTTTCAAAGATTTGGTCTGCAATCAGTTGTGAATCACTAGGGATTGCCTCAACTGCAAGGGAAGTCAGGACCTGGTCAACAGGATGTATATTACTATAAGATGAAGCCATTGTTTAAACTCCTTAAGCTTTCACAACAGATGGACCAACAAAGAGAACAAGAAGTTGTTCACCTGCACCAGCTGTTGAAGTTTGATTGATATTAGGAAGAATGCGTGCAACAGGGTATTCATTAGCTGATCCTGAAACCGCTTTGACTTGACCATTGGTGGTTGCTGTCAAAAGAGGTGCAGTATTAAAAGTCAAGGCAGCACTTGCAATAACTCGCGTGGTTCCAAAAACAACCACATCAACCGTGTCACCTGCATCACATGCACGTTGTGCAACACCAACGCATCCAATTTCAGTGCCTGCGTCAGTAATGGTCACTTTTCCATTTCCATCAATTGACACCAAGGCAAATTCTGTAATGGCTTCAGCAGCCACAAAGCTTTCAACAATGTTTTGAGTTTGCATCTTTTAAACTCCGTATGCTTGATTATATTCAGAAGGGTTTGTATTTCGGAATTCAGTCAAGGCTTGTGAATAACTGATTCCTTTATCTTCACTTAACTTTTTGATCTTAAGATTCAAAGTCTCTTTGTTGATCTCTTGACCACTTGCACCATGTCCAATGGTGGTCATAGGCACAACACTGTTTGATTGACGTTCACTGAACATGTTCCAAAAAGAGTCACGTCCTTCAAGTTTCATGTCATAGGCTTCACGTGCAACAGCTTCTTCATTGGGTGAAATCTTGCCTTCATTGAGAAGTTGATTCACTGCTGTTGTCTTTTCTACTTCAATCTTTTCTTGACGTAGTTGTGTCACTTGTTCTCTTAACATTTGGATTTCAGACAGGAGTGCAGGACTTGTCAAAGATTCATTCATCTTCTTGTGCTCATTCATCTTCTTGTCTTTCTTGTCATCCTCATCTTTTGAGTAATGCTCATTCATCTTCTTTTTGTCATCATCATAGTGTTCATTCATCTTCTTTTTATCATCATCAGAATGTTCACCAAGTGTTTCACCAAGGACTTCATCAAGTTCTTCATTGTCTTGTGCAATCTTGGCTTCATTGTCTTCATTCATGCTTTTGACTTGTTGTTCGAGTTGCTTAATCATCTCATCTTTTTGACGATTCAAGTCTTGTTCTCGTGTGGCAAAGTCAACAAGATCATCATGATCCATAGCATTCAACTGATCTTTTGAATACATGTTCAAATTCTCCTTTAGAAAAATTCTGTCTATCTTGTCAGATTGTTGTGCTGGTCGTGGAGTCAATGTGATTGCCAACAGTTGAGCATCACCAACTTTGTCACCACCATCACGTGTGAATATTTCACCATGTAAATACTCAGGACTTGACCAAAGTATTCCACCGGCTTCATTAACTACTTTTAATCCTCTTTCATTATATGCAGGGACTGCATACAAACCATCATCCTTGACTTCAAGATCAATGATCATGCCAAGTGCATTGCCTGCATCAGGACCTTGAACGCCATCTTGAAATGGACTTGTGGCATGTTGCCAATCAATGATAACAGGATCAGATTCTTTTCTTTCATTGAACACCCGCACCATTTCATCCAACAGTTCAGTGTCAATTGCATCACCAATGGGTTGACCATTCATGCGTGAAGATACCTGACCAAGTGAAAGAGTTTTGAACGGTCTGCCAACAGTCAGACCATCAGGAACTTCATATGTCCTGACTTCATTCAACAGTGATGCTTCTGCATATGCTGTCAATGTTTGTGATTTTGAATCAGCTGTCTTCATTTGTTTCACTACCTTTCTTGACCATGTGAACCCTGCATCACCACCCCACAGATGCCAAGCTTGCCAACCTTTCCCTTGTTCTGACCAGGTTGATCCTTGCTTGTCAACTTCATGGCGTGTGAAATAGTTCAACATTCTTTTGACAGTGTCAGGACTCAACTGTTCACCATTGGACAAGTCACGTGCACGTGCAAGTCCAACTTCAGTGCCACCTCTTTGACTTGGTGGTTTAGTTGCTCGAACTTCAAGACCACGCCTTGCAGCATCTTGAACACCTTGAGGTGGAGTGAAATCAATGTGTGAATACTTATCAGGAATTGACAACAGTTCTGATTTGGTTTCTTTTTCAGTGCGTTGTGGGTGGCCCTTGGGTAGCAAGTCCAAGTCTGTTGTATATGACTTTTTCCGTTCACCCGTTCCAACCAATTTCAAGAATGCTTTGACTCGTGCCAATGCCCATTGTGTTCTTGATGTGACTTGTGGTCTATGACTTGAAGAGAAGGCACCCGCACCACGTCTGAACACTGCTTTCAACTTACCAAGATCAACCTGTTTGGATTTGGCTGAATACTTGTCATTATGTTCATCTCTATATTTCTCAAGTGTCTTGACAGCTTGATCAGAAATCTTGATGCCACCTCTTGCACCACTTGCTGAACCTTTTGGATTCTTCTTGGATCCTGTGATTCTGTCTTTCTTGGGTGCAGGTGTTTGGGCTTGTGTGCGTTTCTTCTTAGCTTTCAATCTGATCTTTTTAACCATTGGCTTGTTTCCTCTTGATTAATGTTTCAGCAAGTGAAGCCACACCACCGCCTTGTTTTGCAGTTCTGTCAAAAGGAGATCTTTCAGCTATTTCAGGAAGATCACCAGCACCAAGGCGTTCACGAATTGCACGTTCAAGTTCATCATCAGGTGTCAACAATCCTGACTGAACAAGACCAGGCAACATGCCAAGTGATTCAGCCAAGTCATCAGTGTCAAGACCTGTGTGTGTTAACCGTGGCAATTTGGATGGATCCACATAGCCATAATTCCAACGGATTAAACGTCCTATGGTTCCACCTCCACGCCTGTCACATCCACTGATTTGACTTGCAACAATATCACAAAGATTGATTGCAGCACGTCTGAACACTGACAGATGGACTTCACCAACTGACCTTGAACCCGTGTCTGAAATACCAAGGTTTGCAAATTGTGCCAAGAAGGCTTGACTGATTTGGTTGTCACATTCTTTGATGATGTCCAATGGACCTTGTGAATAGAGGTAGGGTGTAGTTGAATAAGTGTCAAACTTGACCACAGGTGATTCCACCAGGTATGACAATTCAGTTGAGAGAAGTGCTTCAGCTTGAGCAGCTGCATCATCAATCATGGCACTGACATCAGCATCATTCAGACCTTGCATTTCAGCCTGTCCACGGTCAACTGAAACCTTGGGTGTTGGAATTGCCCAACGTTCGAGACCAACGCACATCAAGTTTGATACACGTTGCTTGGTCCTCCACCACCACCAAACAGGACGCAACATTCCAATGCCTTCAAAGTTTGAGCCTGTTCTATTGAGTGTTAATAAAAGGAGTTTGTTTGCTGGTATAGGTTCAGGTGTGTATGTATAACCAACCACATTTTGCATGACACCATCCAAGTGTTGACCATCTTGAGATAACCACTTGTTATGTGCTGATGGTTCCCTGTCTGCATAGTAGTCCAACCACACTCTGATTTTACCTTTTGAATCAGGACCAACTTTATAGATCTCCTCTGCATATCTGTAACCCGTTGGCACAAACTCCCACAAGTATGTAAGTTGATCCTCGAAAGATGCATTCATTTGTCCTGCATATCCATCAAATCCAAAAGCCTCATTAGCATAGCGTGCAAGTTCTTCACTGACTGCATCACCTTCAACACCAGGTTGAAAACGCCATGTTGCAGATAAAAGAGTCTGTCTCAACATATGCCATGAACGTCTGACCACGGGATCAGTCTGTAACATTTCCTCGGCTTCACGTATCCAATTAAGTCCTGTGAGTTTTGGATTCTGTTCTTTGCCTGTGATCTTTCCACCAGACAATTGTGTGCCTGTGATGCCACGCGTTCTAAAACGTGGCAACATGGCCTTCATATGTGGTTCATCTCTTTTATCATCAATCATGGCGTGCACTGCTTTGGATGGATGTGTTTTTTCTATTGTGTGCAATATAGTTCATCTTGTCAATGAATTATAATTCATGTACATATAACACAGACTTCAATGCACGCATTACCCTTTTTTTATTTTCTTTTATACGTGATACACGTTTCAAAGAGAGTAGATATTTTGACTTCAGATCACCAGTGCATTGGAGTCTTTTTATTTAGAACAATGACAGCTGTTCACCAACCTTGGTTTCCTTTGGTTGTGGTTGATCATATGTCAATAATGTGTTTGTCCAATGTTCAATGCGTGCTTTGGCAATTTCAAAGTATTCTTCTTCACGTTCAATGCCAACAAAGTCAAACCCTTCAAGACCTGCTGCGATTCCTGTTGAACCACTTCCAAGGAATGGATCAAGGATGATGCCGTTTCTAGGTGTGATCAACCTGCAAAGATAACGCATCAAGTCAATTGGTTTTACAGTTGGATGGATGTTGACCCTTGATCCATGTCCATCAAGTCCTTGTTCCCTTTCCTGTCTTGATGCTTTGGCACAATAAAAGAATCTTTTCCACTCACCACATTCAACTTGTTCATCCATGATCACATTGGATGGCCATCTGCCCTCCAAACCACCTGTTGTGTGTGTGTGTTTTCTTGTACTCCACATTCCAACTTCATGTTGTGTTCTTCTCAAATCCTCATCAGTCTCAATTCTACACCCATCAATATTCAATCCACCAACACCATGTTTTAAAACGTTGTGTGCAACGGTTCCATCCAATGGTTTCCTGCATAGGATAGCAGGTTCAAAAGCAGGCTTTAATGCTGTTCCATATCCTTCATATTCACTTGATCCTTTGGTGATATATGCTGTCTTTCCAACCATTTCCATTCTATATAAAGAATTACTTTTATCACAATTTTCCCTTGAGTTTGGATTTCTGCCAATGACTTCACGTTCATTGCCTTGGATCTTGTCAATGGCCTTGCCAATGTTCAAAGACTTTGGAAAGCCTGAACCATACAACCATTGGATGGTGTCACGTACTTCAAACCCTGCAAGCCTTAATGAGATTGACATAAGATCCTGCGTTCTTGATCCTGCAAAAGCAATCAGATGTCCACCAGGTTTCAACACTCTGATCACTTCTTTCCACAGTTCAGGTGGAGGTACCCAAGAATCCCAAGACTTACCCATAAAACCACTTCCTTTTGGTTTCCATGTTTCACCCATTGACCATGCTTGCAAACAAGAACTAACTTGTGCGGGTGTGGTTTGTCCAAGTCCATATGGTGGATCACAAACCACGGCATCAATTGAACATGGATCAAGGTTACTTAATTCTTGCATGGAATCACCACATATTAAACGCATTCTAAAAACTCCTGAATTTCTTTTGTCTTCTTGTTCGAGCGTTTCCACTTCCAAGTGCCTTGCGTGGTGTGATGGTTGGCAAGGACATCTCAGACCAATAATGGAAAATGCAATCATATCTCAATGCGTCAAGTGGATCTTCACGACCATCTTTCTTTGGTTCATCCTTGGTGGGTGTCCATCCATATGACAAGATGGCTTTCCTGAATGAATTGCCAACTGCCTTCTCACCACGATTCCAAACTTCACGTGTGCACAAGTACTTCCTTTGAGCAATGGCACGTTTGACTTTCTGAATACCATTCAACACGTTGGTCATCACAGGATCTGTGGTGAACTTCAGAGGCACACCGATTCCACCTTCATGTGGAAGTTTCTTCATGGCCCTAAAAGCTGAACGGCCTGTCTGATCGTTTCGAGCTGCACCCGCTTTGTCTGCGACACCTGAATCCAACCAAATCCTTGGACCAGGTGCACGTGCCATCAATGAACGTGGCCATGCTATCAACAGGATCATCCTTGCAAGTTCATCAATGGTACATTCCTGTGGATTGATTTCATGGACAATGATGGTGGCTTCACGTTCTTCATCATAGACCATGATCAAGACACTTGGTTTTCTGAATCCCCAATCAACTGCAATACGTCCTGTCATTTCAGGTCTGTACTTGAAGTCATCAATGACATGGTTGGCAGTCCATTCAGAATAGATCAATCCACTTGGTGGACGTGGTTGATTCATCACCATGGCAAGACGTTCTTCTTCAGGTAAAAGTTTGGTGGCTTCAAACCATTCATCAGACAAGTTGGATTGATTGACATAGGAAGTGAAGAGTAAAGGATTGTATCCTGCTTTTTCTGATAGTGCACACCACCAAGCATCTGCAACAGGCAAGCCAACCATGATCAAGATTGGTGTTGGTCCACTCCTCAAACGTCCAAGTGCTTTTTGTGCAACTTCATCATCCTTGAATGTTTGGCATTCATCAATCAAGGCCACACCTGATGTGATGTTCAAACCTTCCAATGGATTGTGAGTTGCTTCACGTGTACCTGGTCTGAAGTATGAACGGCACCATATGGATGAACCTGTGATTGGATCAGACCACTTGGATTCAAGAGCATTGAAAGTCCATCCAATTGGACCTAACCACTTTTGAAGTTCAGGACCAAGAACAGATCTATACCTTGGACTTGTATCTGTGATCAATAAGGATGATGTGCCAGGTCTGATGCGGCTGATGAACCATAGTGCAAAGACTAAGCCGCTTGTTTTACCCGATCCCCAACCACAACGTGCACTGATCACTTTGTCCTGTCTTCTTATTCGAGCAACAATATTTTGTTGAAGTTCATTCAGGTTTAAGTTCATGGAAGTTTAAATGTCTCTAAAAAGAAATCAGTATCATTGGCATTGGAGAAGCTGCGTAACTTTTTAAAAAGCTCTTGTGGTGAAAGACAGCCTTGAATGGATTGTGCATAATCTGAAAATGAATCAAACATGTGAACCACCTTGTGAACTGTCAATTGTGAATGTATTGAGTCCACTAGAGGCAGATATGCAATGCACCAAATTGGTCCAAATACAGAAGCAGTCAAAGAGGAAACAACATCCTTGGATGATGTTTGTGAAATGCCAATGATCAAAAGATTTAATGTGTTTACATCAGTTTTGGCACGTTTTAAAAACTTGGTTGCACGTGTTTCTTTTCCATCTTTGAACTTAAAGATGTGACTCATAGATTGTTCAAGTCCATACTTCTCCAATGATTCTGATGTAATCAATTTAAACTCTGCTAACATCAAAGTATTAAAACGGCCTGTTGCATCTCTAAATGAATCATAATTTAATTTATAACAAAGATCATGGTGGAAATTGTCACCATGTACCATCATTGATTGGATGTTTTGTTTGCATTGTGAATCTTTGTAATGTGCTCTTAAAATATAGTTGTTATTCATTGCAGACTGTTGAAACGCCATTGCACCCATTGATTCAAACTTGAATCCTGCTGATGATCTCCATGGATAAGCTGTCAATCCTGTATGGTCTGTAGTTTTTTTATAGAGTGAAATAGGTAGTTGGCTGACTTGTAACATGTGTTCTCCTTTACATGAATAAAATTTAATTGTCTGTATTAACATCAGGACGTTCAACATTTAGCAAGTGGTCAGTCTGTTCAATCATAGCCTTGATTTCATCCAAACCTTCTGACCTCGAAACGTGCATATCAATCTGTTCTTTCTTGGTCCATGATTCAGGAAACCTGCGTTCAAGGATCCAAGCAGCTGCACGCCAATCTTCAGACTGTGAAAGCTTGTTGACCAATTTGGCTTCACTGATTCCAATGGCTTCATCCACCAGGTTGTCAAACTCTTCATGCTCTTTCCTCCACCTGTGAAACGTGGCTTCACTGATTCCCTCTGCCAATGCTGATGCCCTGAATGTGTTGCCATTGGAAATGTGGGTGCAAATATTATGCACTCGGATTTGGTTGTACTTGCACGCGCGCGTTGTTTTGCTCTTATCTTTATTAATAAGAACAGCTTCACGTGCTGCTAAACCTTTTAAATCTTCATCCTTCATCTTCTTCTTCTTCCCTTGGATCTGATTCAATTATCCTGTCAATCTCGGCTTGCAATTCCCAAACCTGCCGACGTGCAACTTGTTTGATTTGCTCATAAGCCCTTGGATTATTTCTGATCAACTGTTGTGAAACTTCAAGTGCAAGGTCAATTTCTTGGATTTGCAACTCAAGTTCTTTGATTCTTTCGAGATCAAGATTTTGAATAGTGGTCATGGTGTTTCCTTCTTTCCATCCAAGATTAAAACCTTGTGGCACATCAGATTCCAATAAGTCTTTCCTTGATAATCATTGGACTCCATTGAACCCTCAACATATACCTTGGTCCCTGTCTGCACATGCTTGGAAATATACATTGCAATATTGTTGAATGCTTTACAGTAAAACCATTGTGTGTGTGGATTGCCTTGTTTCTTGGATGACACTGCAACATTGAAGTGGACCAGCGTGTTTCCATTGGATGTTGCTTTTTCTTCAGGATCACGTCCAACATTTCCAATGATGTGAATTTTATTTAGACTCATGTGCCTTGTCTTTCTTCTGTCTTTCCTTGATTCCTTGTTCAAGCATTTCTCGCATCACATATGAACGTGGTTTGTTTTCACGTTTTGCAATATCATCCAATGCATCAGACATGATCAAGGGAACGTTTAACATAATTGATTTCATATACATTACACTTTCCTTACATATATATATATGTATATATGTATACTACATTAAAATGAATTGATGTCAAGACTTGATCAAGTATTATGTATTTGTATTCATCATGCTTTGGAGTTTTTAAAATGAATGTGAACTTTGATTCAATTTGGCATATTATCGGACTACTTGGAACCATTGGTTCATTGATCTTTTATGCTGCTCGAACACTTGGAAAGACCATGGAACAAATTGAAAGACTGCAAGAGGCTTTGGTTTTATTGCAACAGAATTTGGAGAGTCAAACCAAGTCTTGCAAAGATGGAAGAATTGAACTGTGGACTGAAGTGAACAAGATGAGAGAAAGACTTGCCAAGGTTGAAACGTTGCAAGAACATCAAACCGCTTTGAGTGTGAATCAAAAATGAATGTGAAACTAATAAAACAAGATGGTGGTGCTGTTGACATTGTGAATGCGGCTCGCATCTCCTTTGGTAAACAAGTTGACAGCATGTCAGACAAAGATTGGAAGTTGATCAAATACTTGTGGATGAATCAACACACTTCACCTTTCAGGCACATCTCTTTTACTTTCCATATCAATGCACCAATCTTTGTTTTAAGACAATGGATGAAACACCAGGTTGGATGTGCATGGAATGAAATTAGTGGAAGATATGTGAAGTTTGAACACGTCTTTCATTATCCAAATGAATGGAGATCATCACCACACGATTCAGTGAAACAAGGAAGTGGTCAACCGTTGGATGATGAAACACAATCAGATTGTGCCACTATATATCAAAACACCATTGATTCATTGTATGAAACATACAACCATCTGTTGACCTTGGGAGTGTGCCGAGAACAGGCAAGAATGATCCTGCCTGTTTCCTTAATGTCAGAATGTTATTGGACATGTTCCTTTCAGGCATTGATTCATTTCTTGAAACAAAGAACAGACTCACATGCACAAAAAGAAATTGCTGAATATGCATGGTCAATTGTGCAGCTGTTGAACCAAGATGAAGACATGAAGAAACTTTTATCAATTTGTGGACTTGTTCAATGACCTGGTCGGTTCATTGGATCAACCATGCGTTCTTGATCTCAAACCAATCACCATGCACACGTGGTCAAGTTGGTTGTGTTATAGTTGACCAATTTAATAATCCTGTTTCAATGGGTTTCAATGGTCCACCTCGAAAGGCACCAGGCACTTTGTGCAATGTAGATGAATGTGAACGGACTAAACAAAACATTAAGTCAGGTACACAGATTGAAATTGGTTGCCATCATGCTGAACAGAATGCATTGATGAACGCATTAAGGAAAGGAATCAGTGTTTTAAACTGTTCTATTTATATCACCACGGCACCATGTTTGGTTTGTGCAAGGTTGATCCATCATGCAGGTATTGAGTCTGTTCATTATCCCTCTTCAAGTGCATATGATCAAAGAGGCAAAGAATACTTGATCAAGAACAATGTGAAGATAAACATGATAAGTGTTTCCAAATAAGGTCAGACATGTTAAATTGTGTACAGTTGGTCAGAACCTTGTGCCTTGGGTGCTGTTGGCTGACAAGTAAAGTTGATACATAGAATGAAGGTGTGGTGTTCTCCCAATGTCCACACCTTCATTTTTTTATGTCCAAAAGTCATCAGATGCACGTCTGTCTTGACCTTGCATTTTGAACTTGAAACCCTTGCACATGGATCCAATGCGACTGATTGAACGCATGTCAAGGAATTGTGTTTTCATCTGTTTTGGTGTCATGTTGGATGCAAAGAGAACTTGAACACCAGCCGCATGGATTGCATGGATCAGTTCATTGGTTGTCTGTCTTGACCATTCATTTTGTCTGAAGAATCCAAGCTCATCAAACAGAACCACATGCACACCATCCAACCATGAAAAGCGTGGATCAGTAATGGATTTATCAAAAGACTTTCTGATGTCCTCCAAAAGCTGTTGATGTGAAACATACTTGATCTTTTTACCCGACCAAATCAATTCTCTAGCAATGGCACATAAAAGATGTGTCTTTCCATTTCCTGTTGTTCCATAGATTAAACCACCTTGATGTTTACCTTGGACAAACTCCAAAGCAAGTTCTTTTAGACCAGGTTCAAAATCATAATTTCCAACATGCTTGCCAATGGCATCAGCTGTCAAACCACTGTTCTTGAAGTTGAGTAGATACTTGTTTGTAAGTCCACAATATTTGCATGGCACACCATATGTATATGAATGCTCGACAGGCACCCACATTCCATCATCATCAATGATCAAGTTGTGAGGACGTTGTGAAACGTCTTCAATCTCCTTGCCATCTGTCTTGACCATCACAGGATGATATTCAGCAAGATCATTGAGTGTGCGGGTTTCTTGCTTTGAATGGATACCTGAATGTGAGGCAGTACATCCATCATATTCACAAGCGGGTAAAAGATTCACATTGAGTTGTGGAACTCCACCAATGACTTCACGTGTCAACAGGTTGGACTCTTCAAGTCTTCTATGATGGACAATGGTTGGTTCTTTGACCTCGGTTTGAATTGCATTGGATTTCAATGAACGTGCCCAATGTTCAAGGTTAAAGTCTTTCAATGCGTCTTTGATTGATTTCATGTGTTCTCCTTTACATGAATGTGGTTTATTTCCAAAAAGGCGTTGCAGCTTGTGGAAAGAGTAAACGTTGTTTGTCTGATTCTAGCATCTTTGGTCTTGATTGGATATAAAGTTCTGTTTGCCGTCTGACCACAGGATCTTGGATTGAACTTGGATAAATCCAAAAATCATCAATACCCCCCCCCTCAATGCAAACTTGATCCACTTCCATGTCACCATGTGGTTCAGGTTCTTCTATATTGTTTGTAATTGAATTAATATTGTTACTTATTGTATGGATGTCATCAGTGTCACTCTCAAAGGTGTCATGTGTGTCACCCCCTAGTGTCATTGGTGACACCCCCTTAGTGTCATGTGTGTCATCTAGTGTCATTGGTGACACCCCCTTAATATTAGAAACCAAGACAGTTGTTTGTGCAATTGTAGACACTTCTTTTTCAATATGTTTGGATGTTCGAGTGATCCACTTAATTTCAATTAATTTCTTGATTGCTCTTTGTACTGTTCTTTTTTTGATGTTGGTTAGACTGACAAGTTGACTGATGGCCACCTGACCAGTGAAAGACTTCCAATCAACCTTTAAGAGAATAGCCAACATAACTATCTTTTCAGTTGATGTGAGATCAGATGCCATGACTTGCAATCTTACGTCATATTCTTTCATGTGTTCTCCTTTCTTGATATGTCTTTTATATATTGGTCTAAAATTAAATTCAATATAAATTAACAAAAAAGTTAATTAACGGTTGACAAAAAAGTTAATTAGTGTTTTTATCAAATCATCAAAGAAAGGAGAACACATGAAAGATCAAATCATTTCTGATCTGAAAGACCAGTCAATGACACTGAAGACATTGGCATCAGACATGAATTGCAGTTATGAGCATCTTATATATGTATTAAATGGACAACGTCCAATGTCATACAAGGTTGCAAACAAACTGTGTGAATCACTCAACAAACTTACCTCGAACAATTACCACCTGACTGACTTTGGATTTTAAGGATATACAAATGAACTATAATCAACGTTTACAACGCACGAGACAAATTGAACTTTTTACCTTCTTGATCATGGTTATCTTTGCGGCTTGCTTGATGATCAAGTTTCAAGACAATTGCAAAGAACGCCGTGGAGCTGCTCACCAGGTCAAGGCACCCAAGGCTGAAATCCTCAAAGACGTTTCTTTTACACTTTCAAACAAATAAATAATACTTGCATATAAAGGAGAACAAATATGCTTACCGAACAACAAGATCACATCATCAAGAATGCATCCAAAAATCAAAATGAATATGATGACAATGTGAAATGCTTTTTAACCTTTGGTCATCTCTTCAACCACAATCCTCTTGCATGTATGTCTCAAACATATTGCATTCATGGAAAGCCTGCATTGAATGCTGATGCCATGGTTGGAATTGTGAGAAAGTGGGTTGATCCTGTAACAGGTCAAAAGGTGTGTGCAATGATGAAGGCTGAAACATTGACACCTGAATATGATGATCAAGGCAACGTCAATCCAAATACTGTTGGTGTGCGGTATGTGGCCATGCGTACTGATGAATTAATGATGTCAAAGGAATATGGGATTGATGCACCAGTTCATACTTGGACTTTCACCTTGAATGATGCAATGTTGCGAAACAATCATAAAAACCGTACATGGCGAGAAATGCCATTGATCATGTGTGGAAAACGTGCTGCAACTGCTTTGTGCCGTATGGCGTTTCCTGATGTGGTTGGAACTGCCAACAGTCCTGATGAACTTGCTGAACAGATGTTACAAGATTCTGATGAAGTTGAACGCATTGCCTATGCATCCAATGGTGAACGTATACCTTACGATTTAAAACAAGGTTAATGAGGCAACTCACACTTCAAGCCATCACAGGCACCAGTCAAGTGTGCATCATTTCCACCTGCAATTGATGTGAAGTCAATCACAGACCAATCAGTTTCATTTAACATCTTCCACTTTGCAGCACCAAGGGAACCATCCAAAACGGTTTGATAAGGTGCATTCTCATAAATGAAGTCACCCGCATCAGGCAACATGGCCACACCTTTCACTGTGTGTCTGATCTTCCACAACCAATCTGCAACAAATCTCCATTCATGGTTTTTTATTGTGCAGGTGTTTGACACGTTGTGTGTCAATCCTTCAATGCGAGTGTTGATACTACCAGGTAGCACCCAATGCTTCTGAACAAGGTCCACCTGTTCGAGGTGGTATTGTGCATTCACTTCTTCTCTTATCCATGCATTAGTATCAGGAACTTCACATGCAAATTGGATGATACCCGTGTCACCATCTTGGTCAATGACCACATGTGGAAGTTTCTCCTTGATCTCTTTCCATACAGGGTTGATCTTGCTTAGTCTGATAGTCCTGATCCAACGTTTTGCATGAAACGGGTGGATGCCTGCACTTGTACCAAGTAGTGTGGATGTGTTTCCACTTGGCTTGATACATGTTGTTCGAGATGCATAATTGATTCCAATCAGTTTGGACACTCTAATGTTTTCATCTACAACAGCCGCGGCACCCGCTTCAAGGATCTTTGGTGAGAAGGACACACTGAAGTTGGAATACATACCTGTCAAGCTAACACCAATCAATGCCTCTTGTTCAATGATCTTCTTTGATGTTCTTCCTAAATATCCCGTGTCTGTATATCCTGCCTGCAATGTACCAATAAAAGACGCAACCTTGCACGATTCAATGAACTCTTCAAAGGTCTTGTTTTTTTGCATGTTGATCTCGGTTAGATTGCAAACACTCCATCCACTTCTAAAGATCCACCCTGTCTGTTCAAGGCGTTCTTTGTCCCGACTAACAGACAAAGGTATTTTCTCCATAGTTTCACCACTTGGTGATTGTACCCAATAAGGCCACAAACCAATTTCACAACATGGATTTGTTCCAAAGTCAGGAGCATTGGAAAAGAACACACCAGGTTCACCAAAGTTACTATTGAGATCAACTGCACGTTTCACATTCACTTTGGATTCATTGCCATCAGTCACAATTGTTGAACTAATATTTGCATATGCTCGGTTAGGATGTGTGATATACCAATCACCAACTTTTGCCTTAAGCATCAATTCATCATCATCATCAAACAGACAGATGGATGCAGAACGTCTGACACCACCTGATAAGACAGCAGCAGACAAAGACATGCACATGTCAAAGACATCCACAGATCTCAAACGTTTACCAAGACGTGAAACCAAGATGTGTCTGATTTCATTCAAACACGCTTCAAGTGGTTTGTGACCTGGTGCAATTCCACCTGATGAAATAGGTGAACCCTTGGGTCTGACTAGGTGATAATCAAAATGTATTTCATAATCAATGGAGTGATCAAAATAATCAGTGTGAAAGTATGAATCCAATAATGCTTGTAATGCTGCACACCAACCTTCAATGGAGTCTTGAACAAGATGCAAGAGATCTTTACGCACTTGATGCTGTTCAACTGATATAATTCGAGGTAGTTCTTTAATGTGTCTTTGCTTTACACTGAAACCTGTACCACACCCGCACAATAACAACCAAAACATTTCACTGAAAAACCGTGGTCTGTCAGCTGGTGAATATGTGCAGTTATATATTCTCATGTTTCTTTGCTTGATGGCCTTACCTCCAAATTGCATGGACCTTTGTGAAGGCACCACCCG
>CEUT01018195.1_pt1 | contig 31198 bp, 19 predicted proteins | sample 531401 | NCBI WGS metagenome assembly CEUT01 (sample SAMEA2622821, study PRJEB7988) | marine metagenome | biome: marine biome (ENVO:00000447); feature: surface water layer (ENVO:00002042); material: "saline water (ENVO:00002010), including plankton (ENVO:xxxxxxxx)" | depth 5 m | reverse complement strand
ATAATATTAAGTGATGGTAAAATAAATTTTAATAATAGAAAAAATATATTGCATGTTATCAGAGACCATTATAATAAAAAGTTTGGAGTAAACTATAAAAGTATTAGAAGAGAAGTTAAATCAACAGATAAAGGTATTCTACAATGGGTTTAAATCTTAACACACCAATTGAAACATATTATTTAAATAACATACCTGTTGATGTTAAGAGAGATGATTTACATAATGGTGATTTAGATTTACCGCCTTGGGCAAAGATTGAAGGAGTAAGACAATTAATGACAAGTGAAATTATTGATAAGAATAAACCACTTGTACATTTAGCAGTAAGAGGTTCTTATACAGGTTGGGTACTTGGACATTATGGTAAAGAATATGATTTAGATATTAGAATTGCATATGGAGATTCAAAAAATTATCCAAGAGAGATGTTAGATAAAGTAGAATCGTATGGTGCAAAACTTGTACCTCTTCGACCAAATATGATGGCTATACTTTATAATTCAATGAGTAGTTTGGCTAGAGAAAAGGGATGGCAAAAATTACCATATGCATTTGACCACCCAATTTATCATCAGTATTGGTATGATAAAACAAAACAATTTTTTGATGATAGTGATTACGATAATTTAGTTATTCTTGGTGGTAGTGGTGTTACTGGTATAGGAATGATAAATAGTTTTCTTGATACAGAAAATTTTATTATGAATAAAAAAGTTTATATAATATCAACATCAACTATATCATCAGTAAAAAATAAATTATCAGAGTGGAAATCTTATTTCCCTAATAACACAATCATAAAAGATACACCTTATGATTTTTATGATGAAATGAAAGATTATGAAACACCATTTCCATGCAATGTCAATTGGGATAAAAAAGCATGGTGGTGGTTAGAACAAAATATAAATAAAATCGATGGTTCAACTTTATTTTGGAACATCGGAGCATAGGAGAACAAATGTTAAAAGCAGAACAAATAGAAAATAATTGGAATAGTTTAATTAAATTAATAGAAGATTCTTTTGATGGTGAACGAAAAGATAATCTTTTAAAAATGTATAATCATTTAAAAGATAGAATGATGTTTGCACCAGCAAGTAGTAAAGAACATTTCCATAATGCATTTCCAGGTGGTTATGTAGACCATGTCTTAAACATCACAAGAGCAGTAAAGAGTGTTTATCAAACTTGGAAAGAACACGGAGCACATATAAATTTTACTGAAGAGGAAATGATATTTGCTACTCTTCATCACGATTTAGGAAAAGTAGGTGATGATGAAATGGATTACTATATCCCAAATGAATCAGAATGGCATAGAAAAAATCAAGGTAAAATTTATACACCTAATCCAAAGTTACAATATATGAATGTATCAGATAGGTCGTTATGGTTATTACAAAAGTTTAATGTAAAACTAAATCAAACCGAGTATATAGGATTGAAGTTAGCAGATGGATTATATGAAGAGGGTAACAAACAATATTTTATTTCATTTAGTCCAGATTTTGAATTACAGACAAATCTTCCACACATCATACATCAGGCAGATATGTTAGCATCAAAAACTGAAAGAGATAATTGGAAGTATGGGAAGAAAGAACAAGTTAATACAAAAGTTCCTAAAACACAAGATGAACAAAAACAAGTAGAAAATCTTAAATCAAAATTTGATGAGTTATTTGCTTAGGAGAAAATTATGAAAAAATATTTAAAAAAAATAAATAAATGGTTAATAGATGTTACAGAAGTATTAAAAAATATTTTAGTATTTGCAGTGATATGTGGATTACTATTTAATGACCCATTTGGAATTATTAATACTATTAGTATTTTAATGAGTGGAGTGGGAGAGAAGGGATTGGCTGGGTTAATCTCTTTATTGATAATAATAACAATGTATAGGGGGAAGTAATATGTGGTGGTTATTCTTTGTTTTATTCTTTATCATTAGTATAGTATCATCTACTTTACTATATTTTTCGTTGAGAAGAATAACACAATATGAAGAATTATTTCTTCAATTTCAACAAATAGTTACATTTGCTACACAGAAAATGAAATCAGTTGATACAAGAGGACATTATGAATCAGATGATGAGACTGGATTTTTCTTTGAACAATTAAAACAATTACAATTAACTTTAGATGGAGTATTTGAAACAACAGAGGAGACGGAAGATGCCAAGAAAGAAAACTAAACGAGAGCCTTATTTTGGAATGAAAGTTCAAGATGCAATTATTAGATATAATGCATTAGATGAACGAATAGATTTTTCAAAAAGGAATAAAATATATCAAGAAGAAATTCATGCAGCGTTTGATAAACTATCAGAAAATATAATTAATACTTTTAAATTTAGTTATTTTGATGACCCGTTTAATGATGTAAAACACGAAGTGGTAGCCTTTATGGTAATGAATATGCATAAATATGACCATACAAAAGGTTCAAAAGCATTTAGTTATTTTTCAGTTGTGGCTAAAAATTATTTAATTCTTCATAACAATAATAATTATAAAAAATTAAAAACACATTCTGATATAACTACAATGCATAAACAACCACATTCTAATCTGTATGTAACAGAATCATCAGAATTTTATACTGATATATCAAAAGAACTTATAAAATATTTTAGTGAAAATATTCCAAATCTTTTTAAAAAGAAAAAAGATATGGATATTGCCTATTCTGTTTTAGAGTTGTTACAAAAACAAGAAGAGATAGAAAACTTTAATAAAAAAGCTCTTTACATTTTGATAAGAGAAATGACTAATGTTAAAACAAATGAAATAACAAAAGTTGTTAATGTATTAAAAAAACATTATCGTAGAATAGTTTGGGATTACAATAATGGGGGAAAAAGTAAAAGCAACCCACCTATAAAAAGATTCTTCTAACTTAAAGACCCCTACTTAAATGTGGGGGTTTTTTATTATAATTTATATTTATATATGAATAGTTACATCTAATTAGGAGAATATTATGTCAGATGAAAAAGAAATATTTGAGGGAAAAACTTTCCAAGATTTAACAAAAGATATTTACGAAAATACTACAAAGCGTAAAACTCAAATTGATTTGTTAATATCAGAAATACACGGATTTATTCAAACCATAGATGATGTGGTAATGGTTGCACCTATTATAAAAGAATATATGGATACTGCTGTTAAGAATGATGAACATCTGGTTAAACTTGCTGGTGTACTACAAAGAATTATAAGTAAATCAAGTGGTACTAATGAGGAGAGTATGTTATTGTCCGATGCAGAAAAAGATGAGTTAATGGCTACACTTCAAGATACAGTCGAAGATTTAAATAATGAACAAAGTAGATTAGAAGGTATAAAAAATAAAACAATAGATTTGGGGAATTAAATGGGTTCAACATTTACTACATTTCAAAGACCTGGTTTTGGATTTCTTAATGATAAGGAAGTATATTTACAATTTGTGCCTGGTAGTGTTGTAGAGGTAGTTACAAGTAAAGCATCTAAAACATATGCACAAGATAAATCTATGATGAATAGTATAATTGCATTACCACACATTTCAGAAAAACCTCAAAAGGAAACAATGTTAGATGAATCAAACCGTTATAAACCATTGTTTAGAGGTATGGTGGATGTGCCTGTAAAGGGTGACCCTGTCTTGTTATGTACTATTGCTGGTGTGAATTATTACTTAGGTCCATTAAATACACAAGGTGATGTAAACTTTAACATTGATAACGCGAGAAAACGAGATATTCAAATGAAAGCGAATACAGACCGTAACCCAACACCATTAGAAGAATTGGGTATATCAGATGCATTCCCAAGATATGCTCAAGAAAGATTACAAAAACCATATAATGATGAATTAGATAATCCAGGTAATGCAAAAATGTCCTTGTTAGAAATTCCAGGTGATATGGTATTTGAAGGTAGGTTTGGTAATAGTTTAAGGTTAGGAAGTAGATTTATAAATCCATATACAATACTTTCTAATCGTAGAAGTATCCAAGCACATTCAGAATCAACAAGAGATGGTGGGTTGATATTTTTATCACATAAGGGAAGTATAAGACAACATTTTCAATTTGATGGGAAGTATAATGAAGATACTGAAGAAATAGAATTATCTCAATTTATTTTAGCAGATTCAGATGTTGAGGAACCAGATAGAAATATTCAATCTACATTTAGTACTGCACTTGGTAGAGGAATTTTAGATGATGAAACTACATTTGATGCTGGTGTAGATATTTATGAATATGCAGATAATCAAATGTTATTAGCATCTGATAGAATTATGCTTAATGCTCGTAAAGATAGTATATTTGTATCTTCATTTCAGTATTTACATTTTGGTGCTGGAAATACTATAACATTTTCTACAAATAATAATTTTCATATTTCTGCAGGAACAAGAACTGTTATAGATTCACCTGAAATAAAATTAGGTACAGATGATAATGACCTAACAGAACCATTAGTTCTTGGTGACCAACTTGTAGATTTTTTAAAACAATTTTTAACTACAGTTAAAAAAATGAACGATACAATTACACAACAAGTTTTTGCAACTGGTGCAGGTCCAACTGCTGTTGGTCCAACTAATGCAGCTGCATTTAAAGCAATCAATACTTCAGATATTAAAAAATTAGAAGATACAATAGAAGAAATATTAAGTCAAACAAATAGAACAACATAATAAATGATAAAAAAATTAAAATACTATTTCATACCTCTAAATCCAAATTTGGATTTCATTTCTAAGTTTCCAGAATTATCAAATGATATTATGAAAATTACAGATTTTATAAGTAGATTAAACTTTGAAAGTGTTGGTGAACATCCACAATATGGTCAGATAGGAATTAAACCAACATTGGTTCATACAAACTTTGAATCTAATGAAGTTGCAGATACTATGAGGTGTGTTGCATTATTTGAAGATGATTCTATATTTGAAAGTAATTTTTATATAGTAGATGTAAACACAAATGTTTTTTTAAATAGATATATAACTGAAGATTATAAAGCTAATAGTGAGGGTGAATTAATAGATGCCTGTATTGGTGTTTTGGTTACTGAAAAAGAATCTGTTGATAATTATAAAGTAATTAGTTTACCAGATGAGGCAAATTCTGTTACAAAAGTACAATTAGAATCAGGAATAAGAATGGATTCAGAAAGTTTTTTTGATTCGGCACTAAAAAAAGTTTATCTACTTTCACCATTAAATGCAGGTGAGAGAGTAACGGTATGTTATTCGAGTGATGTATTAGATGATGTACAAGTAGAAAACATTGCAGGTTTTGATATGGGTAGGTTGTTAGTTCATACTGGTCAAAATCAAATGATAGAAGAAGCAAAGAAAAAAGGTAAACGATTAATTCCTTTTGGTAGATGGATATTATTTGCTATTAGGTTATGGTTATATTTACAGTTACCATCTATTGTAGGGCCTTTTATAAAAAGAGGTCCGGCTTGGAAATCAGGTGAATTGGCAGATGTAATTGTAGATTATTATAAACAGACAGTTATGGGTGCATTTAATATTTGGGCAAACTTACCTGATAGAAATCCAGGTGAACAAGGAATGAGAAGAGTTTTAAAAGCTGCATTCTTGATGTTATATTTATCAGGTGGAAGTAAAGATTTAGCAAAGTTAGCAGACCCATTAATTAAATTATCAGTTATGGTTTTTTGGTTTGGTGCAACATTAAAAAAAATACCACCTCCAGGCTCTATACAAAATGTAATTTCACCAGTAGTGTTTCCAGGTATACCTTTTGTAACTGCACCTACTCCTTCTACTGATAGTACACAGATGGCAAGAGAGTTTGCGTTTATGTTTGCAATACATTCTTTAACATTAGTTGGTTTTGAAATAGGTATGGTGCCGGTTGGTACTGGTGCAATACCAGTTCCATATCCTTTTGTTGCATTGATTTAATATTTTATTTAACACAAAATCTACAATTTTGATATTTATATATGAATAATTGTATTTATTACGGAGGTTTTTATGAAGAAATCAGAGTTAAAATTAATGATAAGACAAATAGTTAGAGAAGAAGTTGCGTTAACAATAAAAGAAGTAATAGCAGAAATTGTACAACCTACTAAAAATGTAACAAAACAAAAAAAGAAAATAGTTGAGAAAAAAACATATACATCCAATTCGGTATTGAATGATGTATTGAATGAAACAGCTCAAGATGGTGATTGGAAAACATTAGGTGGTAAAGAATTTACAACTGATAGAATGAGTGAAATAGTTGGTGGTAATTATGCAGATATGATGAATAATGAAAATAGTGTATCTACACCACAACAAGTTTCACCAAGTGACCCAATGGCACAATTTTTAAATAAAGATTATAGACAAGTTATGCAAAAAGTTGATGAAAAAGATAAGAGGAAACGCGGAGTTAGTTAATGGCTATAATAGATACTGAAAAAACAAAGAAACCTTATGTTATTGATAGGGATACTAATTCTTTTGTAGGATTAGATTTACCTCTACATAGAGGAGGGGGTGCAGAAGGTAATTTTAAATGCACTGAAACTGTAAGAGATGCAGTGATTGTTAATATTAAAAATCTATTACAAACAGAATTAAAGGAAAGAGTTTTTCAGCCTAACATTGGTATTCAGTTAAGACAGTATTTGTTTGAACCATTTACTGAAGAGATTAAAACAACCATTCAAGAATCTATTATAAAAACTTTTAATTTTTGGTTACCATTCGTATTAGTTAAAGATGTTATGGTTAATATGGCAAAATCAGATGATGATGTAAATAAAAATACTTTAAGAGTAAAAGTAACTTTTGCTTTAAATTCTACACCTAGCGTGTTAGAATCAGTTCAAGTACAATATGGAGCTTAATTATGCCTTATAGTGATGAAACAATAAATGTAAGTACGGTAAAATATGTTGATAGAGATTTTGTAGGTTTAAAAAATTCATTAATAAATTTTTCAAAACAATATTTTCCAAACACATATCGTGATTTCAATGAAACATCACCTGGTATGATGTTAATTGAAATGTCTGCATATGTGGGTGATGTACTTAATTTTTATATTGATAATCAATTTCAAGAAATGATGTTACCTCTTGCAGAGGAAAGAAGAAATGTTATAAATCTTGCAAGAACATTTGGTTATAAAAATAAAGCAATAGTTCCTGCGTTTGTAGAATTAAAAGTAACTCAAGAATTACCAGCAGATGTATCTAATCCAAATAGTCCAGTCCCTAATTATACTAATGCATTAGTATTAGAAAAAGGAATGCAAATAGGTTCTACATCTGATAATACTATAGTATTTGAAACATTGGATGTTGTAGATTTTCAAACAAGTGGTTCATACGATATAGAACCAGAAGTATCATCAGTAAACACAGATACTGGTTTGGCAAATAAATTTAAATTAACAAGAAAAGTTAAAGCAATTAGTGGTGAAACTAAAACATTTACTTTTAATGTTGGAAATCCAACAAAATATTTAACATTAACTTTACCAGATAATGATGTTGTAGAGATTATTTCCTGTAAAGATAAAAATAATAATGATTGGTATGAAGTTGATTATTTAGCACAAGATAGAGTTCCTAAAGAATTACATTGGACAAGTGATACTGCAAGAGATAGTGCTTACTCAACTCCATCAGGACAAACTTTGGCTACACCAGTTCCTTATTCACTAAATTACATTAAGGCAAACAAAAGATTTATAACACAGGTAGATGAAAACGGATTAACATCTTTAGTTTTTGGTAACGGTATATTAAAAAATGGTCAAAAAATTGGTGATGGTTTTTTAAGTGTAGAACAAATTGGATTAACCTTACCAGGTCAAACAGAAGGATTGGATAAAAATATAAATCCATTATTAGGCGATAATTATGCAACATTAGGAGAGGCACCTACACAAACTTCTTTGACTGTAGAATACAGAGTGGGAGGTGGTATAAAAACAAATGTAGTTTCAGGTGATTTATCATCAATTGTTTCTGCAACAACAAATCCTGCTGGTCTATCAACATCAACTATTGAGGTTACAAATGATTTACCTGCATCAGGTGGTGCAGATGAAGAAAGTGTTGAAGAAATAAAACAAAGAGTAATGAACTCTTATGCTACTCAAAACCGATGTGTTACAAAAGAAGATTACGAAGCAAGAATATTGGCAATGCCTGCAAAGTTTGGTGGGTTTGCAAAAGTTTATGTAAATAGAGCAGGAACATATAGTAAAGATGAAATGTTATCAGTTAAAAAAACTAATATAATTAATTTGGTTGACAGTGTTATTAATGCATACAATACTACAATTAATGGTGGAGGTGATGCTAACTCTATTGATTTATCTGGTGTAGATTTTGATTTAAATGCAGATGGTTCAATTGATACAACTGATATACAAAACGCTATGGCATTAATAGAAGAGGCAGGAGAAAATCTTACAGAAAGAGATACACTTCCTACAATAGATGTATATACTTTATCTTATGATACTAATAAAAATTTAATACCTACACCAACATTTATTCAACAAAATTTAAGAAAATATTTAGCAAATTTTAGATTAATAACAGACCAAGTTACACTTAGAAATGGTTTTATTATAAACTTCGGTGTTGTATTTGATGTTGTAGCAGATAGAAATGCAAATAAACAAGAAATAAAAGTACAATGTATTCAAGCAATAATTGATTATTTTAATATAGATAAAATGAATTTTAAACAAACTATTAATAGTAATAATGTTGAATATATTTTACAAGGTATTCCAGGTGTAAGGTCAGTAAATCATGTCACATTGACACAAGATTTTGATTGGAGTAAAGATGCTGCCGGACAAACACAACCTGCATTTAAAATACCTTTATATGATAAAGTAATTAATTCTGCAGGTAAAGTTGAAAATCTTACAAGCAATGGTTATGGATATTATTATAAATTTAAAAGTTTTTATGGGCAAGAGGCTGTATCTGGTCGTGGTGTTGTATTACCAGCATATGACCCATCAGTATTTGAGTTAAAAAATCCATTCGCAAATGTAAAGGGGATAGTTAGATAATGTATTATAATATTTTTCCAACAACAGATAATTGGATTTCATCTGGTTCAGATAACTTAACAGGTGAAGTTTTTGTAGATGCCAATTATGGTAAAGACCAAATTCTTGAATTAAAAAAAGTTTTCTTTAACGATACTTTTGATTATCAAACAAGAGTGTTGGTAAATTTTGCCGGAACAGATTTAACTTCAATATCAGCATCAGTGTCTGATGGAACAATTACAAATCCTAAATATTATTTAAAATTATATGAGGCGGAAGGAACTCAAGAATTAACAGAAGATTATACAATTGCTGCATTTCCTATTTCAGAATCTTGGGTTGAGGGAGTTGGTAAAGCAAATTCAGACCCGAAAGTAACTAATGGTTGTAGTTGGAAAAATAGAAGTGCTGAACCAAACGCTAGTGAAATTGCATGGACTACACCTGGTGGTGGTGTAACTTATGTAAGTGGTGCAGCATATGTAACATCACAAAGTTTTTCAAATGAATCACCTGATGTTAGTATGGATGTATCAAGAATAGTAAATGGTTGGTTTGATAACACAAACGATAATTATGGATTTTTATTGAGATTTAGTGGTAGTCAAGAAACAAACACATCTACCTTTGGTCAGTTAAAATTCTTTTCAAGAAATACTCATACAATTTATGCACCAAAACTTCAAGTTCGTTGGGATGACCACTCACCTTGTACTGGTTCAAATACTGGTTCACTAACACAACTTACAATGAGTGGTGGCGTTGAAAATTATATTTATCCAATTGGATTTAAAGAAAGTTATAAAGAAACAGAAAAAGTAAAGTTTAGATTTGGTGCAAGAAAGCGTTATATACAAAAAACATTTTCGACATCAGTACAAACAATAAGTGGTTCTTTTATACCAGAGGGTAGTGGTAGTTATTCAATTATAGATAAAGCAACAGGAGAAACTGTAGTCCCATTTGATGATGATTATACAAAGTTAAGTTGTGATGTAACATCAAATTATTTCACTCAATGGTTAAATGGTTTTGAACCCGATAGGGCATATAAAATATTAATAAAAGTAAAATATGATGATAAACAGGAACACATATTTGATGATGATTTTGAATTTATAATTAGGAGGTAAGAAATGACTATATCATATACCTCTAATTATGATGAATTAAAAAATTATCGAGAGGCGTTATTAGATAGGCTTGCTGAACTAATAATAGCAAACCATACACGAATCACAAACAAAGTTTCAATACAAGATTCCCAAAAAACTACAAAAGATGGTTTTATACAAACTGGTAGAACAGATTCAGAAGATGAAAAGTTAGTTTTATATCAAAGAGATATAGAGGCAAACAATTTAGATGCAACTTATCTTGACCAGATATTAAATATATTTTCACAACACGGAGATACTGATGAGCCAAATTATGGAATACCTGTAGAACAAATAAATTTAGTTTTTTTAATGAATGATGAAGGACAAGAAGTTCCTTACATAACTGGTCCAGGTGTTCCTTCGATACCACTATCATCGTTAGATAATTTTTTTAATAATAATGTTAGTCAGTTTGTAGATATAACTGTTGAAAAAACAAAATATCATAAAGAAAAAGTTAGAGAATTTTTAGATACAAATTTAAGAGAAATACTTCCTGATAATATTTCTATAATTAGAAGAATAAATAATTGGTTTCAAGAATTTGATGATTTAAAAACACATATAGAACCAGGTCAAGAACCAAAGTTTCAAACTGAAAGAGAATTGTTTGAATCAGATGATGAAAAATTAACTTACTTTGTTAGACAGGCAACAGATTTATTATATCCACAAGCTCATCCAATTTATTCAGCTGAAAATTATTATGATACAGAAAAAGTATTAATAGATTTAGATTTTAAATTTAAAGAAGAAAGAGCGAGATTAGATAATATAATATCTATATTAACAATAAGAGGAGTATCTAAAGATAAAATAATTAAATTAATTACAGACCGTATTATACCTGCTTTAACAAATAAATATACAGCTCAATTACAAGCAGAGGGTGCAGAATCTCAAGGATTTTCAGTTCACCAATTACCATTAATAGAAAATGCATTATTGATGAATGATTACACAATGATAGAAGCAGACCCTGTTTACAATCAAAATTTTCAAGAAGTAGAAGAAAAAGATAGAAGAAACAATTATGGCATACCACAACAATATGGAGGATTTGGTGATAATTATGCTACAAGTGGAATAACTAATAGTGATGCACAAGAGGATGGTTTAGTTTCAAATGAATTTACTTATTATCACGGTATCGCAGTTGCTTGTAAACCAGGTGATTATATAAGTAATAGTAGATGGGGAATAAGAAATCAATATAGTGGTTTATTAGATAGTGATATACAATTTGGGTTGGTACAATATACTGCAACTAAATCACACCGTCATAGTTGGGGTAATAGACATACTTGGTATGAAAATGCTTATTATAGTGGTAGGGGTACAATACAATCTACACCATATGAATTTACAGTTACTCATCCCAATGGTAGTGAGTTTGCTGCAAAAGTTGCAAATTGGAGAACTGAATATCCAACAAGTTTAGAAACAGTATCTACATTTTCAAACATATCACCATCTGGTTTAATTATAGATGATGTTAAAGAACCTCCAAGAGGCTTTTCTGGTACTACTACAAATGCACAAGAAGTGCAAAATGGTGTAACATATACATTTGATTATACTTGGGGTGCTCATACAATTCGTTCCTCAGGAATATCTTATTCTGAAAACGATGAACCTTATAGAGCTGCATATAATAAACTACCTACATTCTTTGCATATGTTGGAGGTGATGTAGATAGGTTTACTAATTCACCTGCACCTATAAGAGATACTGGTATGGCAATAATATTTTGGGATGGTGAAAAATGGTATTATGATTCTGGTGGTAATAGTTGGTCATCTTCAAGAACCTTTAAACCAATTTATGAAGATTTTATTATTTATCAAGTAAATACTCGACACAATAGTGTAGATTTTAGTATTGATGTTCTTGGTAATGATTTTGGTACTGGTGATTTAGCAATTCAAAATAGTCATAAAAGTTATTATTTTTCTAATGCAAGAACGAGTACAAATCAAGATGCATGGATGGGACAAGGTGCAGCAGGTGGTAATTGGAGTGGTTATTATAGAAGAAAATTTTCTGCTAAGAATGGAATAGAACATTGGAGAGAACACGGTGACGCTCGTGGAGCTCAAGGAATGTTAGATACAGAGATTGTAGATGCACCAGACCCAGATGGTAGTGGTACAACAAAAGCATTAAAGATAACATTAAATGATAGAATAAAATATAATACTGATGCTACAAGGTATCAGTATTTAGATAATGATGGGGATTATCAAGGATGGTATTTAGGTGCTTCAGATTACTATCACTTTGTTGGTCTTGAGGCTGAATCTGCAATACCTATGACTGAAGGGGAACAATATACACTTCTTATGAATTTACAATGTAGTAAAGTTGGAATGAAATGGAGAGTTAAGATAGGTGATTATCGTACAGGTCACACACCAGTGCCATGGCAAAGTATAAAAACTGGTATTTGGGATGGAGAAAGTGAATGGATAACTGTAAAGATTACAGGTATAACACCTATAGCTCGTAATTCTGATGCCATACCATCTAATAATATATTATCAAATTATAATTATCCAGTTAGTGATGCTATAGGACAATTATGTATTGGGTTTAAACCACAAATTTATAATACAGATGGTACACTTACAGGTAATAGTACTTCAGGTAAAGCATTAAGAATAGATGAATTAATAGATGAGTATATTTTAGTTGATAACATTGAGATATACAAAGGATAAATAAATGGCAACTTCATATGTAAATACAATTCAACAACAAAGAGATTTTAGAGAAGCATTATTTGATAGAATTTCAGAGTTGGTTATTGCCAATTACAATGTGATAAATCCAAACATACCTATTTCTTCAATACAAAAAACACTTAAAGATGGACTTCCAAAACAAGGCAGAGAAAGTTTTGAAGATACATTAGTTATATATGAAAAAGATACTGATGCAAATTATCAAGATGTAGAATCATTTATACCAATTTTAAATCATTTTTCTACGAATTATGAGGTTGGTGGGGTAGATGTTAATGATATAAATTTAAATATTAACAATGATGGTGAGATAAGTTTAACTCATCCATCATTATCACCATTAGTTATAGGTGTGGATAGTTTAGAAAATTTATTTATAAATGATAATGCATCTCAATTTATAAATCTTTCTACAAATAAAAATAAATTAGATGTTGATAAAGTAAAAGAATATTTGGATTATACTATATCTGAATTTAAACCAAAACTACAAGGTGATATTTTACAGAAAAGAATTAAAAAATTGTTTAAAGATTTTATAGCAATCAAAAAATTTATTAAAAAAGGTGAAACATTTCAACAAGGTGAACAACTTATTTTTCTTGATAAATCAGCAGTTACTTTAAATTATTTAATTAAACAATGTTTAGATGAGATTTATGATACAAAATGTATTTTTACAGAAGACCAATATACTTCACTTTATAATAATTATCAGGCTTTAAATGAAGATTATCATCAAACTATATCTCAATCTCTTGTAGATGTTGAAACAAATACTGAAACAGTTAGTGCAAAAGAGGAAATTATAGAAGAGATGGTTACTAATGTTTTTGAAAATGTATTAGATAGTTTTCAAGTTGATTCTTATTGGAAGGAAAAATTTAGTAAAGCATTAAGAACATATATAGATTATGGAGATACTTTATATTCAAGAAATGATAGAAATATTTTAGTAAAAAATTCTTGGAAGTTTAAACCTGTGGGTGCAAGAACACAAACAGATAATTTATATGGATATGGATGGCAAGTAAAGCAAGAACAACAACCACCTGAAGAATTTAATTCAGTACCCGAAATAAATGGATTGGATACTGCAGAAATCGTAACATATGATGAACCAGAAAAGATTGGTGGTGTCTATGCAGGTGGTAGAATAGAAGGTAATGTAACTTTAACACCTAATGCTTTTGGTACATCAGGTACTTATCTTGAATCTCATACAACTCTCCAAGAACAAGGTGGGTGTTTAAAGTTTTCACCATCTAATTTTTATTATAGAACACCTACTGGTAAAAGATATTGGGTAAGAACAAATAAAGGTGTGATGTCTACAATGGCTGAAACTCCTTATGTATCAACGGAGTGGTCTGATAGTTTTGTTTATATTAATGGTTATAATGATATAGATTTGTTAACCATATCTAATGATTTAGTAAATGTTAGGACGGGTGATAGTCAACAGGCAGTTAGTGAAGAATTAGACCAAATACCATTTGGTACTGTATTTGAGGCATATATTATGTTTGTTGGTTCAGATACAACAAGATTTGGAGCTGATGTTAGTGGAATGGAAGATGGAGATTTTAGTAAAGATTTTTTAGTTGTATATCGTGGAGGTGGTCAACCACAACTAAGGCCTAATCCTAATGCTGATGTTGGAGTATTTACTTTTAATAATCCAGGTAAGAAATATAAATGGTATTATGATAATGGTTTAGGTTTTAATATAGAAAGAGAGTTTACACCAAATGAAAATGATGCAATTGTAGCAAGATTATATAGAAATTCAGATACATCTTTTGGAATAGATGAAGTGAATATTGATGATTATACTGCTGGTTTTAATTTTGGTGGGAATGAAACAAATCAAGGTGGAAATATTATCTCACCATTTACTGCATATCAATCTCATTGGAGTTCAAAAATAATTCCAGCTGAATTAACATTCAAAGCATCAATTGGATTTTCAGGTGAGGGTGGAGGACAAGGTAATCCATCTAATGAAGAAGTAGCAACAATTCATTTAGTACACGAACCAGGTGACCCGTTAAATTTACAAAGTTTAGATTATAAACAATCTAATTGGAATTTATATCATACTTCTTTTAAGGATTCAGAAACATATACAATATCTTTATATGTAAAGACAGATAGTGATAATCCTCTTTTCTGTCAACCTTATTTTAGTACATATGGTAGAGATGATGTTAATATTCGTAGTAATTTAATTTATCCAATTGGAAATTTTAAAACCTTTACTAAAGAAGATAATTGGAAAAGATTAGTTTGGCAATCAATTCAACCACCAGATGCTGAAGCAGAAATGACAGATAAAACGATTAGTATTGGTTTTAGATTTGCAAAAACAAATCTCATAACTAATTCACCTACACCAGGTGAAGACATAGGTAGTGATACTTCAACTTCAGAGGAAACTACTAATGTAAATAAATTTACTGTAGATAGTAATCCAAACATAAGTGTTGCAGCATGTCAAGTTGAAGTTGGTGATATTGTTTCACCCTGGCGAGAACCAGGTGAAGTTATTGAAGGTGATGAAAATTTTGGTTCTGTTAGTACCGATATATTTGAGGATGAAGAAACATCAATTGATATTGAAGATAGTTTGTTTTCAAATATAACTGAAGAAGAATTTACTTCACATACTACGGTTTCACAAGAATTGCCAATACCTGGAATTGAAGGAAGTACAATCGAAGGTGATAATGTTTTTCTTTATTTAAACAAAAATGTTAATTTTTTTAGTACTATGGAGGGATTTGAACCAGGAGATATTTTAAAGCTTGTTAATCAACAAGATGGTGGTATTGAATATATGTTATTTATAAGTAATGAAGCAATTCCAAATCAACAAATAATGAAATTAAGAAGAGGTTGGTTTAATTCTCAAGTTATACCAATTCCTCACGACCCAACTCCTCCACATCCTATTGAAGTTTTTAAAATTAGTCAATGGGAAACATCAGGTGGTAATGTGTTTTATGATGATGAACATTTAGAATTACTAAAAAATATATCACAAGATATAGGAAATTTAGATAAAAGATTTGTAATAAACAGAAAAGATTTTTTCCATCCTTATTTTAGAATTGTTCAAAATTCTCATTTTAAAATTAACAATGAAGAATTTTATGTTTATAAACAAGGAACAAATGCATTTGAAGATAGGGTGTATATAAAAAGAGGATTTAACAATACAGTACCAAAGAATCATGCAGTAGGTGTAGTTGTAGAAGTAGATAACCGAGAAACAGATATTTATGACCCAGATTTATAATAACATAAAATACAACTTTTAAATATTTATATATGGATAGTTACATTACCAAACAAGGAATATAATGGCAAGAATAAAAGAAAATTTTAGTGATAAAGAACTCTCGATAATTCTTAAAGAAAAAGAAAATCGTGTCCTTGGCCGTGCACAAATAATTAAGCAGGGTGGTTATATTCGTATGATTGTTCAAGATTCGTTTGGACAACATATTCAAACTTTTCATTCTTCAAGAGGTGTTGGTCAACTATTAGAAGAACTTGGTTTAGGAATAACTCGTGGTCAAACAACTATTAATGCAATGCATCAACATCAATATGAAATAGATAATGAAGGAAATGGAATTGCATATATGGCAGTTCATCCGGATAATCCGGAGGTAAGACACCAACATCAGGTAATAAATTATGTGGTTCAAGAGGCACAAAGTAATGGTTGGCCAAATACGATGGAACTTTATGGGGTTGAGGGTGCACCTCCACACCAACATATTTTAATTACTGGTAGTGCTGCAGCTTCACTTGGAACAGGTGAAGGACAAGAGTTAGATACATCCGCTTTAAACATTTATGAAGATGATAATAAAACTCCTTATGTTAAACCAAATGAATCTTTAGAATCAATAAAATTAGATAGTGGAACATATACATTAATTTTCGATACACTTAGAAATGTTCTTTCACAAATATTTGGTATATCTGAAAAAGAATCAAAAGAAAATTATCCTTTTATTATAAAAAATATTTCACCATCAAGAAAAGAAGTTAGGTTAGTACTTGAAGGTGATGAGAATATTAATCTTGAACAATTAAAAGTAAAAATGCCTCAAATAGTAGGGGTTGTTGATGATACAAGAGCAAATGATGAAGAAGGTAATTTAATACAAAATGGTATTAATATGGAATCTTCAGTTTCAGAAATACACGGTATACCAGTTGGTGGACAATTTTTGGGTACGGATGATGCTAGTATAGTTTTAAATAATAATTATCAAGCAAATCTTATAGAACCTGGTGCGTTAACAATTAATGGAACATCATCAACTGAAACAGATAGTGATGGTAATCCACAGCAACTATGGCCAACTAATGGATTTGATTTTATTCATCCAAATGGTGAAACTTTTACAATAGAACCTTCATTTGGCTTACAGAGTGGTATGGAAAATGCCAATGGTGGTACTCTTACAGGTGATGGTTTAGAGGCTTACTTATTATTTGTTGGTTCAGATAAAACAAGATTTGAAATGGATTATGACCCAACACCATCTTTAGATTTTGTGGTTGGTTATTGGGATGGATTAAAATGGACATACGATACTTCTTTTGGGTATGTTACAGATGCATCATTTGTTCCTAATGAAAATGATTGTATTGTAGCAAGATTATACAGAGATAATCCTGGTCCATTTCAATATGATGAATCAGGTATACAATCAGTACATAAATATTATATTACTGGTGGAGACCCATTTCAACCAAGTGGTTTACAATTTTATGAAGAGTATGATGTAAATGCAGATGGATTATTAGATGGGGATGATATTACTGCATTAGATGATTTAGGATTAAATTCTGCTGCTCGTGAAGTAGAAAGAATGATAAATGGAGTTCAACCTTTTCCATTTCATAATTATCAATTTGATTATATGTTAAACATATTTAATCCTAAAAACAATAATTCTCAATCACCTGAACTAATTCCAATATTAAATTATCTTATAGATGAAAGTAATCCACGACAAAAATATTTAATATTAAAATTATCAAAGCCCATACCACCTACCATATCAAGATTAGAAAAAGTAACTATTGAACAGAAAATATTAGAAACTAGCTTTGAAGAAATAAAATATTTTAAAGGAAAGGGTAATGAAATTCTCATCAGACCTTTACCTTATGACCCAGAATTTATAACTGAACAAACTTCTGAAGAATTTACTATGTTAGAAAACTTTAATATGCTAACATCATCTTTTAATACTTCAGATGTTTATCAACAAATTTTATCAGAAAGTTTTGATAATTTAAATTTAGATTTTACTAATTTTGGTAATCATACACATTTTGGTTCTGCAAAAAGAAAAATAGAAAATTTTAGATTAAAAGTTAAAGATATTGAAGATTCAATTATTGAAATTTCTCAATCTTTAAAAATTAGTGGAAGTGGTGTTGTAGATAAAAGAAGATTAAAATTATTTGATAAGATAAGTAATATTACAAATACTTTTACACCATATGAAAAATTTTTATATCAAGATGGTCAGATAACTATGACTGGTTCTGCACCTGGTGTTGGGCCTGATTACTCTTACACAACTCCTGTTAGAACAGAACATCTTACCAAACATAGTAAAAAGTTTGGATTTAATACCGTTTATGAATTTAAAAACTCTGGTTCTGCAGTAAAACCATTACATATTTTTGATGAAAAGTACAAGGTAGAAAATGAACCATTTTATAATAGTAGTGGTTCTTTCTATTTATCATTTTTAGCATTAGGAGATAATACGGTTTCTCAATCTAAACAACATTCTTATTATTGGACAAATAAAAATGTTGAACATATACCGGCATTACCACCTGAGGCTTTATTTACTCAAAGTATTTCAAATCCATCAATTAAAACTGGTTCTTGGCAAAGATATGTATTCTTGGCATCCGCATCTTACTTTAGACCTCCATCCACAAATGCATCAATTGGTGGTGCAGGTGGTGTAAATATAACAGGTTATGGTTCGGGTGTAGAATTATTAAGTGGAAGTAATGTAACGGGTTCATATCCAATAGTTGCTGGTGGTCAGTATCAATATTTAGCCAATCAATTAACTGGTAGTGGAGCCGGGTTTACAGGTTCTATACTACCTGCAGGTGAGTTATTTAATATCAGAGTTTCAGGTAGTGAGGCAACTTCTTCATTTATAACAGATATAAGAATAACAAAAAATAATCCCACAAATGTATTTCCATTTTTTATGGTTCATAGTACAGGTTCTGCCACTTTTGATGATTGGTATAATGGGATATACGCATCTGCTTCTTTATTTGATGATAACAATATTCATAGTTTGATTAACAATCTACCTGCATATATTCGAGATGATTTAGATGGTGACCATATTGAAATGAGAAAATTTATGGATATGATAGGTGAACATTTTGATGTTATCAGAAGTTATGTTAAAGGATTTGAAACATTTAATAAGAGGGGTTACCTTAAAACAGAAGCAGCTCCAAGTAACATAACACCAGTTTTATTAAAAAACTTTGGTTGGGATGCAAATCAAATATTTAGTGGAAGTTTAGAAGATTATTTTGGAAGTAGTTATGGACAAAATTATAGTGTAAAAAATTTAACAGAAGAATATTGGAATAAAGTATTAAATAATATAGTTCCAATTTATAAATCAAAAGGAACTTTAAATAGTGTTAGATATTATTTAAATACAATTGGTTGGCCAAATCAAATTTTAAAAATAAGAGAGCACGGAGCATCAACTGAATTAGTAGATGAGTTAAATATCTTAACAGAAGATGCCTCTTCAGTTATTGATGGTGTTGCCTCACAAGAGGGTGGTAATGTTAACACTCAAACTAATACAACAAATTTATATTCTTATATTTTTCATAAATCTAAAACTTCTAAATTAGATTTGCCTTGGTGGACTGAAGATGCAAAACCAAATACAATACAATTTGTAATGAAAGGTGTTGCTGGTTCAACAACAACACAATCTTTATTAGAAGTAAGTGGTGGTAAAAATACAAGTGCATTAAGTTGGGAATTAAACTTACTTCCAAAACCTAATTCATCTTCATATGCAAAAGTACAATTTAGAATAAATAAAAATTTTACTGGTTCTGCAGCAATAGATAACACATATGTACTAACATCATCTTTTCATAAGATGCAAGCAAATAATTTTTGGAATGTTGCATTAGTAAGAGAATCAGAAAATCAAACACATTATCCAACAAGTCAATCTACTGATGCGGGATTACCTAATGTTACTTATAGATTAATGGTTGGTCATCAAAGTGCATTACAATCAGATGCTATTGATGTAATGGATATTGTATCTATGAGTATAACATCAAGCACTGCATTAGGTGCTCAAGCAAATCAAAATTGGTTTACAACTGGTAGTATTGATTATACTGGTTCACTAGCTAAATCTTCAAGTAGAATGGTAGTTGGTAGAACATTTACAGGTTCAATGGCAGAGATTAGAGCTTGGAACACACCATTAAGTAGGTCTAAATTTAAACAGCATGTTTTAAATAAACAATCTGTTGTTGGTAATTATTTAACAAGTTCACGAGATGAATTAATTTATCATTTTAAATTACAAGAAAATGCAACATCAGGTTCTACACATATTATAAAAGATGCGAATCCAACTAATATAAAAGATTATTCTATAAACAATGGAGCAGTAACAACAGCACAAAATGTTTTATATGATATAGATGAAATAGATAGAGTAGCATTTACTGTAAAAGCAGATGGAACAGAAGTAAATGATAACAATATAATTATAGCACAAAGTTCAAGTTTAAATTGGATTGGAGATTTAAATCCTTTTAAATCATCTTTCTTAACACCATATGATACACTTGAAAATAAAAGAACAGTTTCAAGTCATATATCAATTGTAAGGTCACCACAAGATGTATTAAATGATTTCTTTATAAATAATTTTTCTGATTTTTCTGTAGCAGATATGATGGGTGACCCAGAAGATGTATATAATGATGGGTATGGGGAATTAAATAAATTCTTTACAGATATTGTAAACAATTATGGAATTGCATTAGCACCAAATAAATACATTAGAGCTCAAGCAAAAATATTTAATGAAACTATAATTGATAGAATTAAAAAAATGTTACCTGCAAGAGCTACAATAGATAGTATAGGTGTTGAATTTAAACCTTCTTTATTAGAAAAAAATAAAATAAAAGGATATAAAATTCAAAAAGAACAGATTGATTATAAACAACAAGAAGAAAACGGTATCAGAGTATTAAATTGGGAAGATGCAGAATCAACAGATACACATTTTTATTTTCCAAAAGAAATACAAGATGTAGATGTTGAAATTCACGATGCTAGTAAATCTGCAAGAAGATTTGGAGTTTATGATGTTACAACTGCAATCAGTCAATCTTCTTTTTATGGTGTTTATAGTAGAACTTTAGGTGGTGGATTTAGACCAACCGATACAGTTCAAATTACATCACATAATTCAAATACTGGTTCTAATGTATTGAATGTATCAAGTTCATTAAGTGACCATTATGAAAGCACAATAGATATTTTTGCACAACCTTATCATAGTAGTTCAATAAGTTCATCAAGAAACGGTGATTACGGTAAAGGTAAATCAATTATTGAATTAACTTTAGAAAATAATTTGTTCTTAACTGAGAATGTAAATCATAATGGATTTTTTAAACAGACACCAATTACAATTGATAATATAACTATTATTAGTGGGACAAATGAAATATTACATACTGGTTCAGATGTATCATTTAGAAATGAGATGGCCGGTTTGTATGATTTTAGAGAATTTAGTAAAACTTGGGGAACAAGTAGTAATGACACTCATTTTGTTACTTTTACAGATTATATATTAAGCCAAACATATGAACCAACGGTAGATAGTTTAACTTTACAGAACAGGTATCATTATGAGGATAGATATAGATTTATAACTGTCGGTGATACACAAAAAGTTTCTGGTTCTGCAGCAAGTGTAAGTTCGAGTCATTGGACTACTTTTGAAAGTGAATCTTTCTTCAAAGGAATAGAGAATATTACAATTGATAGTACTAATGGTATTCGTGAAAATGGTACTACTGTACGATTAATAGATACATTTACTCAAACAACAAAAACTGGTAGTAATGATTCGTTGTATTTAGATGATTCAATTCGTTATCCAAATAATCATTTAAGTATAGTTGGAACATCAAATAGAGAAACTCCAGCTTTTAATAAATCATTTTTTGAGGGTATTCAAAATGGAAGTGATTCTCAAAGAGATACCTCTATATATTCAGAAGTACCAGAGGTTAATGATGTTGCTACTGCATCTTTTTACACCGTTACTGTAACTGGTGAAAATACTTTGACGGTAGGTTCATAGAAAAATAAGATATTTTTTTGTTTTGGTAATATTTATATATGAATAAATATAATGTTATTATACTACAAAAATTTATAAAATAAAAATTTTAGGAGACAACAAATGGGATATTTAGATAATTCAACAGTAGTGGTAGATGCAATTCTAACCAAAGAAGGTAGAAAATTACTTGCTACTGGTAATGCACTTAATATAAGATATTTTACATTAAGTGATACTGGTGTTGATTATACACTTTGGAATCCAGACCACCCAAGTGGTTCTGCGTTTTATGGGGAAGCAATTGAAAACATGCCTAATTTGGAAGCATTACCAAATGGTGCATATTTTATGAGGAATAAATTATTATCTTTGGATAGAAATACAACTGCCTTACCATTTGTTGAATCAACAAGTGTACCAGATGTAACATTAAATCACGGAAGTAATTTTAATTTTCAACCATTTTTATCAAATGCTAGTGCAGGTTCTGCAAATTTCATAATGGTAATACCTGATGCTACACTTTTATCGGTTGGTGAAGGTGCACAGAAAATTGATATAGGTGGTAATGCATTAACATTCGTATCAGAACAAGATATTCCACAAGCATCAGCTTATTTTGGAACATCGTTTACAATTTCTAATACTGTTAATTTAGCATCACAGAGAACTATAACTTTAACATTCATCGCAGTAGCAACTGGTGCATATAAAAGTGCTCAAGTAACATTAGAAGCAGCAACTGCAGGTGCAAGTACTTCATAATAATATAGGAGATTAAGGAATGGCAATACAATATACAAGTGGAACAGGTGCAGGAGGTCTTGGGGGAGGAGCCACTGTCCAAGATTTAAATGCAGAACTAAATGCTTTGTTAGAAGAAGCAGGTGGTCAATCCATTATATCACCAGGAGACCCGAATACGGTTATTCTTGATACAAGACAAGGATTTGATTATACAATAGATACCGTAAAATTAACAGAAGGATATTTCTCAGGTGGTGATGGAACAATAGAAGCAAATGTAGTATCTACTGGTAGTGAGGCTGCATCTAACAATAAATATTATGTAAATATTGTTAATTCAGATTCAGTAACACAATTTTCAGTTGCATACGGAAATGCTGTAGGTTCAGGTTCTAATGCCAGAGGTGGAACATCTAATCCAAGTACATTACAAGGTGAAACAGAAGTAGTTTACAAACAATTTGCCAATCTCCTATTAAGCGAAACTGAAGTAACTGGTGGATTTAAAATTTCACAACAAGGAAGTGCAGGACAATTATCTGCAAGAGATGAAGATATTTATGTTCTTGTAGGTAAAAGAGCAAGATTTAAAGATAGAATGAACAAGGGAACTTGGACATTATCACTTTCAGGTTCTCTTACTAATGGTAACGCTGCTTCACAATTAAAATTAACAGATGATAGTAAATATAATAAGGCTCAATTTACTGTTGCTGGTCCAAGATATAATATTGTTAGTGGAACTGCAGGTACGGTTACTGGTAGTAATGGTGCTGTTGCAAAAGACCATAGAACATATGGATGGTTTTATCCAGATGCTGGTGTGATGGTATTTAGTGGAGCGGAACTTTCTGCTTCCATACCTGGAGCAGATGGAGCTAAATCTCAAATAGGTTTCTTTACAGGTACGACTGGAACAGGTGCTGGACAACAATTACACGCAAGTGGTAAAAAAGTAAATGGTTTTACACCGAATAAAACAAACACAGAAGATGGAAAAAATGTTTATAGGTTTGTAAATGCATTAAAATGTAGTAACAATGCAGCACATGTCTCTTTAAGATTAAGAAGTGAAGAAGACCAAACTCAAAACAATTATTTTTGTAGAGTTCGTTCAGGTGCGTTAAACTTTTCAAATAATCCAACATTTACATCTTCATCAGTTGCATCAACTGGTGAACTTCAAAAACAGATTAGAAATAAATCTATGTGGGGTAATCCTACTGTTTATATAACAGGTGTTGGTTTGTATAGTAATGCTGGTAAATTAGTTGCGATTGCTAAAATGTCTACTCCTATTAAGAAGAATTTTAGTTCCGAAGCAACTATTAAAGTTAAGTTAACATATTAATGTCATGCTATGTCAGTTTACGGAAAGATTAATGTCAATGATTTTACACTTGTAGATTCTAAATTTCATAAAACGAAATTATTGACTAATACTTCTACTGGTGTTAGTAGAATCACAGCTCTATCACAATCAAGAGAATATGGTGGAGGAATAACTTATCCTATAAATGAAAGTGCAAATCACTGGCGTTCTTTAAGAGTTTTATACTATAGTTCATCATATTCACCAGGTCAATTTGTAGATAAAGGAATTTCTTTAATTCCTAACTCTCCAAAAATGACTACACATACAAATAAATTTCATACTACTGCATCTGTATTTTATATACCACAACAATATTTTGGTGAAGAAATTCAAAAAGGAAGTTTAACATTAACAGATACAGTAACTAATGTGAAAATAAAAGATGATAGCGAAGGAAATTTATATGCAGTTGACCCTGTAATGTCTTCAAGTAAACTTTCATCCATTTCATCATCAGATAATTATGTAGGAAATATATTTTATGATTCGGGTGTGGTAACTATAACTGATACAGGTTCTTTTAGTTCTGCTCATAAGTATCAAAAATTTGCAACTGGTAGTTATAGTATTCAATTTAATTCAACTCAAACTTATTATATTAGACAATGGAATATAAATATAAAACCAAATACTTATATGAGGAGTATGAACCCAACATCACGAGGGTTGGTAAGTGGAAGTAATACAGATGCTGGAAAAATACATTGGTTGTCACCACATATATCACCTGCATTAACGGGTAGTAATTGGTCACCATATTTAACACAGATTGCTCTTTATAACGATACAGAAATTCATCAACAGGTTGGAGATAATGGAGAGATACAAATTAAGACATCTGAACCAATGGTGCTTGCAAATTTACCAAGACCAGTTCAGATGAGAAAAGATATAAATTTAGTTTTTAAAATAAAACTTGATTATTAAAGGGATTAATATATGATATTAACAGTTGGACATAACTATTGTAAATTAAACGATTCAGTAGATTTTTATAATATGATGAATGCATTATATGCCTCACAAGGTGGAGGAGATGTTGAATTTACATATGATTCTGGTACTGATTATGGTTTATCTGCAGGTACACTTGGTTATGTTATATCTGATTTTCATTTTAAATTTTTACCAGTTGGAACGAGATTTCATAATTTAACCACAGGTGCAGTAACCGAAAAGATAAGTAATTGGGACCAAAATTTTGGATTTCAAATGTATGGAGCAAATACTTATACTAATCCTGGTGGTCAATATACAAATGGATTTTTAATTCTTGGTCACGAGTATGATATAAGAATACCTGCTAAATATGGAAAGTTTAATACTGGTTATACGGAACTTCAAACTAATTTACCTGATAATAGATATATTTTTGACCAACATTTTAGAAGTGACCTTGCTGCAGTAAATGGTTATTATCCAAAGGCAGGCGGTGCTACAAGAACAGATTTATTTGATAGTGATTTAGATTTAGGTGCAAAGTATCGTTGTGGTCTTCCATTTCTTGTTCCTATTATGGAAAGAGAGAAAAGTGTTTTACATAAAGTTTTTCCTGATGAAGTTTCTAAGCCAGAAAACAATGTAGAGTCTCAAATAAATCACGAAAGTTATTGGGTGGTTTATGGTGGTGAACCAAAACCATTACAAGAATGTGAAGAAATAATGAATCTTACAATTAGAGATGTAGAAGTACCATTTGCTGATACGGGTGATTTATTTGTACCAGAGGATGACCCAATGGCACCACCATCAGGTTTAAGTATAGGAAAGGTTGTGGCTTCTCAAATGGTAGGTACTACACCAAAATATAAATTTAATGTTGATGCTGATACTCTCGGTTCATCATTTAATCATCAATATCCTTTAGCACAAGGACCAAGATATACTCCACGGTCACCGCGAAGGGGTGCTGAAACTCTAGCAACTCAATCTCCACCTGGAATTGTTTCTGTTGGTTGGGCTGGACACTATCCAGGTCATCCTTTTGATATTGATGTTTCAGATACAGCTGCATTTGATGATGGTTTAAATTTACCAATTGTAGATAATTTTATTTATCAAAAAGATTTTATAGTACCTGATATAAGAGGTATTAGTGGAGGTTTTCATAATGGTACAGGTTATCATCCAGGAGTTGCAGGACCTCATATTTCAAGTGAAGGTATAGAAGAGCAATTTTGGAATAAAGATAATGCAGCAATGATAGAAAGTAGACGAATGGATAGAGTTTCTACATATCCTCTTACAACATTTAAATGGGGTGAATTAGAAGGAAAAATGCATAATGCTATACATCAACAACCATATGGTGCAGAAGTTTCTCAATTTACAAATAAGAAATATGCTCAAAATCCATATCCAGGTGGTAGTGGATACATATGGCAAAATCCTGATGGGTTTTATGCAGGTTCTGAACCATCTACAGAAACTTTACCAGAATTATATTTACAACCTGGAAATATTTATAGAATTGATATTAGATTTCCAGTCGGAGAGGGTACGATTGATTTAGGTCCAGATTTTGCAAGATTGTTTTATTCAGATGACCCATTGGGAGATACAGGTTTTAGATTATTATCCGACCAGGTAGGAACAATGACTGGTTATTCACGAAAAACTTTAGAGTTTCTTCCTTTTATTAGAAACAATGGAGAGGTTCAAGGTTTTGAATTAACATCTTGGAAAACAAATCCTGCATCATCATATCAACAACTTGGTGATTATTCAACTGCAAATCCAATTTATTTTGAAGATTATAATGTAGTTCCTTATGTACAAGATTATAGTACAGGTGAATTTGTTCCTGATAAACCTCACCCAAATCCAAATTATCCTTATGGAATACTTAATTCTGTTGATATTCAGTTTTGGAATAATGTTGGTAGACCAGATGTAGTAGAAGAACTTGTACAAATAGTTACAAGACAAAAAGAATTACCACCTCCAAAGAATCCAGTTTATTTTGAAGATTTTGACCAAGCAGGTGGAACAGAGTTGAACAATCTTGGTTTTAAAGGTGATGGGTTTTTAAATTCATCTGATGTTATTTTTTGGGCAAGTTTGGGAAGACAAGATATAGCAGACCAAATATCTGGTTTTATTACATCAGAAAATATGCCACCGAAAAGAGCTGAAATAGGTACATCAGACCAATATCCAGGTTCTGGTAATTATGGTGGTGGAATATATAATTTAAGTTCATCAATGGATGGTGATTATACTACTCAATTATTGCAAAGTGGACAAATGGATACTCCTGATTCTGTATTTGAACAATTACCAACATTACCATTACAGCCTTGGGGTTTAAGATATTTTGAAGATTTAAAAGCATTTGGTGTATTGAATATGCCATTTGATGGTAACATTGAAAGTGGTAATGCATTAAGAAACTATGATGAAACAATATATTTAACTGCAGGTAACAATGACCCATATTCAGAACCAATAATGCAAGTTTATGGTATGGATGGTAAATATCGTAATAGAGGTGGTGGGAGTGAGAACTGGTATGGTAATTTAATGGAAATTGAATTAGGTAAAGCTTATGATATAGGTATTGAAAGTATTCCAGGTCAAGATTTTCTTGTTTTTAGAAATCCGTACCTTGCAAACGAAACTGAAGAATACGGGCCACATACTGTTTTATTATATCCAGGTCAATATGTAACTGTAACTTTTACAGATATTGAATCTGATGAAGATTTTACTTTTAGTGAGGATGATATTGGTGCTTGGGCACAAATACAAAATGAAACTGGTGAATATACGGGTCATGTCCAAGATTGGATTAGAAGATATATAAGTATTAGAGAGGGTGGATATGGTACAAATGTAAGTACTTTCAATCAAACATATTTACCTCGTTCTACTTCAGGTCTTGCAGAGTTTGGACCTCTTAAACCAGGATACACATCACCTCCTGCAATGAATGAATATCCACTTATTCCAAATGGATTAGCATATCTTGAAGATTTTGGAAATCCTTCAAATGATGCAGTTATAAATATGGGACAATTTGTTGGATTAGGTTATCCAGATTATGCAGATTGGTTAGCACAATATGAGGTAGATGCACAAAACTATAATCATATACCACCATCATCACCAATCGGAGATGGGTTACCAGTATTTGGACCAAAAGCAATAGCAGGTGGATTAATGACTCTTATAAATTCTAACAATTGGAACTCTGTAATGACAGCTCTTAATTTTACACTGGTTAAACCAGGACCTAATGCTACTTGGCAACCAATTGCAGGTCAACAACAAATACTACCATACTCTTCAGGTTCATATAATATTGAATATGTAATGGATACTCGTGGTGAAGATGGTCAAACACAAGAAGTACAACGAGATGGAAGTTTTACTATATTTGGTTCATCGGGTACATATCCTAATCATACTTTAAATCCATCAGATGTTGCCGTATATTATAAAGGTAATGGAACATCACCAGATGATACGGATAGTTATATTCCAAGTGGATGGTATATTCCAAGAACTTCACCAATTTTTGCAAATGGTTTAGGAGCAAATAGAGCATATTATATACAACACCAACTACCACATAGTGTTTATTTAATAAGTGACCAAATTGAATTAAATAGAACACAAGCAGCTACTGCTGTTCATAGAACTCAATATTCAGCACACAATTCTGGTTTATGTTCAGATGGTAGTGGTTATGATGGACAAAAATTTGTTGAGTTACCACCTCGAACATTAACAGAAATTTATTTTGAACCATTACCTGGTCCAAGTTGGGTTCAACCAGATGGTGGTGATGGTATTATAAACGAATGGGTAATTGGAGGAAGTGGATTTCCTATATTAAGAGAAAAATTAAATATAAATGTACCTTATTTACGAGATACTGAAATATCTGTAGCAGAAGTTTTAGGACACATTGGATGTCCAATAGATAGAATAGCTGGTATTCTTGAACAAAGAGATGTATTAGAAGATGGTCGTTATGCAAACGATACTGTAAGATATATTATACCACCTGTAGCTTCATCACAAGAATATCAAACGGGTAATTATTCTGTAAGTGATTGGGTTGGTACATTATCAACTTTTCAACCTGGTAAGTTGTATAACATTTATATTTGGGATGAATATGATGAAGGAACTGAATGGATATTTTTTGGTAATGTAGGAAACCTTGAATTAGATAATAATTATTTTCCAACAATGCCTGCTGGAATTGATGAATGGCAAGATTTCGATATAGATGGTGATGGTATAGTTTCTATTGAAGATTGGAATTTATGGGCAAGTCCACCATCAGGTCCAGCAAGACCAGATATACAAGATTATATACAAGGATTTTTAACAAATAAAGACTGGTTGATTTATTTTTCTTCACCACCTGTTCAAACCGAACCTTATTTTGAACAAGTAGAATTGGTTGATGTTAATATTCCATTGATTACACCTGATGGTCAAGAAAAGAAAAATGTAACAGAAAAAGAAGTTACTATTAATTATTGGCCTACAGGTTCATATCCAAAAGGAAGTCAAATTTTTACAGGTAGTGCAAGAAGTAGTAGAAAAGATTATTACATAAATGTTTTAAGTGACCATCCTAATTCATCAAGTGCAGATTTCTTATTTGATGTATCATTTGGACACTATGAGGGTAGTGGTTCAAAAGTAGGAGTTAGTGGAATAGGTGCTACAAAAGCAATATATAAAACACAATTAAGTAATTTAGAAGATGTAGAAAAACTTGAATTTGAACAACAACCAGGTAAAGACCTTGGATTTCATATATCTTCTGGTTCAAATGAAGTGGATAAATATATTTGGTCAGTTAATTTTCATAGAAAAAAATATGGTGATAGGTTAAGTAAAGGTAATTGGACATTAAAATTAAGTGGTTCTAAAGCAGATGGGACTGGAACTAAAACATTAAAATTAACGGATGATAGCAGACAACAAGATGGTACGGTAACACCTGCAGGTAAACGATATAATATTAAAAGTGGAAGTAGTGGTACTTTAAATACATCAGATACAAAAACATATGGTTGGTATTATCCTGAAGCAGGTACAATGATATTGGGTGAAAATATGTCTACATTAATACCAGGTCCTCATACTAGCAATGCAGCATCAACTGCATCAGTTGCTACATATTCTCATAAAACTGATGCTACGAGAAAAAATTCAAGTGGATTTTATCTTAATTATGGCCCAACAAATGCAGCTAATAGTTTTAAAGACCAAAACTATAATAATTCATTACGACTTGTTAATTGTATGAGAAATGTATCAGATACATCTGGTTCTATTCTTGAAGGTTTAACAGGTGTGGAAGACCAAACTTGTGTTACTTATCTATGTAATATAAAACCACATCAATTAAATCATTCAAATAATCCAACATATACAAGTTATGAGTATTATGAGAGTACAGGTTCAATTGATTTTCAACCATTTTATATGATGAGAAACGCATCCATGCATGGAAACCCTCAAACCTATGTTACACAGGTTAATTTACACGATGATGCGGGTAATGTTTTAGCAACTGCAAGGTTAAGTAAACCAATGCACAAAAGTTTTGATAAAGAAGCAATAATTAAAGTAAAATTAAGTTATTAGGAGGAAAATGGTTTCATTAGGATTAGATGCATCAACGACTTGTGTCGGATA
>CEUT01027060.1_pt1 | contig 31939 bp, 43 predicted proteins | sample 531401 | NCBI WGS metagenome assembly CEUT01 (sample SAMEA2622821, study PRJEB7988) | marine metagenome | biome: marine biome (ENVO:00000447); feature: surface water layer (ENVO:00002042); material: "saline water (ENVO:00002010), including plankton (ENVO:xxxxxxxx)" | depth 5 m | reverse complement strand
AAATAAAAGAGCTGCTATTGTTGGAGGAGGAGCTGGAGCTTTATATGGCGCTGGAACGTCCGAAATTGGAAAAGGACTTGAGGGCGCTAAGGAAGGTGCTGTAAGTGGTGCAGTAGGTGGAATTGTCGGACAGAAAATAGGGGATACAGCTATTAAGGCAGCAAGTAAAATTTTACCTGTTAAAAAATTAAAAGAAATTGCTAATAAAAAATTAGATAAAATTACTTCAGAAGAAGTAAAAGATTTAGCTGGCCAGGCTTATAAAAGAGCTGAGGAAGAAGGAGGTGTGTTAAACACTAATTTTGTAAATAAACTAATTAAAAAAGTAAAAGAAGCAGATTTTGCCTCTAACACAACAGCAGAAAAAATTGCTGGTAGAGAAAAGCCTTTCAAAGGTTTTATTAAAAGATTTGATGAAGAATTAAAAAATGATAATTTAAATCTTGAAACAGTAGAAGCGCTAGATAAAGAGCTGACACAATTAAAATTTGGTGATAAAGCTTGGAATAGAGAAACTGGTAATTTTACTGACATAGGGCGAGTTTACCAGGGTATACAAAATACTTTAAGAGAAGCTATAGAAAATGCCAAACCAGAAGATGTTGTAGGTGCTGACAAAGGTTTTAGAACATTAAAAGATGCAACTAAGCTTTATTCTAAAGCAATGAAATTAAGGCAAATAGAAAAAATAGTTGAAAAAGCTGAATTGACAGATACTCCGGCTACTTCAATAAAAACTGGATTTAGAACTCTTGTAACCAATGATAAAAAACTAAAAGGCTTTAGCGAGCAAGAAAAAAAGATAATAAAAAAGATTGCCGATACTGGAGTAGTTACAGATTTATTTAGAATATTAGGTAATAGATTTGTTGGTGGTGCAGCAGGTTTTGCAACTGGTGGAGTTGGTGGAATGGCGGCAGGTATTGCCACCACTCAAACAGCAAGAAGGGCAGCTGAAGCATTACAAAAACAAAAAGTAAATCAACTAATGAATGAAATTGGTTCTGGTGTCAGACAAATTCCTACTAGACCAGTAAGTGGTTTAGCAATTGGGCAAGCTCCAATAACTTCAAATTCACAATAATAAAATTAATTAAACATGCCAAGAAACGGAACAGGTACGTACACGCTACCTTATAACTGGAATGACGATCTAGCCAATGGTATTACCATTCAGGCTGGGCGCATGATGGGTCAGCAAGACGATATTGCAACTGGATTGACTAACTCTATTGCCAAAGACGGTCAAACGCCTTACACAGGCAACCAGTCGATGGGTAATAATAAAATTACTAGCCTTGGTAATTCAACGGATGCTAGAGATGCAATCCCGACTGCTCAAGTTCAAAATAGCTCACTTTTTAATTTAGGAACTTCATCTGGTGTTGCAGATGCTTACACAGCGGCTGCTGTACCAGCAATTGCAGCGTATGAAGCAACAATGTCGTTTAGAATTAAAATTCATGCTACAAATGCTACCACAACTCCTACTTTGCAGTTAAATGGCATTGGTAATCCAGCTCTTGATGGTGTAATTAAAAAAATTGATACTTCGGGCGCAGAAGTTGCACTAGAAATTGGTGATTTAGACTTGGGCGGTATTTATGATTTTCAGCGTAATTCGGCTAACAATGCGTGGATTTTAATGAATGAAAATAATTCAGCAAAAGCTACTACTAGTATTTTTGGAAAATCATTATTACCCAATCCTATAAAAGTTAGCCAAAATGCTGCTAATCCAACTAAAGATATTGATATAAATGCTGGTGTTTTTGAATTTGATGATGGTAGTGGACAAGCTAATATTTCTGCTTTAACAAAAGAACTTGATGCAAATTTTGCGTTAGGAAATAACAATGGCGGAATTGTCGCTGGTCAAACTTTACCAGCCAGCGGCACTTTGTATTTATTTCTTGTTGCAAATCCAGATTTATCTATCACTGATGTGATTGGAGATCTTAGTTCTACAGGGGCAAATATTGTTACTGATCCAGTCATTGTCGCTAATAATTTATCTATTAAAACTCGACTTGGATCGGTATTAACTGATGCTGCAAATAACATTACTACTGCACGTACAATTCGTCTGGGGCTAAATGATATTTATTCAGATTCTTTACTTACTGCCGCAGGATATGCAATGATTCCTATTTCTGTTGATAATATTTTCGGATTGCAAAATTTAGTAGTGCAATGGGGAACTGGAACTAGTAATAATATTGTCAATTTTCCAACTTCTTTTCCAAACGGAGTTTTCAACGTGCAAATGACTCAAAATCAAATTGCTAACGTGAGTATTTATGGCTTTCATAATCTGACCACATCATCATTTATTTCGCAAGCTTGGGATAATAATGGCACGTCTGTAGCAGGAAGAGCTTTTAATTGGCTTGCGATAGGTTATTAATAATTAAATAAAAAATATCAAAATTATGTCAAGAACACAAATTTTTACAAATCAAACTATTAACGGCAGTTCGCTATCTTTTATGCCCATTGGTACTAACCCTTTTCAAACTAATGCCTTGCCACAATTAATGGTAGATGCTGGGGCTTTAGGGGCGACTCAAATTAGATTGGAAGCGCAAAGTCCTGATGGTATCTGGATTCCTTCAGATCCTGTCAACGATATCTGGACAGGTAGCGATTACGTTAGAATTACGGGCTTATATGAAAACTCTGCTTATGTGCCATTGCGACTTACTATTACTGGCGCTACAGCTACTACTAATGTCAATGCGTGGGTTTGGGAATGTGAGATAGTATCCTAATGCTAATAAAAAAAAATCTTAAAAAAGGCTTGCTTCGCAAAGGGGCTTTTCAACGTGGTGCAACAAATAAATAATTAAATTATGTCAATTTTATCAAGAAGAGGCTCGATCAATACCGGGTCGGTCGATACGAGACCAGGAATAGTAAATAGAGGCTTTTGGAATGCTGATACTAATACTACGACTGACTCATCATTTCCATCACTACAATCTGGGGTGGGAGTCAAAAACTATTACTATGTCGTAAGTGTCGCTGGCACTACTGACTTAGATGGAATAACAGACTGGCAACCAAATGACTGGGCTTTATTTGATGGTACCTCTTGGGAAAAGATAGACAATTCAGAAGCAGGGTCTGGTGATGTTACAGGACCTTCTTCTGCAATTGACAACAATATAGCTACATACAATTCGACTTCGGGTAAAATCATTCAAGATGGCGGCAGCAAAATTATTACCGAAGCAGAAGGAATAACTGGTAATGACAACGATGCTTCAGTACCAACTGCTGCGGCGGTAAAAGATTTTGTTGATAATCATGGCGGCACAGGTGGCGGTGACGTTACAGGTCCATCAAGCTCTACCAATGCAAACTTAGTAAGTTTTGATGGTACTACTGGAAAAGTAATACAAGATTCAAGTCTTTCGACTACTGATGTTTCTAGTGCCGTAACTCAAACAAATACTAACACTACCAACATTGCAACTAACACTACCAACATTGCAACCAACCAAACTAATATTACTAACAATGCTAACCAGATTGCAACTAAAGCCGCTTCTGGTGCGAATAGCGATATTACAAGCATTTCAGGATTAACAACTGCTTTATCAGTAGCACAGGGTGGTACTGGATCGACTACTGATTCAGGAGCAAGAACTAATCTTGGACTTGGCAGCTTGGCAGTTAAAAACACCGTTGGATCTGGAGATATTGATTCTGGCGCGGTAGATACTAATGAGCTTGCTAGTGATGCGGTAACGACACCAAAAATTACCGATGGTAACGTTTCAGATGCAAAATTAGGATCAGGTATAAACGCCAATAAAATAGGTAGCGGAAACGTTGATAATACTGAATTTGGATTTTTAGACGGTGCAACCTCAAATTTACAAACTCAAATTAGCAACAATGCAACCAGCATTACTAATAACGCTACGGCTATTGCTGGCAAAGCTGGTAATGGAGTAAACACTGACATCACAGAAATATCAGGTCTTACTACCGCACTTTCAGTAGCACAAGGTGGTACTGGTGCTTCTACAGCTACTAATGCACGATCTAATCTAGGACTTGGAAGTTTGGCAACACAATCAAGTGTTACGGACACTGATATTGCCGCTGGGGTCAATGCTGATAAAATTGCGAACGGCACAGTCTCAAATACAGAATTTGAGTACTTAGACGGTGTAACTTCTGCGATTCAAACTCAATTAAATGCTAAAGCTGCCTTAGCTTCACCAGCGTTCACTGGTAACCCTACGGCTCCAACGCAGGCTGATGGCGACAACTCAACTAAAATTGCCACCACTGCTTACGTTGACGCACAAACATCACCAAACAACAAAGGATTTTTCGCAACTCCAACAGCTCTAAGAACTGCATATCCGACTGGTCAAGATGGCTGGTATGCGATCGTTGGTTCAACTGACACGTTTTGGGTTTGGGACACAACCACAACGGATTGGGTTGATACTGATTCTAATTCATTAGGAACGGTAACTTCTATTGGGATAACTGCCGGTACTGGTATTACTTCGGCAGGCGGTCCTGTAACAACTAGTGGCTCAATTACAGTTGGTCTTGATGCTGCAACGCAAACTAGCTTGGCTCAAGTTACTACCAACACTACTGACATTGCTAATAACGCTTTAGCTATTTCAACTAACACAAGCGACATCGCAACCAATACTAGTGCGATTGCAACTAAAATCTCTGCATCTTCTTCTGATACTCTGACTAACAAAACAATTGATGTAGATAGCAACACTCTTAGTAATGTAGAAGTGGATAATTTTAAAGCAAGTGCAATTGTAATAGAAAGTGAAGGTATTGGCAATAATGATAACGATACAACTATTCCAACTTCTGCTGCTGTCAAAGATTATGTTGATACGACCGCTGGTGGGACTGGAACGGTTACTTCGGTAGATGTTACTGCTGGAACTGGTATTGCTTCTTCTGGTGGACCAGTAACTACCAATGGCTCAATTACAGTTGGTCTTGATGCTTCAACGCAAGCAAGTTTAGCTCAAGTTGCAACCAATACTACTGATATTGTGAGCAATGCTGCTGATATAGCCACTAACACTAGCAATATATCTACTAACACTGCAAATATTACAAGCAACACTACCGCTATTTCAACAAAGGCTGATATTGCATCACCTGCATTAACTGGCAACCCTACCGCTCCGACACAAGGGGCAGGGGATAACTCAACTAAGCTAGCAACCACTGCTTATGCAGATACTGCTGTATCAAACTTAAGTCTTGACACTAGAGATCTTAGCGATGTGTCAGCGACTTTGCCAGCGGGTGGTCAAGTTCTAGAGTACAGCACTACAACTTCAAAATACGAACCTGTAACACTAAGCTTGGGAACAGGAACGGTAACTTCAGTTGACGTAACTGCTGGTACTGGCATTACTTCAAGCGGCGGACCAGTTACCAATAGTGGCTCAATAACAGTTGGTTTAGATACAGCGACACAAAACACTCTTGCACAAGTCTCAACTAACACTAGCAATATTGCTAGCAATACTACTAACATTGCTGCTAACACAAGTGATATAGCTACCAATACTTCTGCTATTGCCAACCTTGCTACAAGCAGTTTGACTGATGTTTCATCTACAGCTCCAACCAATAATCAAGTTTTGCAATATAATTCAGCATCTTCTGAATATCAACCAGTCACTTTAAGTACTGGCTCTGGTGATGTAACAGGGCCTTCAAGTTCTACTGATACTAATATTGCTAGTTTTGATGGCACTACTGGTAAAATCATTCAAGACGGTGGTATTACCACCTCGGCCATTTCCAGCGCAATAAGTCAAACTAACACTAATACTACGGATATTGCTTCTAATACTACTGCTATTGGAACTAAGATATCCGCAAGCTCTACTGACACTTTAACAAACAAAACAATTGATGCCGACAGCAACACAATCAGTAATATTGATAATAATGAAATTAAAGCAGCAGCAGGTATTGAGGCAACCAAAATAAGCTCTGGTATCATTTCTAACACTGAATTTGATTATTTGAATGGAGTGACTTCGAATATTCAAACTCAAATCAACAGTAACACTAGTTCCATTGCTTCAAAAGCTAACACTGCCTCGCCAACCTTTACTGGCACGGTAACTATACCAACGTTGTCAGCAACGGATATTCAAACTACTAATTTTCAACTTGGAACAACTGCCGTAGCTGGCTATGTTTTAAAAACCGATGCTTCTGGCAATGGTACTTGGCAGGTAGAGTCTGGTGGCGGTGGTGGAACTGCATTACCTTATAAAATAGTAAGAACCACTGGTGGCGACTATTCGACGGTTTACGCTGCCGTGCAAGCGGGAGAGCAATATATATTTGTTGATGGTACTAGCGCTGCGGTAGTCGAATCAAATGACATTGTCTCGTCTGGTCAAACTGAAGTAACAAGCGATGTTTATATTAAAGTCGTAGGCGAGTGGCAACCAAAAAGATTCATGCAATCGACCAGCAACGATCTAGTGATTGAAGCTGGTAACGGTATTTGGTCGGGAACTGTAAAAATGCAAATTCCTACCACTCCGACTCAAGCTGAATTTTTAGGTAGATCTTCTGCTTTCGGTACCGAAACTAACCAAACTATATTAGATGGTATAGTTTGGGATACTACTCAAATGACCGCAAATGATTACGGAAAATTTTCACCAACGGGCGTCTTTATTTCGAGAAATGTAAAAGCTCTACTACCAAACTACTCTGGTAACGGTCTATCTTGGAATCTTAACACTATTAACGCCCCTTCATTAGCACAGGGCCAAACTGTCATTAATGGGGGTGGGTCAAGTTGTGCTAAAGCCATTGAGTTAGGCGATGAGCTGATTATCGATGCTTTAGAAATTTCTGGTGAATTTACGAAAAATAATATTGAATCCGATGTGTTATTAGGTTCGGCAGTTGTCTTTGGCGATCCAAGTAATTTTCCAATGGTGGAAATTAAGAAAATCAACTGGGCATTGTCAAATATTACCTCAAGCGATGCCTATGCGATAGTAGCGGGCGGAAACTTAAGTAATTTTGATAAACCGTCAAATCAAACCAATAGCACGTCTGGAAAATTAGAACTTTATTTGTATTATGATGAATCTAATCTAGATAATATTAATTTTGGTACTGGTAAGATAGTTCAAGCGACTGGTGGCACCAATGTTACAGTCAACAATTGTACAACTATTGATTCAGTAAATTATAACTCTTCTGGCTCTCCAAGCTGGACTGGTTGGAAATTTAATAATTGCGAATTTAGCAACACCACTTCGATATCTGTTATAATTCCAAATACAGTTTACGAAAATTGTACTTTTGCTTCTACGGTACAAAATTTTACTACCATTAGCCAAAGAACCTTTAGAAACTGTACTTTTAGTGGCTCTGTTAGCCTATCGGGCGATAAAAATAGGGTAGAGACTTGCTTTGGCTCTTCAACTTTGACTTTCAACGGTGATGACAATATTATCAGTAATTCAATTATTGATGATACTATCAGCGGCAACGGTGACAGGAGTAAGTTTTTATGCAATACTACCACTTTGTTTAACTCTGGCATTACTGTAAACGGTGATTATAACTACTTTGCGGGTAATACCTTCAAGAGTCCGTTGAGCGTTACTGGTTCTTATAATATGCAACCTGCAAACTCCAATTCTATTTATTAAGCAATGGAAAAAACCTTAAATTTTATTAATGAGCTCGGAATGGCGGCGTACAGTGCTATAGTACTGTGCGTTGGCTATTCAATCCGTTGGTTTTTGCTCAAATTAAAATCTCTTATTGTTCAAGATGTTTGGAAAAAAGTCGATGAGCGAATAGAATTGCAAATGAAATCAATTGCTGATCTTGCAATTAAAAATGAGGAGAAGCTTAAGGAGCTTAAAGCGACTCAACAAGACAACTATGTAACAATCTTAGAAAACCTTAACAAACTCCACGAATCTATTAATAAATCTTTGACAAATGACAAGTGAAAAATTAAAATTTATAAGTTCTACTATTTCAAAAATATTAAACTATTTAAGTAAAAATATAATTCAAGCACGTATTTATTCTATATTTTTATCGCTATCAATTTTAATGATTGCAGCGTCCGTCAGTCTTTCTATAGTCCTAGTGGCAGGAAAAATGACGTTGCATGAATTTTTGGTAATAGTTTACAAGATAATAAATTTTAATATAATGGGTTGGTAAAATGGAACAATTGACAAAATATTTAGTCAGCATTGGCGGAATTGCTGGTATAACTTTATTATTATTTAAAGTTTTCTACGAATTTGGCAAAAATAGTACAAAACAGAAATTGCAAAAAATTTATGATCGCAAAAGGTATGAAAAAATTGCAGCGATTCTTGAAACTGAGAAATGGCTTGATAGTCTTAATTTTAAGTCTTTGCGTGACTTGCTGCGCAAAAAGAAGTGAATATATTTTGGTTGATGCTTTTTGTGAAAATGCTGATGCAATCACACTTAAAGACAACGAAGTATTAACTAAAAATAATTTGAAAAAGATATTGCTGTACAATTGCCACTGTGTCAATCAAAAAAATTTTTGTAATCAAAATGATATATAAACTTTCTGATTTAAATCGTAAAAATTTTAAAGCTTCTGAATTTTACAGTTCTAGTACCGCTAGACTACAAAAAATAGATAATACACCCAAAGAGCAAGCAACACTTGAAAACCTTGATATTTTGGCAGATAAGGCGCAGGAAATGCGAGATTTAATTGGTAAACCGATTCATATTACAAGTGGATATCGCTCTTTAGAATTAAATAAAACTTTAATTGGATCTGCTGCCGATTCTTATCATATGTACGGTTTAGCCTTTGATTTCGTAATAGGGGGTATGACTCCTATTGAAATTTGCAAGTTTTTTATCAATAAAATTCAGTGCGACAAAATGATTGCCTCCTATTTATGGGATAATACTAAGAAATACTATAAAAAATGGGTTCACGTTCAAGTGAATTACCAGCCAAATCAAAATAATAATTACTTTTTATTAGAAAAAATAAAGAATGGTGAAAAACAATTTAGAAAATTATTTTAAGTCAAAAAATTCTTTACAGATTACTTTCTCAAAATATACCGTATTATTACACAAATAAACTTCTTTTCCAGCATCAGAAAACTGTTTATGGATAAGTTCTTGGGATTTACTTATCTTTGTCTCTTTAGGTCTCTTAAACTCAATAAAAATTGATTTTTCGCAATTCTTGCCAAACTTCCATAATGTTACATCAGGCCAGCCTGATATTGTACCTTGCGCTGCTTTCATTTTTTTTGATGCAATATTACTATAGCCACCATTGTCATTTTGCTGGAAATAGTATTGAGCATGGCCATGCTTCAAAGCAAAACCGTCAAATATCGTTTTACAATTTATTTGTAACTGCTGTTCTTTAAAGCCCTCTTGCTGCAACAACTGCAATTCATCACCAGTCAGATTGTCTTTCTTTTTTAAAGCTGTAATATCTTTTACTGAAATTAAGTTTTTAATCATACATTTTTTCTTTCGTAAAATCTTAGCTGACCATTTTTAATATATTTTAAGCGATATTTAGTGCCAATTACCTCGTTATAATATCTTCTGGTTAAATTATCGATTTTTCTGTCGCTTTCATTTCGTAAATTTTGTTGTCTTGTAATTTCTTTAGTCGTGTCTTGACGCTCATTAATTAAAATATCAAGTTCATCGGTTTGTGATAACTCTTTACAGCCGTATTGCTCTGGCTTGACCTGAGATAACATTTTCTTATATCTTTCATAGGCCGCATTATCGTACAGAACATTGGGGCAAATATTATTATCCAAATCTTCTTGAAAAAGCCTAAGGGCTTTGTTAATAATATTTTGATATTGTTCATACAAAGGGTGTACAAAGTAAATTAAGTCATAAATCTCACTTAAATATTCTGTTTCATCATTCATCATAGCCGCCAGCATTCTACCTTTAATAAATTCATCATCAGAATTAAATTCATATTTTTGATTCTCCCCAAGATTTATCGTTACGGTAGAATTTTTTGGAACTAAGACAGCTATTATTCCCCACTTTTTATTCAATACTGCCATTTGATATTGATTTTGTAAGATATATTTTGGAGAAGGTCCTACGTTGTCATCAACAAGTTCGTGCAATTTTTGATATGGTGCGGTTTTTAGTTCCAAAACTCCAGTACCCCAAGAGTGATCAACTTTCAAGTCGCTATTTGCAACTTGGAGCTGACGATCTTTAGGCATAACAATATAGCCGTCTGGTGAACAACAGGCGAGGGGGTGTAACTTTTCATTAATTATAAAATCATCAGACCCTTCGATCTTAACTTGCTCTGATTCTTTTTTATAAATATCATAGTCGTTTACTACGCCACGCAACCTTCTGACTACAAAATCTTCCATTTGTGCCCCAAAGGCCAAAATGTGATTTGCAGCTGATACTTCTACCTTGCAATCATATTTGATTTTTAAAAATAGTTCTTGAGCCGTGCAAAAAGGTTTTTCTTTAAAAATATTAATACCTATATTTTCAAGCTCTTGAGGACAGTAGTGATGCGCTAAGCCATAAATTTCTGAACCTCCAATGTAATTTTGCTTAATATCAAGCCACTCTTGAGACCTCTGTTTAATTTTAGTCATTTTCTTGTAATATATTATTTACTTGATCCAGTTGCTCACTCGTCAAAACTTCAGACATTGCTGAGCAAATTGGCTCAAGTTGATTATAAATCAGTTCTAATGAATTATTGTTTTGTTGTAATTGATTAATAATATCATCTTTTTTCCTTACAATTTTTTTAATACGCCGAAGTTCGGATTTTAAATTATGCAATTCATCCTCTATGTCGTTAAGACTAGATTCATAATTATGAAGCGTGTAAGGGTAAAGCTCGATAACATTATTGTTCATGGTTTTTAAATTGATTAATTTTTTCTTTATAGCAAATACTAATTTCCTCTCGATCAATCTTATTCAGTTCATAAGATTTTATTTCATCACCAATTGACTCAAGCTCATCTATGCTGCTAGAATTGTTAATTCTAATTTTTAAACTTCCCACAACAGAAGGAGCTTGCTCAATATGTTCTATCGCTTCGCTAACTAGCGCTACTTTTTCAGGATTATGTACAGGGGTGAGGGGGGTGACATCTTTGATGCGCTCAGCCTCATCAACATCATAAATACCACTAAACGAAAAAGCATAACGAGCAGCTTGAATTAAAGCTTTATGTCTCAACATTCTTCTTGGCCACTTTTTCCATGGCTCACTAGAGCCTTTGCATTCTGCCATATATTCGGTGGCGCATACAGGCATTTTACGATCCTTTCGGTATATTTTGCACTCAACAGAAATTAAATCAGAATCATTATTATTATCAACAAATTCAATTCCATCGAGTTGGGGGTGGTTATTAATTATTTTAGCCCAACCATCAACGGAAACAATGGGAGTAACTTTTCCTCGACCTGAAAAAGCATATATTTCTTTGGTAAGAGGATTAAGATCATATTCTTTTGCAACAAGAAGGAAAGAAGCCATTTCTTCATTCTTAACATTTCCAGGCATAACGGTTTCTTTAATGACAGCCTGAAACGCTGCCGGTTCCATTTCATATTTAGATGCCAACGAACTAATAACTGATTTTTTTTCTTGATTAATTTTTTGAATTTCCATACTCATAATTAGTTAATTAAGTTAATATTAAAATTAAAATATATTTATATAAATGTAAAGTATAAATATTTATTTATTTACATAAATACATAATTAGTATAAAGTTTACTACTTGTATTTATTATGTCAAGCACTTTTTTTTAATTATTTTTTGCGATCAGAATCGAATGCTTTTTTGGCAATTGGATATGTACGTTTAAGGTTCTTTACTAACAGATCAGTAATAAACTTTGCTTGGGTAAGGTTCTCACCTTCAAACCTTCTTTTATAGGCAATAACTTGAGTCATTTCATAATGCACGTCAGGATCAAGTAAAAACGTAACTTGTTTATCTCTTACTTTAACATGGGCAGGGGAGAAAGATTCATAATATTTTTCTTTTTGGTCTAGCTTTTTAGATAAATCAATATCTGCAAATTTATTTTTGTTGTCTATCATTTTTTTTATTTTTAATTATAATTCCAACAGGAAATTATTAAATTCATTATTCGCTTTATTGTCTAAGGGAGACATTTCAAAAATTGAACGCCCAAAGGTTAGTGAAGAAGAATATATAGATCTATGAGAAATGAATGATTTCATAAACTTGAAATATCTTGGATTTAAATTTTTCATTTGATCAAGATCGTTATTTAAATGATGCGTGGAAACCATATTGGGCAATATCTTGCAATCAGCATTAAAATTAGGAATCCTATCAATTACCTTTTCGACATTCTTAATAGTTTGAATTTCCAAAATAGATGGTTTAAGTGGCATAATAATTTTATCTCCATAAGAAATTGCCATTTTTAATTCATCATCTATTCTACCCCCACACTCAAAAATAATTACATCATAACTTTTATCACATTCTCTTAAAACGTATCTAGCTTCATTGGCAGGCATGCACTCAACATCAACCAAATCCCCACCTAATTTATTTTTTCTAATTTGAGCGATTTCATAAGTAGAAAATTGATTATTATCACAATCAACCAATTTAACTTTGTATCCTTGAGAAAGTAGGGTAATAAATAGATTCCAAGCTATAGTAGTTTTTCCAATACCTCCTTTTTGACCAATAATAGAGATAATATGTGCCATGATAAATTAATTATTTAAACTTGAGTTTAAAGCTTTTTTTCCCAATTCAAAGACAGCGTGTAGTATTGCACCTTTACCAAGTCTATATTTAATTTCAAGATCATCTAAATATTTATCGTTTTCAGTAGACAATCTAATTGTTTTAGTAGTTTTCTCGTCAGGTTCAAGTACGGTAGAGAATTTATAAGTTAAATCTCTAAGGATCGAAGGCGCTTCTGGTTTAGGCATAATATAAAATTATTTATTTATGTATTTATGTAATTAGTAGTATAAATACTATTGGTTAGTAAAGATAATAATACTTAATCGGTATAAGTCAACACTTATTTTTGGCGGATCGCTTAAAAAAAGTCATTAAAGTCAAGCGATCCGCTAAGAGCAAGTGATGTTGGTTTTTAATGCGTGTTTTAGGTGGCGTGGTGAGGCTGGGCTGAAAGTGGAGGGTGTATGACATTTTCATGGTTCAGTGGAAAGAATTACTATATCAAAACCTAAAAATTCCTGTATTTTTGTTTGATATTGACGAATAACCCAATCTCTTACAAATTTTGTTTCTACAGAAAAAATTACTTTCTCTCCTTCTTTGCGATGAGGTATTAGGCACTTAATCCACTTATCGTAGACATCTTCATCAAACTTTTCTTTAAGTAAGTTTTGCCACTCTTGAGAGTCTTTAATAAAATCCGTGCTTGTGTCGGGCAATCCTAAACTTAAAAGTGGAGGAGGGGGTTTTTTTGACTTTGGCGACACGAAACCTTGCTGAACAGGCTCATTACTTTTGTAGCTATTTTCCTCAGATATAAATTTCTCAAAAGTAGCAGTATATGATTTAATTTCTTTTCGCTGAATCCATTCCCAGTAATTGTTACAAAAATTTTCAAATAGCTCTTTGTACTCATTACCAGATATTTTTTTTCCTAACTCATCTTTAATAAAACTTTTAATATCCTTTTCTCTTCTCTTAGCTTCTTTTTTTATCAAATCTAAAGTTACATCTTGAGGAGAAATATTTGCCAGAAGAGAGATACTTTCTTTTTTATTTATTTTCTCTTTATATAGCATTCGTGTTTTCCTACAGCTTGATGTTGTGTTTTGCGAAAGCAAGCTTTCGTGTTTTGCGAAAGCTGAATGAGTACCTTTATTTACTGACTTGATAGCATTTTCATCAAGTAATAATTGACAAATAACATCAGCATCAAACTTGTAAAACTTTAATGCTGGGACACCCTTCTTTTTTGTAAAAATTATATTTATTTTTTCAAGTTTTTTTGTAATTTTGATAAACTTGTCTTTACTCATTCCTAATTGATATTTTGCCGTGTTTCTGCGATTCTTATCAACATCTTCATCTTGGTCGGTGAGATCATATTTTACATAGAACCAGCCATCAAAATCTTTACTAGCATGATATTCGTGCATGGTTGCTAAAAAACCAACAACACAAGCTTCTTCTAGTCCTAGTTTACGAATCAAGGTTTTGTTGACAGAAATAAATCCATCAAAGGAAAGTAAATTTAAAATATTACTCATTACAACCTCCAGCAAATTTTTTATGTTTTAAATGGATTCTGAGATGCTTAAAAGTAGTTTTTAAAAGTTTAATAGGGAAAGTATCATCGTAATAGTAAACTATGCGTCCTTGCTCAAATTTGATACCACTAAAATCAAAAGCCAGTATATAAGCGGTTAGGGCATGGGCATTAGGTGAAGTTCTTAAAATATGAGCAAATCGAACCTTTAAGCGCTCTTTCTTTAAGTTTAAAATTGCTAAATCAATTTTGTCATCAATTTCTTGTAAGGATTCTAGAGATATCCAGTCATTAGAAATTGAATTAAAGTTGATCTCATAGGGAGAGTTGCACACGGGGCAAGGCACTTTCAATGGATCAATAGTGTGAGTGTAATTAGGTTTTTTCATGGTATCTAGTACGATACTACAAAAAAAATCTTTTTTCAAGCTTAAAATTTTATGAAACATATCTCCAATATTAGTTTACATAATATACATGGTGACTTTCTAAAACAAAATCAAAATCAGAAGAGCCGCCAATAACGCCAACGTTATAACAAATAACATAAAAAATAATTTATTAATATTAGCATGAATCTTAATTCAACTAAAATAAAAATAAATTAATAATTGCAATTTTGACATTAAAATGTTCAAAATGCAACAATTTTTTACACAATATAATAGGTAATTACATCGATTTAGCAATAATCCAAATGAGAACTATTGAAACTAACAAAAACAAAATCATTGAAATATTATTTGTCAACGATTCCAAAATCCAAATTTTAAATTCTATCATTATTTTTATCTTAATCTTTATCTTAATCTATATCTCTCTCTTAATCTATATCTACTATGGTTCAAAAAATAGTTAAAAATTATCTAGAGCCAATACTACCTTGCTTTTGCACCGAATCTCGCAATTTTAATAATTTGCAAGATGTCGGAGTCGTTTTTGGCGAATTTAAAGAATCTAAAATACAGCAAACTTCTAAAGCTTCTTTATCAGGATTTTTAGCGTTCCTAACCGAATTAAAAGCTTCCATTAATATTTTATATTCTTTACTTTCTTTCTCTTCTTTAGTTTGATAACATTCTCGTTGTGAGTCTAAAGCAACCTTTTTTGCAAACCGCTCCCTTGACCATTCCAAGATAGGTGTTAATTCTTCCTTGTTTTCCTGTAAATATTTAGTAAAAAATTCATGATGTCCAAAATCTTTCATTTTTTTATTAAGATCAGCTAATATACTATCACCACCAAATCCTGAATTAAATTTACAATGTCTGTGAAAATCAACAATTCTCAAAAGGTGGTGTGGTTTGTCATATTCAATCAAACCCCTTAATTCTAACACTTCTACAAAAGGATAAACTCTTGAACCTAAATTAGAAAAATTAAGATCTTTTGCTTCTGGAATATCTTTTCGAAACTGTTGCCAACCATCGTCATGATGAAAATTAGCCTCCTTGGAAATCGGCATTTCCATTCCTCCAGAATGAATATTTACGATACCACCAGGAGTAATATCTTTTAAGCCAAAAAGTAAAAACTGATAAAGCATAGTAATGTAGGGGGGTAGGTCACGAAACCTCGGATCATAAAACATTCCTTTATTTATTACCGCCCAATAATCAGCCATAACACCCCCTTTTTTTTAATTATTAATTAAAAATCTTCAATTTTTAGTTTTTCTGACAAACATGCAAGTTCTATGGAATCAACCACACAATCCACCCCTTTATTTCTAATTGATGTTCTTAGCAATCTTACTAATTCATGATCACTGAAATCTCGATTAACAATTACATTCCAACGAGCATTAGCCTCGGCTTGGTCTGTTTTTAGTTTTTTGGATAAATAATCACCCAACTCTTGCGACTCAGAGTTGTTATCGTTGGTAAAAATCTTTTCTAGTTCTAGCATTTTTTCATTTGTCATAGTTTTATGGTTCTTGAATTTATATTATTATTTTTTAAAAGTCAACTGGCTTCAAAAAAAAATTAAATGATTATAGTTACAAAAATGGTAACAAAGAGCAGGGCAGTTAAAGTGGCTGCAATACTTTGCTCAACTATTTCTTTTGTAGTAAATTGATCCAGTTCCAATAATTTAAATAAAAAATAAGCTTGACTATTTATAATTTTTTTCATAATATTGCGATTAAGTTATTAATTTCTTTAGGAAGTAGTTAATAATTTGTTGATTTTATACTAAATTTCAGAGTCACCTCCAATTGCCTCTGATTTTTTTACATTTCTTAACTTAAGAGCTTTGAATTTCTTGACGGCTTTTCAAAGTTCTTAAGCTATAAATAATACTTTTTCGACACTCTTGCAAAACTCTCAATAAAATCAAAAGCTTCGTAAGCTTTTTCTTTGGCTAAGTCTTTAATTCTTCCTTGCGAGTATTCATCGTATTCACATTCGAAATGATAATCAGAGGGGACAACTGTTAATTCTCCATCATCATCAAGTTCAGTAAAAGCAATCTCTTCGCATTCTTTTTTTATTTTTTCCTCCAGCTTATAGTAAGCTTCATTGCAAGATTTGTGGGTGTCAATATAAGGAAGATTTTGCTTATGGATTGCAACTATATTCTTTGCTAAATTTTCTGTATAATGAGCCAGATCTCCAGCATCATTTGGAATAATATTTTCAATATTTTTCATAGACTTTTTATTTTAGTTGATAAATATTTAATTGTTGATATAATTAATTACATAAATGCATAATTATGTATGCAAATATGTAATTAGTATAAAGTATACTACTGATAAATACTAAGTCAACAACTTTTTTAATATTTTTTATAGAGCTTATGAAAGTAGCAATGGAAAGGGTTAGAGGAGGGAAAAGAAAAAAGCTAGAACAATTAATTATTGAAGCTGGATATGTAAAAGACTACGTTGAAGATAGTAATTTTAATAAATATTTGCGTGCCGATCACGACAAAGTTAAGATATATATTGCGAAATTAGCTCGAGCGATGGGGCGTGACACTAATTCATTTAATAATGCCTATTCACATAAAAGCGGCATCAGCCTTGACTTGGCACGTGAAATTTTAGAATTCATCAAAAAAAACCATTCTGATATCAACATAACTCTGCGCTTATGACGAAAAAACCAGCAACATCCTACGAAATATTGAAAGAGTCAAATAAAATTTTGGAAGGTAAGTTAAATGCAGCATTGCTCGCCAATCATAACCTTAAGCAGATCGAACAATTAAAAAAATTAGGCTTATCGGTTAAGCCAGTCTTAATGAAGAACAACCAAATTTCATATGTAATACAATCACCCCTACAAAGATATTATGCTAAGGATGACATAGATCTAGGTCTGTATGCAGCGGGCCAGCGTTACCAACTCGATTATGAGTTAATGCACCGGGATCCTTTCTCTAGCAAAGTTATTATGGACGGCTCAAGTATCAACGAAAAGGGCGGTAAGCGACACGAAAAGTCTCTTTCAACCAAGCAATTAAGAGCATCAAGCAATATACTGCAAATAAAAAAGATGTTAAGGATGTTATCTACTCAAAAATGTAATTATGAAAAATTAATTAGTTATGTCCTAGAATCAGAATTTTCATTAAATAAAATTAATCAATTAACAAAGAGTCATCGATTAACCTTAAAAAAGAATATAATTAAAGCTTTAGAGATTATTCAAAAGTACTATAAAGTTGATGTTCTGCACTTAAAAGCAGATCAATTAAAAAAAATTCATTGACATTTGTAGTGTATTAGTGTTAAATTATCAATTGCTTTATTTGATAATAGTTACTAACACTAAGTTAAATAAACAAAAAAACTAAAAATAGATTAGCCCGTGCGGGCTAGAAAAGGCAGGTCAAGGCTTGCCTTTTCGGTTCCAGATTGACTCTTAATCCATCATAAAGTTTGAGCCTAACTCAATTGCCCGATTTTTATCTATACTTAAATAAGCTGATGTGGCAGTAATATGTTTTTGACCTAACAGTTGACGTACTAATTCTGGATCTCTTGTTGATTCGTATATATAACTTGCTCTAGTTCGTCGCAAAGAGTGTGTAGAATAATTTTTTGGATCTAATCCCAACAACTCGCACCATGATTTTACTTTTTTTGCGTAATATTCTCTCGTGATAGGTGCATCTTTTCTTGAAGACTTAAATAAATATTCTTGAGGGTTTTTATTATGAGTATATATTATTAGTTCATGAATAGTAGAGTCGGATAGTTGAACCTTGTGATTCATTTTAGTTTTTTGTTGTTTCAAATCAAATATATTTTTTATTGTTCTATCATAAGCCATTACATCGCTTACTTTTAAATTTAATAAATCTGAAGCTCGCAACATTGTATCAACTCCAAGAGAAAATAAAACTAAATCAAATTGCTTATTTTTATTTTTAAGTATATCTTTCAACGAACTTACTTGTCTTTTAGTAAATTTTGTTTTTTGTCCAACGCATTTTCCTTTATTCCAGGGTGTAAAAGTCATAATTTATAATTGTTTTTAGTAGTTCCGCTTTCTTTATATTCTTAAAAAAGCAGAATAGATTTATTAATATTATTACCTAAATACAGCTTTAAGGCACTACTAGTAAAGCTTTAAGTAGTTTTATAGTTGTTCTGCTATTATCAGAAGCGGAACAAAAACTATCTTAATAACAAAAAAGTTTCAAGTCAATTAAAAAGTGAAAAAAGTTAATGTTAATGTGTTATACTGAGTATACGCACTTATACCAAGTATAACACAGGCGGCATAGTTTTGGCATAGTTTGGTGCAGTTTTGGTGCAGTTTTGGTGCAGAGTTTCCACAGAGTTTTTACAGAGTCTTAGAAGTCTAAACCCTTTAATTACAAGGGTTTGCTAATAGTTTTTACAGAGTTTCCACAGAGTTTTTACAGAGTAGGTGGTGCAGTTTTGGTGCAGTTTTGGTGCAGTTTTGGAATAGTTTGGCATAGTTTATTATAGCTAGTTATGATTTATTGTTGCTAGCAATGATAAACGATCTATAGTGTTTACTAGACTGGCTCTAAGAAGTTTTTAAAAATGATGTATTATCTCTAGTTATGATGTAGACTTTTAAAAAACAAGGTAATAGGAAAATAAAAAAGGTAATTACCCTATCGAAAAAGGTAATTACCTTTTTTATTTATCAACAATTAATTTGACGCTAACCAGTTTTTGATAGTTTTTGATAGTTTTTGTTATTAGCGAAAATGTACCTATTTAAAAAATCAGGTTTGAAAAAATATTTTAAACCCAATAAAAAATAGCAACATATATATATTCTTATCTTCTTATCTTCTTTATTTCTTTAGTTGTTGTTATTTGTTTGTTATTTGTTTGTTATTTGATTGTTGACTGGCTTGTTAGTTGTAAATTACAATAAAGCCTCAAGTAAGATTTAGAAAGGGCAGGGGCTTGTTATTTGAATGTTACCTAGCTTGTTGATTTTTACTAATATGTAATGCTGCTAGAAGTGGGTTGTGTGTTTAAGGGGTGCGAGGGGGGGTGTCACCAATTAAAAATAAAGGTGCATAATTGAATTGTAATTAATATTAGTTAATATTATAATTGTATATGGTAAATTAAACCTAAAATCTTAAAAAAGATTTTTCTTTTCTGGGGGGGTTCATAGTCCCCCCCTTTTTTAGTTAAGGTAATAATTTGTCTAGCTCCTCTTTATACCATAAAAACTTCCTTTCGGTAACTTTTTTGCATAAAATACCATTCATTTTTTTGTTGCGAAGTAGTAAAGAGTTTCGAGAATAGCTAAAATTATTTTCTTTTAAATATTCTAGAGCCTCTTTAGTCGTAAATGTAATTTTTTTATTAGTCATTTTGTTTTGTATTAATTATTATTTATATGATTTTCTAAGAGCTCTACAACTTCGTCCCGCCAATATTCTTTTGCAATTGTCAAAGCTGTTTCGTTAAGATCATTTTTAAAATTAACATCAGCTCCTGCCTCAAGAATGCGATCATCCTTTAATCTTTCTTTTTCTGTAGTCATTTTATATTTTATAAATTAATATTGTGGGCTTTAGTTGTAAATCATGCTTATATTTTCTTTATGTATCCAAATATATTCGCAATTTTTAGTTCTTCGCTTGCCTGTGCTGTAATATATTTTAATACGATTTCTTTTGTTGTTCATATATTCTTTATAATCAATATAGAAATAATCATTGTAAACAGTTTTGATTTTAGTTAATTCTTTATCAGTCATTTTGTTTTATTTAAGTTGTTATTGTGGGCGGTGTGGTGTTGGTTTTTTAAATTGTTAATATACTTATATAAATCTTCTAAAGCTTTGTTTAAGTCAACATCTTCAGGATTTACTACTCCACCAAAAGAAATAATAAATCTTCTAGGGCTTCGTCTAAGTCAATATCTTCATGTTCACAATATCTGATCGTGTAATTATCACCACGCATAAAGCCTACAATCTTATTGCTTCTAGTGTGAATAGTAATATCAGGCTCTACTACTCCACCTGAAGAAACTGTAATTTCAGCGCCCAAATACTCCCCATTTTGGTTTAGACGATGTACAATATTATTGCAAATATCATCATCAAGGCTATTTAGATAGTCGGAGGCAGATTTAATTCTTTTATTATAGAATTTTCCTGTTTCAATTTCCTTGGCTATAGCATCAACTTGTGAAATTAGTTGTTTTTGATATTCTTTTAAATCTGGTTCTTCTTTTATATGGTTTAAATTTGACATAGTTTTTTTATTTAAATTAATATTGTGGGTTGTGTGGTTATTTTATAATATTTAAGTGCTTTATATTTTCGCTAAATTTATTCCAATAGTATATAATATTTTCTTTTCTATTTTCCTCATTATAGTCTTGTTTTAATCCATCGCTTGAGAATTGAAGTCCTCTAAGTTTTTCGTCCTCTAAGTATTGTGCATAATCCGACTTCATAAAATATTTTAATTCTTGAAAAAAAGTTGTATGTCCAAAATTAAAGGTTTTTAAGTCGCTGCAATCAGTTCCCATAATGGTTATTGCAATTTGATTTCTAGTAGTTTTTTTTAAGAATTTAGTAGCCATAGTTTTGTATTTTAGTTTATATTGTGGGGCTTGTGGTGTTGGTGGTTTTATTGTTGATAAATATAATAAGTAGCGCCCAGTGCTTCTTGTTCAGATTCTGAACCATCATATCTATTCAATGAATGAGCGCGTCCGTCAAATTTACAATCATCTTTGAATGCTTCCTTGTCAAAATATCCTTGTAAATGGTCTGGTATTTCAGATAATATACATTCATCAATATAATAATTCAATTCTTTATCCCAACTTAAATCCATATCGTCATCATCGCCTATTAAGTAATCTACTCCTTGAATTGTAGCCAAATAATCCAATTCGTCATATTTTATTTGGTGTAAATCGTCAATGGTTAAATCAAATTCTTTAATACAAACAATGTATAGCCATGTATCGTATTTTAAATTTTCATTTTCTATTAATTTTATTAATTCTTCTTCTTCCACATTAGAATCAATTATATTAGCGTGAAATTCTTTGTCGATAGCGTCGCAAAGATGATCTATTACTTTTATTATATCGCTAGGTGGTTTTTTTAAGTGAAAAGCTTGCCAATTTTGAATCAAATACTTTTGTTCCTCTGTCCTTGGTTTTATTGAGTCAAGACATTGACCGCCCCCGTTGCAATAGTCGGCACTCATAGAAAAACGACCTTCTTCTATATTAATCTTTATTACTGCTAAATTTTGTAATTCATCAGTAAATTTAACCGTTCTTTTATAATTAGTCATAGTTTTTTTATTAATTGGTAAATTATAAGATATTTTTTATATCCTATAAATACAAGTATATCACGTTACATCCTATAAGTCAAGCTTTATTTTACATTATTTTCATTTTGATACAATCAACTTGAAGCCTTTATTATTAGGGTTTTGAATAGTATATAATAAATATATATGAAAAAAAATTAAAAAAAAGTTAAAAAAGTTGTTGTTAAAAATTGACTAAATAAAATATAATATATGTCATAATATAAAACTATGAAAAAAATTCTATTTATTACCACAATATTATTATCTATAGCCACCAACTTGCAAGCTAATCAATGTAGCTGTATTTGTATGAATGGTAAGCCCGTTGAAGTGTGTCCGCAAGGCGTTCCAAGTTGGGGGGCTGCTTGTTTAGGTGTGTTTAACTGTTTTTGAAATAATTGACGAAAAAAAAAGATGAAAAAAAGGCGGTGAAGTCTAAGACCGTTAGAAAGCAGGGCAGGCCAAGCAAGTACACTAAGGAAATCGGGGAAAAAATATGTTTACAGTTACTAGAGGGGAAGAGCTTGAGAAAAATCTGCGATGCTCCAGAGATGCCAAGCAAAAGAACTGTTTGTAAATGGCTTGTAACAGATATGCACGAAGGTTTTAGACACCAATACGCGCACGCAAGAGCATTCCAAGCTCAACTTGAATTTGATGAAATAAAAGAAATTACAGACGCTGAACCAAGATATATTATAGATGATAAAGGCGTTAAAAGGGTTGACACTGGCTTTATACAGCTACAAAGACTTAGAGCCGATAAGAGGCAATGGAGAGCGTCCAAGCTAGCCCCCAAAGTATTTGGCGGTGATGCAATAATTATAGCAGATGAGGCAAGCAAGAAGGGGCAGCAACTTCCCCCGATTGTTATTGGATTAACTGACGATAAAAGCGATTAATATAAATTTGCACCCTAAGCAATCGCTTGCTTTCAAGAGCGAAGCCACGGAAACACTCTTTGGCGGTTCGGCAGGTGGAGGAAAGAGTCACTTAATGCGTGTAATGGCTCTTTACTATGCTTTTTCTATTCCTAATGTGCAAATATTTTTATTTAGACGGCTTAGCGAAGATTTAAAAAAGAATCACTTGGACGGGGCAAGCGGCTTTAATGCGATGTTAAATAATTATATTAATGCAGGTGTTGTAAAGGTAAACTATACCACAAATCAAATAGTTTTTGATAATGGGGCTAAAATCCATTTATGTCATTGCCAGTATCAAAAGGACGTTTTAAAGTATCAAGGCGTCGAGATTAATGTATTATTTATTGATGAGCTTACGCACTTTGATGAGTATATATATAAATTTTTGCGCTCAAGGGTAAGGCTGGGCGGCTTAAAGGTTGGTAAAGAGTTTGAAAATAAACTCCCTAAGATCTTCACTTCATCGAATCCAGGCGGCGAGGGTCATGAGTTTGTAAAAAGATATTTTATAGACAATAAAGAGCCTTTAAAGCTTTATCGGCAAGATGCAGATCAAGGGGGGATGCTTAGACAGTTTATACCTGCACGGCTTACAGACAACCCGACAATGCTTGAAAATGATCCGACCTATGAAGATAAGTTGCTAGGGCTAGGCGGTGCATTAGCCAAGGCAATGCTCGAAGGTGATTGGGACGCAATCGAAGGGGCTTATTTTGACCAGTTCGAGGCTTCAACCCATGTTGTTGCTCCTTTCGAAATACCACAACACTGGGCAAGGATAAGGGCTATGGATTGGGGCTACTCCGCCCCCTTTTGTGTTTTGTGGGGCGCAGTATCAGATGGGATAGAACACCAAGGGCGTTGGCTGCCACGTGGCTCAATAGTTATTTATAGGGAGTTTTACGGCTGCGAGCGTGAAAAGTTTAACAGCGGCGTTAAATTCACCAACACACAAATAGCAACCAGAATTAAAGAGCTGGAAAATGAAGAGATAGCTACAAGCGTTGCAGATCCTGCTATTTATGCCAATAATGGCGGTATAAGTATTTACGAAGATTTCATTAGAAATGACATTCATTTCATGAAAGCAGATAATAAACGGATACCAGGTTGGCAACAGATACGCCGCAGGCTAGCAGGTGAAGAGGCAAGCGAAAATAGACCGCTTTTATATTTTTTTGACAATTGCAAGAATCTTCTTAGAACATTGCCGATAATGCAGTACGACAATACAAACGCTGAAGATCTTAACACTAAATTAGAAGATCATGCAGTAGATACATTGCGTTATCTTTGCATGACTAGACCGTTAGTTGTTGATGAAGAAAGAAAGAATACAGAGCAATTTGCATTATATAACATAATTAACAATTGATAACATGACAATTACATATAGAGGCGAAAAGTTCTCAGGATATAACAAGCCTAAAAGAACGCCAAGCGCTAAAAAAAGTCACGCAGTTTTAGCTAAGAGTGGCGACCAAGTTAAATTAATCAGGTTTGGTCAGCAAGGTGTGTCAGGTGATAAAACTAACACCGCAAGAGCAAGATCGTTTAAAGCAAGACACGCCAAAAACATCGCTAAAGGCAAGATGTCAGCGGCTTGGTGGGCGAATCACGAAAAATGGTAGTAACAATTAATTAATAACAATAAATCAATAAAACAATGCCAAAAGTAAACAATAAAAATTTTCCATATACTAAAAAAGGAGTTTCAGCAGCTAAAAAAGCAGCCAAAGCAACTGGTAAGAAAATGACCAATACTAAGAAAATGACCAATACTAAGAAAAAGAAATAAATAATTGGAAACAGAACAAATAACAGAAATTGCTGAATTAAAAGAGCAATACGGTAGCGAAGAGGGTAAATATATTAGATGGCAGGAAGAAATAAAACTTGCTAAGCAGTATCAAAATGAATATGTGTGCATGGCTAATGAGTATGTGCGCACTTTTCAGAACAAAACACTTGACCAAGCTAGGGCAAATGTGGTTACTGCTAAATATGATGAGAGTACCAGCACTTACGCAGGGCTACAAGATCGATTTAATGTCCTATACTCCAATATTGAAACACTTAGACCGCTTATCTTTTCCAATTTACCAGTACCGCAGATCAGAAGAAGAAATATCCAGCAAGACAATGTAAGTGGCACTATATCTACATTATTAGAGCGTGCTGTATCATGCACTCTTGACAAAGAAGATGCGGTAACAAAGATTGCAAAAGCCCGTGATGATTTCTTAATAGTTAAAAAAGGCGTTGTTCGAGTGGGTTTTGAGCAAGAGATAATCAAAGAAGAGCAAGAACAAGAAATAATGACTGATACTGGTGAAGTTGTTATTGAAAAAAGCAAGATGGAAATGCCAGGCGAAAAAAAAGTTACTCTTGATTACGTGCCGTGGGACGATCTGCTAATACAGCCAGCCAGACAGTGGGAAGATGTTGACTGGATCGCTTTTCGACATGAGTTTACAAAAGATGAGTTTAAAGCTAAATTTGGCGCAAGAAAGGCTAAGAATGTAACATTTAATAAAACAAAAGAGGTAGGTAATTATAATGATTCATCAGATACCAACGCAGCTGTTAAAAATGGTCTTTTTAGAACTTGCGAAGTATGGGAAATTTGGGATAAAACAGAAAGAAAAATAATATTCTACACTGAAAGTGCTGTAGCTAATAAAGTAATTAAAGAAACGTCAGACTTTTACGGCTTCGATGATTTCTGGTGTATTCCTAAGCCATTAGGGATTGAGTCAGGTATTAATAGCATTATTCCTATTCCGGATTATACGCAGTATAAGGCTCAAGCTCAAGAAATTAGCTTTTTATCGCAAAGAATTAGCGCACTTATAGAGCAAGTGCGAGTAGCTGGGCTTTATGATGCGGTAATTAGTCAAAAAGATATACAAAATTTCCTTAGTAATGATGACGGCGTATTTTCGCCAGTTAAAAACATTGCAACAGGTGAGAGAATATCCGACAAGATCTATTTTAAAGAGATACAGCCTATTGTTGACACTTTAGTGGCTTTATATCAACAAAGACAGCAAGCTATAGCTATTGTAGAGCAAATATCAGGCGTTTCTGATCTAGTTAGAGGCTCTACCAATGCAGAAGAAACGGCGACCGCTCAAAGAATCAAAGGTAACTTTGCAATATCGAGAATACAACCACAGCAAAAAGAAGTACAACACTTTTGCCGTGATCTAGTCAGGCTAACAGCTCAACTATATTCTGCTAACTGGACTGTGGAAGAACTAGCTTATATTTCAGGCATGGAAATAATAGATCTGCAAGCTATTAGCCAAGAAATACAAACCACTATAGTTAATAATATTGCCAATACAGTGCCAATGCAAGACTTGCCAGACGATGCACAAGAGCAAGTCAATCAGCAAGTAAATCAAGCAATAGCCGACCAATTGCGACCTTTTGAAAAAATGATTAAGGAAAATAAGGCGATTGATGCGGCAATAGTGCCTGAAATTGATGAGATATTAAAAAACGATTCACTACGTGAATATAGAATAGATATTGAGACTGATTCAACCATTCAGATCGACAAAGAAAGAAGGCAAGCCGAAGCAATGGAGATAGTCAACACCATGACTGATACTGCCAACAAATTATTTCCTATTGTTCAAGCTGGTGGTATATCGCAAAAAGCATATAAAGCACTACTAGCCTATCAATTAAAACAACTAGGAGCTATTGAAGAGATTGAAAACATTATACTTGACGAAGAAGACGACAACCAGCCGAGTCAAGCTGAAATAGCGCAACAACAAGCTCAAGAGCAAGCACAGCAAATGCAAATGGCTGAAATGCAGCTTAAAGATAGAGAGGTGGCGGTTAAAGAAGACAAAAACCAAGTAGATAGAGAAAAAATAGCCGCTGATCTTGCTAAAAATGAAAATAATGCAAAGCGTGATTTTGCATTGCAACAAGGTCAAGCTACAAGGGACTTCTTATTGGAAAAAGAAAAAACAATAAGAGATATGGAGTTAGAACGAGAAAAACAATTTGAAAATGCCTAAGAAAGGATTATACGCAAATATCAACGCTAGACGTAAAGCAGGTACTAGCAGACCTAAAAGTAAATCAACCATATCTGCTAAAGCCTATGCTAACATGAAGGCTGGCTTTCCAAATAGCAAAAAAAATAAAAAGAAATAATGCCACTTAAATCAGGAAAATCAAAAAAAGTCATATCTGAAAACATTAAAACTGAAATGAGATATGGCACGCCTCAAAAACAGGCAATAGCAATAGCATTGTCAAAGGCAGGTAAAGGCAAGAAGAAAAAGAAATAATCACCACAATATATTAATATTAATAAATCCTTCTATATGTCTAAAGAAGATCTATCTGTAAACAGCTATATTAATAAATATGGCGGAATACCAATGGGCGATGGCACAGTGGTTACAACAAAACATGCTTATAATGAGCATTTAAAACGCAATGACCTGCACGTGAAAGACTACAAAGTAGATCGAGCAGCGATTAAGCGTGATAACGACAGAATGGTATCAAACAACATAAGAAGAGCAGTTGAAGAAGCTTCAAAAATTATTAATAAATAAAATAATATATGAATAACGAAATTCGTGCCTTGGTTGAGCAAAATGCCAATTCTCTTGAAGAAGAGGTTATTGAGCAAGATCAAAGTACAAATGAGGGGGTCGCTGATAGCGCCGCTTCAAGCAATGAAAAAGTAAAAGAAGATGTATCACAAGTTCAACAAGAGGGTCAAATGCCGTCCGAAGAGCCTGTGGATAACTCTTTAAATTTAAATAATATCGACCCTTCAGTTAGGGAGTATGTCGAAAAGCTAGATGACGTTGCAGCACAACAAGCCGTAATCGAGGCGCACAACAAAATCAGAGCGAACTTTGACAGAAAACAAACTGAATTGGGCGAAAAAAACAAGATTGTCAATAGATTAGGTGACAAGCTTAAGAACTACGGAGTGGAAAACATCGACGATAGAACACTTGGTCAGATCGAGCATTCAATTGACTTTGCTGATAAATTCTATCGCAACCCTGCGGAGACCCTTAAAGCTTTAGCAAAAGAGCATAATGTTAACCTTAACGACGATCAAACTGGTACTTCATCTGATTCTGATCTTTATGATTTTACAGAAAATGAAAGAATCATTGATGAAAAATATAATAGTAAAGTTAGTCAATTAGAAAAAAAATTACAAGATTATGAATCAAGAGAGCAAGCAAAGCTTGTTGAGGAGCGTAATAAACTTGTTTTGGATCTTGAAAATGAAGTTGACAGCAATGGTAACAAAATTAGACCATATTTCAATGAAGTTCGTGATGATATGTCTTTTGTTGTTTCCAGTATGCTTTCCAATCCCCGCTATGACCGAATGTCAGACAGGGAGCTTTTGCGACAAGCCTATGAAACCGCTGTTTACTCAAATCAAGAATTAAGAAATAAAGTTATTACAAACCAAGTAAATAATACTAATCAAGAACAGGTAAACAGAGCTAAGCAGCTTAATGGTCAAACTATAAGGTCAAAAAAAGTGGAAACGGTAACAGCTCCACCAAAACGTAACCCTTATGCTAAAACTAATTACCGTGATCTTGTTGGTAGTATTTATGATTCTATCTCTAGTTAATAATTTTTAATTAACTAACATAAATTTAAAATTAAAATGGCAAATCCACAAGGTTTATTAGGTCAATTGACCGCAGTAACGTTAGAGCAAATGTCGAACATTTTAGTAGACAACATCTCTAACAACAATGCATTATGGTTTATGATGCGTGAGAAAAACAAAATCGCTCGTGAAGGCGGCGGTTCTCTTTTTCGTGAAAAAATTACTTACGCTGAAAACAGCAACGTGAAGTCTCAGGGTGAGTGGGATCTAATTAACACTACTCCACAAGACAACATCACTTACGCTGATTTCGCTCAAAAATTCATCACTGGTTCAGTTTCATTCTCTAAATTTGAAGAGAATCAAAACGCTGGTAGAGAAAGATTGATCGATTTAGTTTCTGCTGAAGTAGAAGTTCTTAACAACACTTTATCAAATACAATGGGCGTTCACACTTACTCTAACGGTGCTGTAGCTCTTGACCCTGCTGGTCTTCAACTTTTAGTTGCTGACAACCCGGCAGTTGGTACTGTAGGTGGCATTAACAGAGCAAACTATGCAGTTTGGAGAAACCAAACTCAATCTTTTGCTGCTGACGGTCTTGCTGCTTCTGCAACTACCATCTTAGGTCAAATGAACAAGTTGTACAGAAAGTGTCAAGTGCAAGGTGCTAACATCGTACCAGATCTAATCACTATGGACGACAACTATATGGGCTTCTTTGAAGATTCACAGCAAACTATCCAAAGACACGCATCTTCTAAACTAGCTGAAGCTGGTTTTGATGTTCTTAGATACAAAAATGCTAACGTAATCTACGATCCAAATTGTCCTGCTAACCATGCTTACTTCCTAAATACTGATTATATAAGCTTTAAGCACTTAGGAACTAAGTTATTTAACTATGACAAAGAAAGAGAAGTAGTGAATCAGTTGGCTAGAGTAATTCCAGTCTATTGTCAAGGTAACTTTACAATCAGCAACTGTAGAACTCAAGGTGTCTTGATCGCTTAATCTATCAACATTAAATTACAAAATTATGTTTACAATTACAAGCTCTGAGATTATACCTCAGGCAATAAACGAAACTTCAACTAAAAAATACATTGATCTAGGCACTGTAGTATCTGCTATTGATTCCTCAACTGGTGTAGTAAATGAGTATATTTACGCTACTGGTTTTGCGGGAACTGTAGAAGGTACCGATGTTTATATTGATGAAACAGTTTTTGCTTCAGAATTAGCTAATGGTTCTGGCAGCGGTATTAGAGCAGAAGCAATGTCTGCTAACGTTGCTAACCAATATGGCTGGTACAAAATCAAACCAATTGTCGGCGGTGTTTATACTGATACCTCTGCAGGACCTTTGGCATTATCTAAAACCTTTGACAACGTAGTTGTGGTTTTATCTAATGCTGCTGGTTTAGCAGTTACAGTTCCTGCTGCAACTGGTTCTGGTAACAAATTCACACTTATCGTTGGAGAAACTGTGACTAGCAACTCTATTACTATTACCGCTCCTGGTGGAACTTCTTATCATGGCGGAACTATTATTAGATCTGCTGCTGATAATACAGCTACCTCTTTTGAGGCAACTGGTACTACTATTACCTTAAACGGTACTACTACTGGTGGTGGACGTGGTGATAAATTTGAGATCATTGATATTGCTGCTGGAATCTATTCTGTACAAGGTTTACAGAATGGTTCAGGCGTTTTAGCAACTCCGTTCTCATAGGTTTTTGTTTTATGCTTTACCTTGGGGGCTGGCAAGTGTCAGCTCCCTTTTTATTAATTAAATAAATATTTTATGTCTCAAATTAAGCCTGTTGCTAAAATTTTAGTAAAAGAAGAAATGCCACCTTTAGTCCAATATTCTGCTACAGAAGGATATGACAAAGACGGATCACCATTAAACTATAAAGAAGAAGTTGGATTTTATGATTATCCGCTTAAAGATAAACGAGGCGAGACATTAAAAAAAATATTTTTGACAGTAGATTATGAAGATAAGCCAATTGAAATAAAAATTGGTGACGAACACCCATTTACAGGGCAGATTTATGATGGTAACGATATTTATATATATAAAGCACAGCCAGTTGACAAAACTATCGTGGTGCGCAGACAGGCAACGCCTGGCGAAATAAACAAATACACAGAAGCTTTTGAGCTTTACGTAAAAGAAAAAGAAGCAAAATCTTCTGCTAAAAAAAAGACTAAATGACACTATTAAGTATTGCACAAAATATAGCTCAAGATACAAAAGATGGACAGATACCTACTAGCATTGTTGGCAATAACAACTCTACTGCTGTTCAGCTTTTCTCATCAATCAAGAGGGCTACAAAATATATCGCTCGAAGTCATGATTGGCAAGCATTAACAAGTACTCACACATTTAATACCGCAAATGGAGTTTCTGGTTATGACTTGCCGTCGGACATTTCTGGCAACAAGATTATAAATAATAGTATCTACAATGATACAACACGCTGGAAATTCCAAGGACCGCAAAGCGATGCTACATGGCAGCTATATACGAAAGGAATGCTTAAAGCAGTTGGTCCTATGTATTTTTGGCAAATCAGACAAAAGAAATTTGAGATTCTGCCAGTACCTACTGCGGTAGAAAGTGTTAGCTATCGCTATATACAAAATACGCCAATTGAAAGTGCTTTATTTGTAAGACAGACAGATTGGCTAGCAGATACTGATACTTCGGTACTTGATGAGTTTTCGATCGAATTAGAAGCGAGATGGCGATATTTGCAGTTCAAAGGCAAACCATATGCAGAAGCTAAATTAGAAGCAGATGAAGATTTAAGAGAAAGAATAGCGCAAGACAAAGCCCCTGGCGATGTTTACATGAATACAACGATTCCTACCAATGGCAATCCGATGTATTATTATCAACCTTTGCCAATTATACCATAATGGTTAGGGCATTTACAAATGTTAATTCTTTAGCCCAAGAAAGAAATAATCAATCACAAGCAATAGTTTTACCAGTGGCAACTGGTGGACTTAACACGGTATCACCACTTGCTTCATTACCACCTAACGATGCAGTAGTAATGACTAACATTATTCCTGATGTTGACAAGGCGGTTACTCGCAGAGGCTTTGAAGAAGCGGTAAGCGGTTTACCAGCAGATGTTGAGTCACTCTTTGAATATAGATCTGATACAGATACTCAATTAATATCAGTATCCGGTGGCAATTTTTATACAGGAATTGATACGGCAGGTCTAAC
>CEUT01011066.1_pt1 | contig 32036 bp, 34 predicted proteins | sample 531401 | NCBI WGS metagenome assembly CEUT01 (sample SAMEA2622821, study PRJEB7988) | marine metagenome | biome: marine biome (ENVO:00000447); feature: surface water layer (ENVO:00002042); material: "saline water (ENVO:00002010), including plankton (ENVO:xxxxxxxx)" | depth 5 m | reverse complement strand
AACATGTACATATATGCTACAGACTCTATACACGCTATGCGTCTTACAGGTAACGTAAATGTGCCTGTTAGTTTTGCACCTGTTACTGATGAGTATGGTGCTCTTACAAAAGGAGCGGTAAAAGAATATGATGGTAAGCACTTTGTAGTAGGACGTAATGATATATACGTATTTCAAGGTAACCCATCTAACATACAAACATTATCAGGTGGTAGAGTACAAACATACTTCTTTGATAACTTAAACCCGATACACGAAAACCAATTGATGCTAATGCAAAATCATTTGGAAAATGAAATATGGGTTTGTTATCCTACACTAGATTCACTTGCTGGTGAACTGGATGAAGTATTAATATGGAACTATAGAGATAATACATGGACTATAAGAGACTTAAACGGTGTTATGTCAGGGGATATGGGACCTGTAAAAGGTGGTGGAGTACCTTCTGCTACCGTTGCGCTAACTGGCAACAGTGGTTCTTTTGGCTACACTAACAGAGGTAAAAAAGAAAGTGTTGCAGTAACAATAAACGGTAAAACGCCTAGACGTACTGTAGGTACTAAAGCTAAAAAGACTATAGCTGTAGCTTCTTTTACTACGTTTCAAACAAACATAAGAGAAGTTATAGACCTTGCAATAACAGGAGATACAGGACCTAATGTTGTTAATCAAATAACTACATTAACTTTTCCTTCATCTGCTACTTTTACATATGATAGAACTCAAAGCAATCACCTTGATGGTGGAGCTAGTGCTGTTATAAAAGGTAGCGCTTCACATGGTATAGGTGATGTTAGTTTTCCAGCTGTTGTTATACTAGGTAATAATCACAATAATGGCGCAACTATTAACATGACTACATTTGTTGCTGCTATAAGAGACTACATTAATGGTAACAACGCGTTATCAGATTTTACTGCAACAGCTAGCACAAACGTGTTAACCCTAACTTCAGACGTACCAGGACCAAGAACATTTAATACTAGTACATTTGCTATAAGTGGTGGTTCTACAAGTAACCTTACAACTAACGTTACAACTACTGGTGTAGGTGTGTATGGTGTTGCTGCTAACATAAGTCCTGCTATATCTATGAGGCTACAGTCTTCTGAAGCTTCAGGTATACATGCAGCTATAGATCAAACAATCATATTAGCTAAAAACAAAACTGCGGCAGCAGATATAAGAGACGACATAATAACTAAATTACAAGCATTGAGTCAATTTAATGGAAACAGTAGTTCTATTTATAGTGTTTCAGCTAGTGGTAATAACGTTAGACTTACCTCTAGGATAGGAGCAAATCATAATCCTATAACAGTTACGTTCTTAACATCCTCCGGTGGTACAAACTATTCTGAAACAGATTTTGGTGGTAACTTAAATAGTAGTGTAACAGTTAGTACTGCTGGAGTAGATAACAGTCAGAAAGTTATAACACTTACTGTGACGTTTCCAGATGGCAGTACACAAAGTAAGGTATTAGATGGACAGTTTACAAGAGCTAATATTGTTACTGAAGTTGCGGGACTTATAACTTCAGGTTCAGGGTTTACAACAGCTACAGCTACTGGTTTAGTTACAGCTACATCTACAAGCGTAGGTATAATCTCAAACAACTTTAGTGTGGCTCTAACATGCGCTGGGTCATTACCGGCAGGCTTTAGTAATAGTACGTTCACAGCAGCTCAAACGCGCGCTGGTGTGGCCGCTGCAAGCACTACAGATACTGTTACATTAACACCACCTTTAGGTAATGCTATAACAGTTAACTTTAATGATTTGTCTGCTTATCCTGCTTTTGATCCTGATGGATCACAAACTACAGCTGAAGTAACTGCTATACAAATTGCTACAGCTTTACAAGCAGCACATACAGATACTACACATTTTACAGTCACAAGAAATAATGCTGTACTAACATTTTTAGCTACAAGTAGAAAAGCTATATCTGGTAACTTTGCATATACTATTACTGAAGGTGCTTCAAGAACAGGTACATTACTAACTGGACTAATAACTAATTCTACAGGTAGTGATATAGCCACAACAGAAGGGGTAGATATTGCCTATGCTAGAGGGACCCGCGTTACTCTTAGTGCAAATACTGCTAGCGGCAGTAGCGTGCTATTTGATAAGCATTATGGTGAAGGGCCTGGACGACTCTTAGATCCTTCATTTACAAAAGCAGCAAATGATAATGATTATGGTGAAACAAGTCATAGTAGTAATTCAGCTTACTTAGCTGCTTATTATAACACTGATGCAACTCAAAATAGTACAGAACTTGCTAAACCTAATGGTGGTGTACAGGCTATGCAGCAGGCACTATTAGATATATTAACTGCTTTAACTAACAACGCGTTATTATCTTTAACACCTGACAGTTCTAGTAGTCCTACTAACATAGTTATTAGTCCTAGTCAATTTAGTTCTACTGCTAATTTTATTACAGCTTTTGCGCCAGTAACAGAGGTTGTAGCTAGTAGAGTAGCACCAACAACTACAAATCTTACTAATGCTGCAGAAGGTACTGCTGTTTCTGATTCTGCTCCTACGTTTAGTACAAGTGGTACAAGTATAAGTACAACTTTTGATATTATAAGACCATGGGAGTCAACTAAAATAAATGCCACTAAAATATATCCTATACTTTTACAATCTGAAACTGCTTCTAATGGTGATATTACTAATAGGATACGCGTTGCAGATTTAGGATTTACTTTTGCTGGCACTAATTATGTATCTTACTTTGAAAGAATAGAGCTATCTATTAGTCCTACATTTGATACTGAGCAAGTAAACAGCATGGCACTATGGGCTGATGGTGGTAGTATTGAAACTGTAGGTGGTGAGCCTGTAAGAGCTACATTACGTATAAGAGCTAGAGCTACTAATAACCCAGGTCAGCTATCGTACTTAACTGTAGCAGAAGATAATACTCAAAGTAATGCTAAAGCTAATAAGCTTGTTATTAACGATTTTGGTGTTGCTAGTAATTATAAATCAGATATGCGAGTATTTGGTCGATTAATTAATTATAGAATCGATGATGCACAAGCATCAAATGCTAACACAGCTGCTAATAACAAAGCTTGGAACGTATCTGGTTTACAACTAGATGTTAAGAAAGGAGGTAAGCGCTAATGAGTATTAGTAATCCTCCTAGCACAGGAGATGCTAACTTAGACTTTACATTATTAGAGTTAATTAGAGCACTTAACGAAAGGCAAGAAGAACATTTAAAGCTATTGGCAGACATTAGAGCTGCCAGTAGTCTTGCAGACCTTAAGGAAAGGATAGACGAAAAATGATAAGAGCTATAGGCCAAAATGATGTTTTGGAAGCCATATTATTAATGAATAAATCTAATGAACAAAATGACTATAAAGGTATTGAGCGTAACCAAAATACCTGGATACGTTTCTTTTGTAATTTAGTAGATAAGCAAAGTAAAAAAGATCCTAATGCTTTAGTACTAGGATATTATGATAACGATTTAAAAGGGTTTTTAGCTGCATCAACATACGTAAACTACTATAACAACAAAGCAGTTATGGATGTTAATGATTGTATTGTAGATAAAAACTATAGGTTAAATGGTAAAGTAGTACATGAGTTATTTACTCATATGATAGACCATACTAAAGAACATGGTGGTAAGTACTGGCGAGCAGACTCAGTACAACCATATGACGATGCTTTACGTTATGGTAAATTTTTAAAAAAACGTTTTAATGGTAATTTATATATTTCTGTTAGAGGAAAAATAGGAGATTAATATGGGAAGTGGAGGCGGAGGCACTACTACTCAGGTAGCAAACTCAGGGATAGCTGATCAATTTGCGCCATACGTAGAAAGAGTTTTATCAGACGTTACTGATATGTATGAGGCTGATAGATTAAAAGGCCCTGAATCTGTTGTAGCAGATCTTACTCAAGAGCAAAAAGATGCGCTTACTGCACAAAAAGGTTTTGCTCAAGATATGATGGCAGGTACAGGTATTTTTGATACTGCTGCAGCTAGAGAAGCAGACTTAAAAGGTATATTAGGTAGTAGTATGGGACAAGCAGCTACTGGTGGTATGCTAGGTTCTGCTAGATCTCAGGCTGCTATGAATCAAGCATTAGCTGATAGATCTTTAGAGTTTGCAAAAGACAGACAGCAAACCGCCTTGGGTGGGTCAGACTTGTTAGGAGACGTAGGTAGCGTACAGCAAGCTTACAAACAACAGCTATTAGATGCTGATGATACTATGGCTACTAGATACTTTGGCTATTTAGGATCACAAGCAGTGCCTCGATCAACTACTACTACACAAACAGGAGGCGGCAAATGATAAGTCTAGCACAACCTATGATAGGTATGGCTCCTATGCAAGCAAGAAGAGAAGACCCACAAGTACCTATGCTTCAACGTAAACAATCACCACTAGGTATGGCTACTGATATAGCAGAAACTAAAGCTATAGATTATGCATTAGGACAAGTAGGAAAAGAAGGAGCAAAGAAAGCGCTTTCTGCTGCAGGTGGTGCAATGATGGGACCTATGGGTGCAATAGGTGGAGAAGTTGTAGGTGAAATGCTAGCACCGTTCTTAAAAAGTTTATTCTTTGCAAGAGGTGGTTATGCAGGACCATTAGCTTTAGCACCAGGTGGAGAAGTAACTAATGGTGTACCTAAAAAATATAAAGGGTTTTCTAAACTACCTGAAGCCGTACAGCAAAAGATAGATCCAGAGTTAGCTAGAAAATATAATGAAGGAGCTTTTGTAATGCCAAAGTCTGGTGAAGAACTAATGTTTGGTAATATGGGTATGTCACCTACTTCTGTTGATAGTGTGTTTCAAAACTTTTTGCGATCAGGTAAAATGCCATTAGGCGCAGGATATAGTATTAAACCTGATATGGGTAAGGGTAGCGGAAGCTTAACGTTAGAGTACGAAATATCTAAAGACCCTTCTAGAAATATGATGACCGGCATAAAGAATATGTTTAATAATTTTAGAGGACGTTGATATGGCAGTAGGTTTTAGAGGCAGTTCTTCATTAGGAGGATCAACAGGTATAGATTTTGATAGTGATTATTTTGATATTCCAGTTACTCCGTTAAATAAAATAGTACCAAGAACAGACTACTCAGCTCCAGTAACGGGTGGTAATGAAGTAGCGTTAGGCAATACTTTTGATTCTGCTGCTTTTAATCAAAGCTATGATGTACCAGTAATAGATCCTGCTATGTATGGTAGTTCTATAATGGACCGTAGCGAAGGACCTCCCATGTTATCCGAACCCGATTATTTTACCAAGGGTAAAGTTTTAACGGAGCAAGATATACAAAATTATTTAAATGATACTGAAGGTTTTGTATATAATCCAAGCACAAATAACTTTGAAGGTGCCGGAGATTATACATACCCACTAAGTAAAATAGCTCCCGGTTATTCTGATACACAAGAAAAGCTTATGTTAGGTATAAAGCCAGGTGTAACAACTGGTGATCAGCTAAGAGATATAGAGTTAAATAGATTAAATACACAAAAGCTAGCATTTGAAGTTCCTATGGGTGAAGGTGTGGATATGTTTGATAATTATAATGAAGCCTATACAGGATTTGACAGCTCAGGAAATTTTACAGGAGCTCCATTGGATCTTGGTACGCAAGCTATGAATGATATACCTGACTACAGTCAACCTACACAAAGTGTATTTGATGAAGGTGGAGCTTTTGGAGGAAAACAATAATGCAGCTTAAAAAGTTTACAAGAAAAGACCGACATGGGAATATGATGTCTTTTGAATTTGACGTACCGCAAGCTAATGTACCTGCTATGCAATCAATTCCTATGTATGACCATCCAGGCGAACCTAAAGGTACAGATACCGTGCCAGCTTGGCTTACACCCGGTGAGTTTGTAGTAAACAAAGAAGCCACAGAAATGTTTGGTCCTACAATAAAAAAGATGAACGATATAGGTAGGCAAAAACAAAATCAAAACAAAGCTATGTACGCACAAACAGGTACAGAAGTACTATCTCGTGGCTTATTAGATGAAGATGAAGCATTCCAAACTCAGCTTAATAAAATGCTAGACAAGTACGAAGGATCAGAGTTTACTAAAGATAAGCTATATAACATTATAGATGGAGAAAGTAGCTTTGACCCTACTGTTAAGAACAAAGAAAGCAGTGCTACTGGTTTATTTCAGTTTACTGATACTGCTATAAACGATTTAAAAGATCAGGGTAAGATAGATAAAGACTTTACTACATCCGATGTTGCAAGTATGAGTCCCACTGATCAATTAAAACTGTATGAAACATACTTAGACAGATGGAAGTATGGTGGAGATGCGCATTTAGGAATTATGCAAGCAGCTCCTGGTAAATATTTTGAAAAATTTAGAAGTGGTGATAACAAAGGAGACTTAAATCAAGAGGTTTTTGCTAAAGGTAGTGACAGCTATGAACGAAATAAAGTTTGGGCAGGCGATGATGGCAAAATGACTTTTGCTAGTATCTCAAATTACTATGATAGTAGAGCTAAAGATAAAATACCTGGTGTTACTGTGGCAAAACTTCAACCAGATACGTCTGCTAGCCCTACACAGGTGGCCGCTGACGCGTCTTCAGTACCTTCTATGAATATAGGTATACCGCCAAGGGACATGTCCTCTATGGAGCCGATTGCAGGGCCAAGTTCTGGTAGAATTGCTAGAGTTATGGGTAATAGACAGCCATCTAATGAGTATACTAACTTCCTTAGAAACTTAAATATAAACAAAGGGGTTATGCCTAACAGAAATGTTACGCTAGATACAAGACAAATACCTGGTGTAAACCCAATGTTAGACATAAATAAACCAGCTGGCGTACCGATACCTACAGGAGTAGTTGATGGTAAGCGTGTAGCGTTAACACCTGAATATTTAGATGCAATGCAAGATAATGATATGGGTGGATTAGGGGCAGACTCGCAAGTATTTAAAGATTTTGTTGGTAGTAGGTTAAGAGTGCCTGTAACTAAAGCGCCTCCTAGTCAAGTTATACCTAAAGTTTCAGAGATTGCTGATATACCAGGTGTTGCAACTGTACCAGATGAGCAAAAGAGAGGTCAAACGCGTCAACGATATGATCTATACGAAGGTACAGACAGACCAACAAGTCAACAAGAACTTGATCGAAGAGCTATGGAAAACTTTAATCCTCCAGAACTAGATAGACTTGTTGATAGTATGCAAGCAGATATTAATAAACAAAATGCACCACAGTTTTTAAGTGATGACGAAATAAAAAGATCTGAAGGTCTTGGTAAAGAGATTCAAGCTATTGATGATTTTGCTAGAAGAGCTGGTAAATATTTAGTTAGCCCTAAAGAGTTTAAAAACGAAAGAGGTCTTACAGGTAAACAAGAAGAAAAGGCACAAGCAGATTTAGCAAAGATGGAAAAGCTAGAGCCTATTGAGAAAGGCTACGATCAAAAACAAAGAGTTGCTACAGAAATAGAGAAACAAAACAAAAATCAAACAGGGCCTGGGCCAGATCAGCCAGGTAATAATGCTGATCCTGATACTGTTAAGAACACAGGGTCTAATGCTCCTGCTGCAGAACAAAATAAAACAACTAGTTTTCTAAAAGGTTTGTTTGGTAGCTTGTTTGACACTGATGAACTAAAGCGTATGGCTGTAATGTATCTTGGTTCTAGATTAATGGGCTATAGTCATGGTGGTAGTTTAAGTTTTTCTGTTAAAAACTACTTACAAAGAGTTGATGCTAAAGAAAAGGCTGCTGTAAAGTTTGCAACAAGCGCGGGTGCAGCTAAAGCTTATACTGCTAAGTCACTAGCTAAGTATGCAAAGAGTGGTAACATAACAGATTTAATTCCGTTACCTAGACAGCTCATATCTACAGGAAATGCTACTACTTTCTATGGTAATAAAAACGGCAAAGACTTTAAAATACAAGTTATGGAGTATAAAGCTGGTGCAGGAGATAACGCTCCTAGAGTATTTTTAGATAAGTTTGGTAACGAGCATAACCCTCTTGACTATGACTTAGATCCTATATATAATAAAAACAGCCCTAAACATAGAGATGCTTTAGACTCATACACAAAAACTTTTGCAGATGTTATGACTTCTGTTAGAGAAAAAGTTAGTCTTTTAAGTATAGATAAAGGAAAGAAAACGTATGTAGACGATGTAATTCCTGCAACAGATGCTGGAGCTGTAGCATCTTGGGCATTAGATAATAAAGTAGAACTACCTAGAATGCCTCAGTTAATTGAGTTAGCTTACAGAGATATGGTAGAAGATGCAGGTAGAGGATACAAAGCTACTAGTATTGTTGGCTATTTAGATTCTCTTAAAATTAGAGAAACTATTTTAGATGGTACAGAAGCAGATAGACTATTTAGATTAGAGCCTGATACAGAGCAAGAAAAAGCTAGAGGTTTTGGTAAGCCTGTTGACGCTAAAGAGTTTACAAGGTTACGAGATAACGCAGTTAGATGGTTAAGAATTACTAAGCCTGAGCTATCTGGAATACCAAATCAAGAAGTAGCTATAGGAGCTTTTCAAGAGCTAGTAAGTCAATGGAATACTTTAACTGATGAGCAACAAGCTCAATGGAATAAGAAGGCTTCTAAAACAACAACTGGTTTTATGGAATGGTCTAAAGCATCTATAAACAATGTACTTAGCACAATGGTGGATTAATGGCAATATCAGCTGATAGAGTAGCAGAAAGGTTATTAGGTAAAGATCTTAATGACGATTATGCTTTTATTGACGGAGATACTCTGGCTTCTACTAGTGAAGTAGATCAATATGGTAATCCATTAAAGTTTAGAATGAAAGGCATAGATGCGCCGGAAGTTACAAAAGTATTTGGTGCTGATAACGTTGCATTAGGAACTGCAGGATCTGAAAAAGCTAATGAAGCGCTAATGCAGTTAGCAAAGAAAGAAGGTTTTACTAACGTATTTCGTACAGGTAAGTTTGATCCTAATGGTCGTGAGCTAATAGATTTACAGGATGACAAAGGTAGAAGTTGGGAACAAACGTTAGTAAGAACTGGTGTATTAAATCCTACTAGATATTCTTCTGAAGGTGCAATAAGATCCTATAAAGCAGCTCAAGCACTAGGCACTGACGGTCTAGGAGAAAACTACGACTTAGCAAGAAACGTTATTGCAGAAGCTATAGCTGATGAAACAAAGTATGAGCAAAGATTTAGACAAAAAGCTATAGATGAAACACAGCTTGCATATACTGGTGGCCTATACGCTTCTAATAACGTTATGTTTAGAGATCGATCGAGAGATTTTGAAAACAAAGCTATGAGTCCTTTTTCTACAGCTTGGGATATAGGTCTTACTGGCGCTATAGAAGGATTATATGGTGCTGTCGAGCTTATAGGAGAAACTTCTGGTTGGGACTGGGCTAAAAACGTAGGTGAAGCTGGTATATATAGAGCTAGAGAAAAGCTACAAAAGAATCCTGAAGTAGTTACTAGTTATAAAGATATTGATGGGTTCTTTGGTAAAGAAGGATTCTTGCAATATGTTGCTAACAACGGTGCTATATCTTTACCTTATATGGCAGCTACTATAACTGGTGCAGTTGCTGCTCCTTATGTAGGGGCTAGTGCGTTAGGTGTTGCAGCCACAGGTGCTGTGTTATCTCCTGTTGCTTTATATACAGGTACAATATGGAACGACCAAGAAGGTGATAATAAAAATGCTTACTTAGCTGTAGCCGGTGGTGTATCGCAATCTGTATTAGATAGATTAGGTCTTAGGTTTTTGAATCCAGCTGCATTGTTAACTAAAGAAGGCAGACAACAAGCTATTACAGCCATGACAAATAATGCTGATGACGTAGCAGGTAGAGCGATGCAAGCTAGAAATAGAGCTTTATTTGGTAGAACTATTACTAGCGAAGAAGATGCTAGAAAAGCGTTGCTAACATTATCAAGACAAGAAGTAGCTAAATACGCTGATGATGCTGCAAGATTTGCTAAGAATCAAATTACTGCTAGAAACGTGGCTAGAAATCAATTAACTCGTATTGCTAAAGCAGGTGCTGGTGAAGGTATAACAGAAGCTTTACAAGAAGCTATTGGTTATACTGCTGCACATACTGCTAATGGTTTTAGAGACTGGGATGCTAATGAGTTTAAAGATAGACTTATAGATGCTACTATTGCTGGTACATCTCTTGGTGGTGCTATATCAATACCAGGTGGTGTATACGATTATGGTGCATGGGTAGATGTAGCATACAGAACTGGGCCAGATACAGGTCGACAAACGTCTGATATGGGTAGATTAGCACAACAAGATATAGAGGCTAATGGTCAACAGTATAATGTACAACAAGAAAATGCAAGAGTAAAAGCTGCTACAGATAATATTAATCAAAGAGTAGAAGCACTACAACAAAGATTATCAAATAGACGATTAAACAGAAGAGAAAGACAACAAGCAGAATCTGAGTTAGCAGAGCTAGGTGGCGTAGATCTTAACGATAGAGCTGATGCACACGTAGCGGCTAAACAAGACAGAGCTGTAGGTCAAATTGCTAAAGACTGGTGGAAAGGTATACCTGGTTTATGGCGAGGTATGACTAGATTTATGTTTGATAACCAAGGTGGTATACAACAAGACTCTGTAACTGCTAGAATACTAGGTGAATCTGTAGGATCTAACTTACAACGATCTGTTTCTGGTGAAACATATGAAAACAGAAAACATAACTTAATTTCTGAGATTAAATACAGACTAGGAGATGTGTCAGATTTACTTGCTGCGTTTGGTAGAACTGATAAACGTAAATCTAGATTAGAATTTAGTGAGCAATACTATGAAGTATTTGAAGCTGCAAGATCTAGAGCAGCCAGAGAAAATAGAGATATAAACTGGGATATAGACTTACCTGAAAACTTACAACCTTTTGCTAATGCTTTTAGAAATTTTCATAATAAACTTATAGAAACAGGTGACAGACTACATAACATGCAAGCAGTTCATAATCCTGAACTAGGTTATGTAAATGATTATTTATCTAGGTATAAGTCATTAGATAAACTAGCTATAGAAAACAATAGAGCTGAGTTTGAATTAGCACTTACTAACATTATTAATGACGAAGGTCAACAAGTACTTACACCACAAGCAGCTAAAGAACTTACAGATCAAATACTACAAATAGATGGAGCTGATGTTCCTTCTAACTTTACACTTGATGGTGGGTTTTCTGTTACTGACAGATCTACGTTTAGACCACAGTCGCATAGAGGTAGAACATTAAACCTTTCTGATAGAGCAGAGTTTAAGCAGTTTATGGAAAGAGATATATTTACTAACGTATCTAATGCTGCTAAGTCTGCTGTAAGATATACAGTATTAGAAGAGTATGTAGGTAGTAACAATGCTAAGCTTAATTATAGATTAAATAAAATAGAAGAAGAGCTTATAGAGTCTGGTAAGTATACTGTTGATGAAGCAAGAGCTAGAGTTAATAAACTTGCGTTTGATCTTAAAAACTACTTTGATGCTGAGTCAGGTAACTACAAGAGAAACATACCACCTATACTTAGGCATGCACAAAAGAACATATTATTTGTAACTACTATTACTGGTTTGCCACTAGCTACACTATCTAATTTTGTTGAGCTAGGTTTAACTAGTGTTGGGCTAACACAAAAACAAATTTTTGGTGAGAAAGGTAGTATTAACTCTATAGCTAGATCGTTTGCAGATGAGTTTGGAAATACTGCTAATAGATTGTATGGTACTATAGCTAACCAACCAGCACCACATAAAAGAGGTAGGTTTGGTCATGCTATATTAAAGAAGCTAGGTTTCTTTGATTGGGAAGTTGGTGCTGCTCATACAACAGGTGTTAGTGAAACAGGTAGATGGCACCAAAGAATACTTGATATGTACTTTAAGACTATCTTATTACAACAATGGACTAACGCTGCACGTGCTGCAAGAGCTGCTATAGCTTTAGATTACATTAGTGATAAGGTAGCTATAATGGTAGCTGCAAGACAAGCAGATATAACAACTAACGAGTCTCGAGAAGCAGAAGAGGGGCTAAGAAACTTAGGATTAGACACACAGTTTTTACTTAGATACCATACTGGTTTTGTTAGAGACGAGCAAACAGTATTACCTAATCAAGATGTAAGACAGCAGTGGGAAAGAATGATTAATGATGCTACATTTAACTTTATAAATGAAGCTGTTGCATTACCACAGTCTGCAAACAGACCTTTGATATTTCAAGATCCAAGGTTTGCTTTGTTTACACAGTTTCAAGGTTTTATAGCTACGTTTACTGCTAACCATATACCTAAAATGTATACTCAGTTAGCTAAACGTGGTACTCCAGCAATGAAATACAACATATTTGCTACAGTATCTACAATGATACTATTAGGATTTGTATCTCAACACCTAAAAGATTTATTAAAGTACGGAGAAACTACACCTTACTTTAAAGGTATGGAGTATATTAGAAGAGGGGTAGGAGCTAGTGGACTACTAGGTACAAGTGAAAGAGTTATTGACTTTGTTTTCCCAATGTATGACAAAAGATATGGCTCAAATGTAGAATGGTTCTTTGGTACAATAGCTAGTGAATCAGCTGGTGTAAGTAAAGCACTTAGAATAGGTGATATAACCGCTGATGTCATAACAGGAGAAAAGCCACCAGAAACTATAGTTAAAGTTACACCGATAGCACAAGTTGCTTATCAACAAATAGATAAACAAGCTTATAAATGGGGTTTTGGAGAATAACATGGCAACAAGGATAAATCCACAAAGTGGTTTAATGGAATTTGTAAAAGAACGAGAAGCTACGGGGGCTGTTTTAGATGAAAGACTTAGAAACAAAACACCCGTAGAGTCTTTACAACAAGAAGGCCCTGCAACTTTAGCCGTAAAACCACAACCTATACGTCCTACACCAGCACCTTTTGTTTTACCTGAAGAACAAAAAGGTAGAGTAGATCAGACAGCAGCTAGAGATAGGTTTGCACAACAAATAGCACAACAAGATGCTGCTAGACTTGCTCAAACGGCTGAGCTACAAAGAGAAGCTGAAAGAGTAAAGCCTATTAGTGAAATAGAGCCTGATGTTAAAGAGTTTGATGCTTACGAAAATGATGGTTTTGGCGAAGCTATTACGAGATCTAATAAATACATTCAGCTACTTTATGATAAGCTAGAATCTGGTGCTACAGTTACAGGAGCTTACTTATCACCAGCTCAAGGACTACCTATAGCTGCAGGCTTATCTCCTGTAGAAGCCGGAGAAGCTTCTGGTCAGTCAATAAACGTTAACTCTACAAAAGGTATACTGTTTGATCCTAAAGGATTTAATGCAGGTAAAATAAGAGGTGATGATGTAACTCAAGTAGATCCGTTGTTTGCTAGAGTTATGTCTATTATGACTGAAAGGTTTATATATCAAAATCAGTACAACGCTAAACCTGATCAGCAAACAGATAATACAGATGATTTTACTGAAGCGACTTTACGTGAAACAGATCAAGTAAAACTAACAGATGAAGGTAAATTAAGACGTGGTTTAGGTAACCAACAGTTAGGTAGAGAAATATATAGAGCTTGGAAACGTGAACAAAACATAGCTCAAGGCAGACCTTCTGATGAGTACACTATGAAAGGTGTAACCGGAGATCAGTTTGAAACAATAGGTACGCTTGCAAAAGAAATGTATCATGCTGCTAATCCTGAATTATATAATAGAATATCAGATTCTTTTAACAGAACAGTAGAATATGAGCTTACTACTACCGGTGCTGCTGCTATGGAGGCTGCTGAAAAAGCTTCTCCTGCTATATTTACTGGTTATGAAATAAAACCTTCATCTGCTCCTAGATCTAAGTTAGCACTTACTGAATCTGGGTTAGGAGAAGGAGCTAAGTATAGAAAAACTAAAACTACTTCTGTTGTAGATCGTAAAATGGCAGAGATAGAGGAAGCTGCAGAGAATATGCATAGCGTTGCTCATGGTGTAGATCCTCTTAGAAGAAAGCTTTATATACAAATAGCCGTACAAGTTCTTACTGGTATGAAAGATAGAACTAGGCCACCTGAACTAGGCGACTTACTTAAGATAGGTCCAGCTAAGTTTATAGCATTTAAAGGTGAGTATGCTAAAAAGCAACAAGACGATCCTAATCCTGATTATAATCCTGCATTTGAAATGGAAAAGCAAGTTACTAGGTTTATAGAAAGTTTAAACACTATTGGCACTTATAGTAATAAAGCTAATCATTTAGATTTTGCCGTGCAAGAACTACAAAGTCGTATGCATGCTACACAAACAAGATTTAATCCTCAACTAGTTCCGTGGATTAGGTTTGTAACAGGAGGTATTAGACCTCCTACTGTAAATCCTAATGCTAATACTCCTGCAACAGTAATGTTTAAAGAGTTAATGGCAAAACATTTTTTACCAGGTGCGGATAAGTTACTTCCTGAAAATAGAGTTGCTGCATTTGATACTGAATGGAACAGCCCTAACCATGGCGCTTTTGCTAATATTGTTGCTGATGGAAAAGGTATAGCAGATAGTTTACTAACGCCTGAACAAGATCAAGATGCTATAACAAAGCTAAAACAAATAAAGTTAACAGAAAAAGGAGTTACTGTACCTCCTGAGTTAGCTAATATACCAAGACTAACAATTGGAGATTCATTAAAGAGTAAAGCTATTGGTGAAGAACTAGAAGGCTTAAACTTAATTGAAGCTGCTCATGAGCTATATCAGTTTGATAAAGCACAAAAGAACAACACAACGTTTAAGAGCAATATATCTGTAGAACTAGATGGTAAAACTCATGGACCAGCTAGTAACCTAATGCAATTAGGATCTATGAAGGCTGCATTTAGAGCTGGTGTTTTGAGAAGAGAAGGAGCTACTAAAAACTTAGATACTATACCTATAAAAGAATTGTATCAAGGAGCACAAACAGACGACGAGTTAGCTGCTGGTGATATTAGAGATGGTATGAAGTATTTCATGGAAGAGAATGGTGACAAACATGCTCAAAACTATTTACCTAATAACGCAGCTTCTGCTCACTTAGTTAGTATACTTAAGTTAGCTTTAAAAGATAGGGACAACTTTCTTAAAAAGCCACCTATGACGCTTGCTTATGGTCAGTTACTTAAAAACTTAGATGCTGCTATATATGAAACAGTATTTACTGGTCCTCAGTCTGTAGCAATAAGAAACATTATAAACGGCAACTCAGATTTACCTTCTATATTAGATAAAAAGATACAACAAAAGATGGATGCAGAAGGTGGAATGCTGATACCGTCTAGAGAAGATATGGTAGTTGAGTTCTTACACGATATATTAGCAGACTCTATTGATGCTGAGTTAGATCCAGGTGTCGTACAAGTAGGACAACTACTAAGAGCAAACAATGTTGTTGCTATGTTATCTGATGAGGTTATAAAAGTTAAGAATGCTATAGGTATTGACAACTACATTGGTGCTAAAAGCTCTGTTATGAAAGATGTAGAAGGAAATATTGGTGTAGTATTCGGAGATACTTCTAATGTAAAGAGAGCAGGTAACGTACCGTTGTATAGAAGTATGCCTTCAGGTAGTGCTATAAGAGAAGGTAAGCCCGGTGGCTGGGGTAGAGGTAGAATTATACCTGCTGTTATCCAAGGTATAGATGGTGCCTGGATGAATAGAATGTTTACTGGTAAATCGTTTGCGCAGTTAAAGCGTAACTACATGCTACCTATTATGGATGCTGTTAAGACAGATCTAGATGGAGCAGCAAAAGTACGTGATCTTGCTAATAAAAATTGGTGGGATGTTATCAACGAGTATTCTTATGTCGACAGTATTATGGGAGACTGGACACCCGGAGCTATAGAAAGGTTTAGAACCAAGCTCAAAAATATCGGGGATACTAAGGTTGAAATAAGTATGGATAATGAATATAGAGGATTTTTCTTTCTATTACATGATCTTGAAAAAACACCTCCTATTTTTGATTCGGGTAATCTTATAAAAACTTTGTATGATACTATGGAGCACCCTCCTAGAAAACAAGGAGTAGCCGTTGGAAAATACGAAGCGTTTAAAAAATCTAGAGCAGCAAAAGCTGCAGATAAATTACTTCCTAATGCTGCAAGAGCACAAGGAAGAACGTTAAATGAACTAACTGGTGATCAAATGTTAAGATTGTTTGACAATATTATAGGACCTAATGGCTTAAACCTTGAGTCGCGCAATCGTCAAACAATGAAAGATGTCGGTGAAGCTAAAAATAAACTTACGAGAGCCGCTAAGGGCTCCCGTATATTGCAAATAGATATGTAACTAACCACATATATCAGAGTGGTATAGGTGATATAAGTCATTTTGCTCTACGTATTTCTTTATAAAGCTTTGAGTATAATGTATCTCACTGCCATTAAGAAACACAATGCCATATTTATATATGAAAGCAATGTCTTCTTCATCTATACCTATTTGCCCATTGTTTTTTATCTTAATCATGATTATGAAAAGAAGTAGTCGCTATCTTGTATAGCTTCTACATCTAACTCCCCTAGTTTATAGTTGTAATTAAAGTTTTCAGGTTCTAGCAATAGCATTTCTGCTATATCCTTATAGAAATCCTTATGATTGTACATTTTAATGAACACTTCTTTAGTTAAACTTAATAAGCTAGCTACATCACAAGCGTGAGTAGAAAATGAATCATGAATTGCAGCAAAGTCACCGTCCCAATGATGGATAATAAGTGCCATATGAGCTGCGTCCATACTATGTATGAAGTTAGGGCTTATACCTGATGCAAAGCCACCAGGACTAGGTATCTTTTTACCATACACTAGCCTATGTTCTTTGCCTACGTGTTGTATCCTCATATCAGAGATCCAGCTTTTCCACTTTACGTCTTCCATTACGTAGTTTTCATAACGTACTGGGAAGCCGGAAGGCGTAGTCCATTCGACAACTGGCTCTTTCAAGTCAGATATTATGTGATTTGCTATTGCCTGTAGGTAACTCATAGTCTCGAGTGGACCTGGACACACCTCATCTATAGCTTTTATTAAGTTATATGACAAGTCGGTACAGTCACTCATAGTAATATCGTACTTACTATGGAATCCTTCGGCATAACAATCAGCATACATGTTCAAAGCTATGGCTAAGTGGCCCGCAGAGTACGCTCTAGTCATCGCTCCGCGTTTCGATATACCTTTCCTTATGTGTTTCATAGGCATGTCTCTCTGCGCGAACCAGTCAGGTACGCGAGATATCAATGCTTTAGCTGTTTGCACATAAAAGTCCTTAGGTATATCAGTTTTTACTAAACCTACTAGCTCACCTGCCTTTTTATCCTTAGATATAGCAGCAAGGTGTTGCCAACCATTATTAGAACCATCAATAGGAATAGGTAGGCTTAAGTAATACACGCCACTTTCCTCTTTTTGATCCCATAAACCACACCACGCTTTACAACAAGCAAGAAAGCTTACGCCTTTTTCTGCTTTGTCGTGTATAGTACGGTTATTCCAGGTGTTTCTAATGAAATCCTCATTATGAATTACCCATTTTACCCTATCATCGATAGTCATTTTGTCGACTGATATGTCTGTAAGTCCTTCATCTTCAAGATGTGACTTGTAATCAGCTTCACACCAGTCAGGTATGTTATCGATAGTATAAGATTGGTTGTACGTACAAGCCGTATGTACAGCAAAATAGTATAAACCCTCTTCAGTCATCGGTTTTGCATTAGCAAATTTGAGTAGACCACGTTCCATATCTTTACCTTGATAGTTTAAATATGACTCACGGTAGTATAGCCTGCCACGATAGTCTGCATCTACATACTGAAAGAAGACTTTATCCTTTAATGCTTCGGCTTTCTGTATAGTCATGTTGTATGCATCAAACTTACTACGGTTTTTAAGTAATACTAACTTAGCATTCCAGTGAGTAGCAGCTTCATCATACTTAGCCTGAGCTTTTTCCAATAGCTTTTTGTTAGGCTTATTACGTAGCTTGTTAGTTAAACGTCGTAACTCGCTGTAATATTTCTTTTCCAAAGACTTATTGCCTAACTCTGGTTTAAAGACGGTATTATTCCAGTATAAGTCTTTGCCTTGTAACTCATCGTTGTTACCAAAAATGCAGTAACGGTAGTTCTTACCGGTCTCATCTGATACCTTTAAGGTTTCAGTTACAAACTTACGTTTGTTTTTCTTTACTGCTTCCAAGATGTCGTTATCAATAGTCCATGCTGTTCGTTGCAGCTTGTTTATTGCATTAACAAATGGTTGATCTAACAGATCCTTGAAATCTTGGTCCTTATCATATCCCCAATGCTTAATAACAGGATGTCCGTTTTCCTGAAACAAATGATGGACACGATTAATTTTAGTAAATGAGGTATTTTGTATTAGTTCATTGACTACATCAGACGGTAATGATCCTATTTGTAACCACTTATCTGATGTTTCAATCATGTACGGTGCCCGGCTAAATGGCTTTTTACCTACCGGGTTTTTCTCCCATTCAACTTGCGCTTCAGTAGGAGCTCTAAATATTTTTATGTAACCACATTCATAAAAACCTTCTAGAACTAGGTCGCCGACTGTTACGTCGGCTCTAAATCCTAGCTCTACACCTTGTCTTAATAATACGTTTTTGCCTATTGCAACTGAAGCTGCAGTAAGTTTACACGTAGCTGACTCAGATGTAGACGTTTTTCTAAAGTGATATTGTAGTATAGTTAATGCATCATACACCAGCTGTTTAGGCTGTAACTCATGTTCGAGTACTAGCTTCACTGCCCATCGTTGAGGCGTGCTGAGTATCTTCTGCTCTAGATAATCTATTATATTCTGCATTCATTCTCCTTGTTTTGCGAAAAGGATTCTGAGCTACATTAAGTAAGTCAGATCCCTTTCTTAGGCAACATTTTATCTCATGAGCTTCTACAATAGTAGCTTCTTTGTCGGTCATTTGACCGCCTTTTATCTTAACAATATCTTGTATCTTGTAGTTATCAAGCTTATCTAGTAACCACACATGATGGTCATAACTGCGGTTTGTAATCTGATAAGCTCGATGTAATGTACCTTTACCTACGTAAATTACTTCATCAGTCTCTGGGTCTTGATGGAAGTAAACACAATACATATCTTCAGGATACCTAATAACTTCATTAGTGTTTTCTCTTATTTCAATGTTTCGCATTCATGCACCTCCACACCATTATCTAATAAAAACTTTAATGCTTCTAACTCAGGTACTCGTTTACCGTTCTTATTAGATTTATACATTTCAGCATATATCATTCGCTTTATGCCTGCTTGTAATATAAGTTTAGTGCAGTCTTTACAAGGTGAATGTGTTAAGTATAGCGTAGCATCTTCAGAAGAAGAAGTCGAAGCTGCTAGTTTAGTTATTGCATTTGTTTCTGCATGTACTAATTCCCATTTAGTATTACCATTAGCATCTCTTGTAGCGTTGTCCATACCATGAGGTGTACCATTCCAGCCATAGCTAAGGATCTTATTACCCCTAGCTATTACTGCACCTACCTTGAAATGTTCATCACGAGATCTAAGAGCTACAACTCTAGCAATGTTCATGTACATCGCATCGTCCTTAGATAATTTCAAAGCCATCTCCTTTCTCTAGTCTACCAGTATGTTGGTTGTATTTGCTGTTGCCAGCTGGTCCTGTTAAGCCGGTATACCTAGATTTAAGAACTGAAAACTGAATCTTATTACGATCAGATTCGTTTACAGCTACTAGGTTTCTTGAAAAAGCAATAATATCAAATGATATTTGTTTAATACTACCGCTGCCTTTGATGTCGTCGATAGAAGCCATGTTGCCTTCTTCGAATGCACCGCCGCCTGACTTACGTAGGTGGCTTACAATACCCAGCCATACGTTATGCTTCTTTACTACCTTTAGTAAATCACTCATAACTTTATCTACTGCTTCATTACCTGATAGTCCTTCACTACCTTCTGATACTGCAATAGTAATATGGTCTAGAAATAAATACTTGCATCCCATAAGAGCCATGTACTCTATCTTATCTATTAAAGAGCTATCATCAACAGAGCCTTGATGGTCTAGTAATATAAGTCGTTCATCACTAAACACAGATTCAAAGCCAATGCGTAGTTCTTCTGCAGTAATAGGTATATCACCACCAACACGTTTATTAAGAGGCATACCAATAAACTTTTCAGCTGTGTCACCTACGCTTTCTTCCAAAGATATAAGACCAATACGATCTACTTGAGTTGTACGAAGTAAATGCCATACAATCTCTTTGATGACGGTAGATTTACCTGAGCCTGTGCCACTAGTAAATAAAGTAATTTCACCTTGCCTCATACCTTTAAGCTTTTCGTTAAGACCATTTAGGCAAGGAGGATAAGGTATTGACTCAGTGTTTTGCCTTTCTATAAACTTATCCCATATAGGTTCACCACTAAGTATGCCAGCTGGATTATACTTTTGTGCATTCCATATTACGTTAGTAACTTCTTTTGCACCATGTTTCATGTATAAATCACTAGCATCTTTCTGGTCTGATGATACTACTTTTACTTTATCAAAGCCAATAATTTTACTAGCTTCAGTTATAGCTTTGATACCAGCTTTGTCATTATCAAACCATAGTATAACAGATTCAAATCGTCTAATCCATTCACGTTGTTCTAACAATACTTGTAGCTGGTTAGCAGACGGTATAGATACAACAGGATATATTCTCTTGTTAAAATCTAAGCAAGCTTGTGCTACTGTTAGTGCATCTATTTCGCCTTCGGTAATGACTAGCATTCTGCCGCCTGTAAATTTATCTTGACCAAAAAGCTTTTTAGCTTTGCCAATCATTCTAAACTCTTTAGGTAGTATACGTATCTTGTAGCAATCATCTCCATATGGATAGAAATGTGCTGGCTTATCATCGTATTGATGTGTCTTAACACCAAAGTATTTAGCTACATCTTCCGAAATATTTCTGCTAGGCATACCAAAACAAGGATACTTATGAATATCGAGGACGTCCAGTTGTCCATTATTATTTGTATCGGCATTGGGTCCATTACTAGTTACTCCTTTTACTTTTGTAAATATTTTCGCATCTTCATTACGATACGTCCCACATGCGAAGCAATATGTGTGATTGTCGGTAGAGTCAAACATCACACCATCAGAGCTTCCACAATCTTCGCAAGGATAGCGCTTATTGTCTACATAGTTGTTCAATATTTATCTCCAGTTTCTCCTCGCCTCTTTTGACAAGGTGTTTATGTGCTTCTATTTCATAACAATATCTGTCGTTCCACTCAAATACTTTTTGCAACGCATCTAAAGACGGTTTAAGTACGTTATCTAGGTCTGACGCTCTGTTACTAAAGAAAGCGTTAAATACTATCTTAATGTCGGCAGCCCTTTCGAACTGCCAACTTTGATCTTCAGTAGCTTCTTTGAATCGTTCAAGAAACTCCTTGTACTCTTTGGTCGGGTACGTCTGCGTGAAGTTCCTTCCGTCCTTCGTTCGTATCGCTCGTATCCCTTCCATTCGGTTTGCGCTCATTGGCTTTCCCGGTATAACGATCTTCATAATTCCACTCCTCAAGATCCCATGTACGTTTCATGTAAATTAAGTTACCAACCATATTAAGCTGCTTTTCCCAGCCTTTACCATATAGTCGTTGCCATATATCTACTACAGTATCCATACGATTATCATATGTAGTTTCAGCAAGAGCTTTCTGTGCTGTCTTGATACCATAACCTTTCTTTACTTTAGGTATATCATCGCCGTTGTCACCTATAAGTAGTTGTGTACAGAAGTTCATGTCAGCTGTATCATCATCTACAAAGTAAATCTGTTTAGAGTTGTAGTTGTAATGGTTACCTGCAACTTGATTTATGTCTTTATCAATGTGTGCAATTACAAAGTCTTGTTCTGCTTCTCTAGCTTCATGAGCCCATATGCAAACTACATCATCAGCTTCCATACCATCTGCTTGTACGGCAGACCAGTCTTTAAGTAGATAAGCATGAGCATCATTAAGACGCTCTTTTAGTTTCTCTTCTAGTTCGGTATTTTTACGAGAAGATTTGTAGTCAGAGTAAACATCATATCTAAAGTTACCCTTACCTTTTACAGTAATGTAGACTTCATCAGCAAAACAATCTGCTATAGAGTCTTCAATTATTTTACGAGTAACAACTCGTGTTTCATGTTTACTGCTTTGAGTACAAGCAGCTTTAAACATAATACTATCGGCATCAATAAATAATTTCATGTAATGTCCTTATATTTATCGCGTTTACGGTTATACTTTTTCTTATCAGGTATAACCTGTTTAGCTTTCCTTTCACGCAGCATTGCTTTTGCTACTGGGTTTATTAATGGAAGCTTTATTTTTATTGGAACTCTTGGAACTCTCATAATAAATCTCCGGTTTAGGCCAACAATTATTTAAGTAAACCACGTCAGCCTCATATACTGCATCACCTGTATCTACATCTACAAATGTAGAAAAGTAATACGGGTTGTACATTGCTTGTTGTGCATGAAGCATTCTATGGTTAGTATGAGTGCTATCAGCAGCAAGATCATACTTATTACCTAATACGAACCCTCTTATAAAAGCATGTACGTTTTTCTTCTTTTCTTTAAGAACCCTTGCTCGACCAGCAGGTTGTACTGCAAACTTACAGTTATGTAAGGTTAGTAGGTTAGTATGAAACCATACTCTACCTGCGTGTCTTACTGAAAAGGTTTTCTTATGTAGGTTATAATATACTTCAACCCACGTGTTATATCCTAAGCTCATTAGTGTACCTCCGCATATGAGTTGCCTATTACATAGTTACCACCATCCATGCATTCAACACCAAACCATTTAGGTGCTTCACGAAAAGATTCTTGTAGTATTTCACCTACACGTTTAGAATCTTTATCACTTGCAATCCATGCTTGCTCGTCATGATAGAATATAGCAGGATAAGCATCAAGCTTTTCCTCTTTAATTTTATTCATAGCATAACTCAAAGCTGCTTTACAAGTAATACCTTCGGTAGTTTGTAATAGATAATTAAGTACTTGGTAATCAGATCTAGCAAAGATCTTACGACCATCTAGTCCTGGTATACAACCATACTGATTAAATACACCACGTAGTTTATTAACTAGCTGCTCAAACCCAGGTAAGTTATTCATAAACTTTTGTCTGGCCTCTTTACCTTTAGGTGCACTGCTTACTCCTGTAAGAGTTTGGCCAAGCTTTGCATCACCTGCACCAAATAGAATAGCGTAGAGAAAAGACTTAGCCACGCTCCTATTACAACCAAGAACATCAGCATTTCGTGTATGTTGATCCCCATTGACCACCAAGTCTGTGTAGGATTTATCTCCCACGTAATGGCATAAACCACGCAGCTGATTCCCAGCGGAATCCGCACCAACAACTCGATAACCTGGCTCAGCAATGAATAGTTCCCTAAGCATTCTACCATACGCTGCATCTACTGCTGGTAAGTTAACGATAACTTCGTGACGGCATCTAAAGCTAGGAGTACCAATAGTAAACATCCTACCATGAAGACGATAGTTTCCTGTGTTATCTTTCTGAATCCTTTCTAGCCATGATTCGATAGTAGCTTTGCGGTTCTTAATAGTATAGTACCTATCAATTAGTTTACCTTGTCTACCTAGCTTTGCTAGTGAGGTTGATGTAAGCTTAGGTCCTGTACGTATCCAGTCACCTCTGTGACCTCGCTTTACGTTCCAGTCATCTGGTTTCCAGCCAATAGTTAGTAGCCATTGTTTAACTAATTCCATATTACTCAATGTTACTTTTTCTATTTTGCTTCTTTGAAACTCCTGACCAGGTTTTATTGGAGGATTATCTGATAAAGCATCTTCACCTATTACATTGTTACCTAAATACTCAGACAGTATTCTAGCTGTAGTAGCTGTATACAATCCTTTCTTAGTATACTTAGCAGTTTTAGGTGCTTTATCTATAAATACTTTAGTTGTACCTAGCTTTGGCTCAATGATAGACTCAATCTTATTCATGTGTCTTGTCATAAGTCGTAGGTTTTCCTGAGCTTTACTCAAGTCAAACAGCCAGCCAGTCTTACGTACTACAGCTTCGAACTCAGCTACATCATGCTCGACTCTCAAGCCTTTCTTGATTAAGTCATTGATTTGTATAGCTTTTTCTAACTCAGCAAGCAGTACTTCGTAAACTTTAGTATTTAGTTTTACGTCTTGAATACAGTAATCTATCATTCGAGGATCGTATGTCTTAAATCCATCGGCTGCCCATTCACTGTTATCCATTTTCTTAAAGCCAAGGTAACCACCCCAGCCTGCCAAGCCATGCTTATGTTGTCGGTTAAACTGCAATGTCTGGCTCATGATCCATGTATCGATCAAGACGGTTTTAGAAGACGGTTTCCATCCATAAAGTTTGTCCAATGCCATTAAATCAAAACCAATAATGTTATGACCAATCAGTGCATCAGCATTCTTCATGAAGTCTAAGCCATTTTGGATGTCGGTAAACGTATAAATCTTTTTACTTACAACGTCTTGACAGACAAGTACATGGCACTTCGTCATATCTTCTAAAAATCCGTCAGTTTCTATGTCAAATACTAACTGCATATTTTTCCTTTCTAATATACTTTTAGTAGCGCGGGTTTATCCCGCGCCTTTAAGTTCTTCTTCATACTTTTCTATTCGATTCTTTAAAACGATTATAGTTGTGTCAAACACTAGTATTGCGTCAAGCTTTTTATCACGCACTCTTGCATTTTGAATGTCGGTTAATGCTTTAACTTCTATCCTTAAGTGATTGATATGATTCATTAATTTACTTCTGCTCATAGTCTGGTTCGTCATCAACATAATCCTTTCTTAAAAAGTAATGAGTGATTCCTGTGTTATTTGTATGGTCTGGGTCAACCCACTCTTCAGGCTTTATCATGTCAGGTAAACCTAAAGTATTAGGTCTAGACTCTTTTTGACCTACCTTTTTACTCATATTAGCACGATGTACTCTATGCCAAGCAGTATGAGCATCAACTTGTAATATGTCTAATGTACCTATTGCGATAACACATAAGTCAATCAAACCGTCTACAATATCATCCGCATGTCGGTACTTTACTGCTTCTTTAGTCTCATGTAGTTCCTCATCAAGGAATCTTAAACGAAACTGTAGAAATTCGTGTAAAGAATAATAATCTTTTTCTTGTAGTTTTCTTTTAACCCAATCATGCACCCCGAATTTGAGGTGCATGTCTCTAATATTTTTAGGCCAGTCAGTATCGCTACTTACCTTAGACCATTTAGCATTCATATCTTTCTCCTGTTTTAATTTCCATAACATCCAGTCATAGTATCTTTCTGGTTCACGCATATCTTAAGTCATTGGCTTTTTCAGAAGATCCTAATCTACCACCTATCTCTTTAATAGGCGGAAACCTTTTATTAAAGTCTTTGCTTTGTGTATTAATGCATTTCCATAACACGTTTCTTGACATGCTAGGATACAACGGTGCAAAGATAGTTGCAAGGTAGTTTGTATCGTAGTACTCACTAAGCTTTGTATACAGGTACTTTGTGTTACCGTCAAGCTCATGCTTGTAGTCTTTTTGTGAAGCAAACGTACCATAATGATCTATTATTTGAAAGCCTTTTGCTTCTAACAAAGCACCAAACGCTCGGTAAGTCATTTCATTTACGTGGTTCTTAGCTGCTCCTACCTTTTCATCATAACACGGTGTTGAGAAGTAACATGTACCACCTTGTACTACTACATCAGCTAGCTTATCTAAAATTGCTATTGCCTTTGTCGGTTCAACATGCTCAAGCACTTCAAGACAAACACTAACATTAAAGCTATCTTCCATAATGTCGGTTTGTGTAAAGTCTACGTTGTCTATTAGATGTGGCTGAAACGTAGTGTTATCAAACATATGTGGCATTTCCATTTTGTTGTACTCAATACCTACATAGCTTCTTGGTGCCATACGGTTTGTCATTAGCATTCTAGCTAACGGCATATCTTTACCACAACCTACATCTATTATGTCGGCTTCTTTATACTTACCACCAAGGTTTAGATCCTTAGCTATCTTGGTCCATCGTAAGCAGTGGGCTATATAGTCTCTATGTATAAAGCCTCTAGCTTCTGCTTGGTCTATACTTAAATGCGTATTATCTATTTCTTTTCCTCTAGCGTTAGCCATGTTATCTCCTTAAAATATTATTCCGTGTATTACTGCGTTAAGTGCTAGTGTCATAGCTATTATTAAACCTAAAATTAGTAACAGTGCTTCTCCTTCATTCATGACAAAAATTCCTAAAAAATTTACATTGATTATTATCTCGACAAACTCTTTCGTGCTTGGCGGTTTCCCAACAGTCAGACTTCCATGGGTCTGTATATTTCTTTACTAGTCTATCCCATGTATCGTCTATAGTCATTAGTCCTGCAAGTGGTAACACTAGCATTAGCATTACCACCCAGAAAAAAGCCCAACCAAATCCTTCGTTATGATATGGTTTCATACATCAATACCTTTCTCTTCATAGTATTTACTTACATGATAAGCAGCAGCTTCATATAGTTCAGTTAAGTTTTCATTTAACGTTTCTTTAGAAACTTTAGTTTCTTTCAATTTATTTATTAAGTCGGTTGCAAGATCAGTACATGCTGCATCATATCTTCTATCAACTAGGTTTCTAGTTTTTTCAGCTTGTTCTTTTAATAGTATATGTCTTTCAGTTAGTACTTTATCCATTGCATCTACAATTTGTTTTTGTAGTTTAGATTCACCTAAGTTTTCAGCTTGCTTTATACCTTCACGTACTAAACTAAATGCAGTTCTGTAAGCGTCAGCTACTTCGTTATTATTAATCTTAAATGCTTCCTGAGCTAGGTTATCTAACGCATCGGTTGTTTGTTTAAAAGCCATTCTTATAGATGGGAATTTTAGTAAGTTATTAGTCATCATATGCTCCCATTTCGTAATCAACTGGTACTGAGTAATGATAATCATCAATCAAATGAAAATGTCTGGGATACACATGTAAGCTTTGTGCTTGCCATACAATCTGACCTTCTTCGTATCCAAGATCTTTACACAATCTACGCAAGACGGTACGTTGCCAGAATAAATCGTTTATATAACCAAACACAGCATCATTAGATCTCATCTGTACTACAGCATGTATCAATTTATTTTTGATGTAATACGTTACTGCATTAGTACAAACAAAATCGTTCTTACCGTGTTCTCTGTACTGAGTGTGCATACCCGGATTAGTATACACCATTGTAGCTCTACGTGATTTAGGGTTTTGTTTTAGCTCTTGAAGTACATATTCATATTGAGTTCCGTTAAGAGCGCTATACACGAGATAGCCATAATTAGAATTAATGTCGCCTTTACTATTCGCCGCATGCTCTTTCCAAATGACTGGTACTTTTCCATATTCTTTCTTTAACTCCCTAAGATTTAAGCTAAGTGTATCATACCACCTGACCTCAGCTTCTTGATATTCACGATTCGGTTTACCAAATATTGTCGGTTCAGTTGCTAAAAAGCTAGCACCTATGATTTCAAGATTACCATCAGGCTGTATCTCTTTGTCCCGATACATATCAATAAATGTTGTGCGTATATCTTTTACTGTGTCAGTCATTATCTATCCTTTTGTTACCAGCATAGTTTCTTTCCATCCATACAATACAACGTGCTGCATAGTTAATCAGATCTCTAAGACAATCATCTGCTGTATCGTAGTTTATATCGCCTTTTTGTTCCATAACAGATCTAAAGCGTAACACTTTAGTTGTTAGCATAGTATCAAATGACTGCCATCCATGCGGGTAATAGTCATCGTCACACACAGAACCGCCTTGATAGTCCTTACCTTTCTTTTCCATTAAGGCTGCGCACTCTTTCAGTACGGTTATTGCGTCATGTAAATAAGTTTCTCCATATGTCAATGTAATGTCTCCTTTACTACGTTTTCCGATATAACACTTTGTTTAACACATTCAGATAATAGTGTGCCAATAGTATCCCATTCCATTTCCTCAGATCGGTATACAAAAATAGCAATGGCGAGCAAACAGCCCGCCACCGCAAATGGATCATGTTCTTCTTCTGTTAACTCTACTACGGTCTGCATAATGCGTTCATGTATTTTTATGGTTGGGTTTGTCATACTGCCGTGATCTCCTCTATATCTGCACGGTAGTTTTCAATTACATACTGACAAACTTTATCCCATGTGTTATACTTTTCGCCTTCGATATCTACTGCCACTCCATCGAACTCCTCATCATCACAGCATAATTGGAAATTACTATCCCATTCTATGCTACCATAGCAGTGAATCTCTCCGCCGTCAGGCTTAACGAATACATACTTATCATTTTCTTGTGTCGTTGTATTGTCTACACTCATAACATTCTCCATTGTAAACTCGTCTGATCGCCACATCAGATAAACCCTAAAGTATCTTACTACTTATGTCACGTTATACATTAAGTCCTCTCGTGCTAAGAAGGCGTAGTACTGGGCGAGTATTCTGTTTAATAATATTCTGCTAGATACCAGACGATGTAGGCCAATGCTGCACCGCCTCCGAAACTATATAGTATAAGCTCAAGCATTATAATACTTTGGTATGTCGTTAACATAAACGTCATAATGCGTAGCCTTATCTAATGGTAGGTAGCAGTCATAAGCTCTTGGGTGTAATCCTTCTAATCTAGCCCATGAGGTTCTTGGACCACGACCCATTAGTCTTACTCTCATTTTGGTTCCCCAGCCTCTCTCGCTGTTCATAGTTTTTACGTTCTTCTTTAATTCTATGATAGCAGGATCATTTCGGTTTGTTACAGTAAACTTATAACCGCTCATTGGGAATCGTTCTTTAGTTACTCTATGTATTGCTGTTGTTGCTTTCTTCATGCTATTCTCCTAATTAGCTAATTCAAAATCTTCTTGCAGTTTCTCTTCTCGCTTATTGTTCATCCATTCTTGTAAGCAAGCTACTGCATCTTTCTTATCGAGGTTAAAGTCGTCTACTAGATACGTACATGCACCGAACATATTACATTCGCCGCTTTCCCTGAGGCTGTCAAGGAACTTAAAACATTCTTTCTTGTAAGTTTTTGTGAGGTTTCTAGGCATGATGTCTATCTATCCTTTCTTGATCTTTTTCGCTTAATTCTTGATATCTTACATACTTAGCTACTGGTACATCTGCTAGACTATATAATCCGCCTAGTCTACCCCATTCGTCTACTGGGTATGTCATTGCTTTATACGGAACTTGTTGAGTTTGGGAATCGTTTTGTTCCATGCTTACCTCCATCTTCTGATATGCAATTAGTTTCTGCTACTTTATATTTAGGTAGGACTCGCAAAGCATCTCGCTGCATTTCGTCGGTTCTGTTAATGCAATGCTCAATAGCATTATACGGTCCTCTGTTATCGGATAGTAATATGCAATCAGGTAAACCCATTGCTAATTTACATACGATTATGGTTGCATAAATCATTTCAACAACCTCGGTGAACTGGCTCTTCTTCTTCTGTAGCTAACCTTTTTTGCTCGTCAACGATTAGCTCCTTGAGATACCACTCTGCTTTCTTAAGATCATTTATTGCTTGACCTTTGGCGCGATAACGCCAAATGTATTTCATGATGTTACCTTGCAAGTACCCTTGATACCCTTCACCAGTGGCTGCTTTGATTGCTTCAATGCACTCAACGTCGCCTTGTTTGTAATGTGGTGGACTATTGACAATGAGCTCGTCAATGGTCATGAAGTCTTTTGCTAGTTTCATTGTGACTCTTTCTAATGGTTAGTTCAGGCAGCGCGAGCTTGTCTCGCGGTAAAAGGGAACTGCGTGACGCCCTGAACCCCGTTGTCGGTTATGTAAAATTTACCCTTGCCCCCATAGGCCGCCCGTTGGCACGCTTAGTATAAGCGCACGCCAACGAGGACTATGAGGACAAGCAGTAGGAGGATTGATATGGTAAACATTAATGCCTTTCCTGAAGTACAATGAGGCCGAATATAACGACCCCAAGGACTATAAAGAACGACACAGACATCAGAATGGCAACTGCTTTTCTGACGGCTCAGACGTAGCTACACTAGGTGCAGACTCGATAGCTTCGAAGCCTGCTGTAGGCGTGTACTCTACGAGGTCTACAACTTGAACTGCAGTAAGCGAAGTAGCAACACCTTTACGACCTGGTGCTTCGTACTCATACTGCCACAAGTTGACATTAACCTTGGAACCGTTGCCGATATTAGTGCCATCAAGAGACTGTAGCTTAGAATCTACGATCTTGACAGGCGCATTCGGATTGCCATCGGCTTTGATACCTTTACGCTTTAGGTTAACATTAAAGGTCTTATCGTCATCTTTATCTTGCTTGACATTAAGACCATAATCTTTGAGCTCTTGAACTTTAGCAGCATCAGAGGTCTGTATCACCATTTCCCATTGCTTAGAACCGAATGGGTTAACGGGTGCGTCAGTACCTGAGATACGACAAAACTTAGCTGTAAGATCTTTTATGATTATAGAACGAGGATATGTACTCACGACTTTACTCCTTTATAGTTTAGATTAAAAGATTAGTATATGCAACGCGAGCTTGTCTCGCGCTACAAGGGTTAACTAGGATACTTGTTACTAATAAAGTGATCGACATTGAGATTATTAGAAACGATATGGATAATCTCGTCGACACCTAGCGCCACATTATACACTGCAAGCGCATAGTCAAAGATTTCTTGATGTGTCATAACAACTCCCTTATAAGAAATACTACGAGCAATGCCAGCTTGTCTGGCACATACAATACCCCTAGCCAGGTGGCCATTGAGAGACACATGACTATCTCGAAAATCACCCTATTATTATACTCTTAGAGGTATAAGGGTAACTTAACCGGCCCCACAACCCCCTCTCTAATAGGGGACAGGCACATTTTCAGCAAATCACTTCCTACCAGAAACATGCGCTTGTCGGACATACGGGTAAATATATCGGTGTCGGTACTTGAAACACCGGTCAGGCTAAAAAAGAAGGCTCCCTTGAGAGCCTCCTTTCCAAACCTCACCGATAGTGAAGGTTCCATATATATTCTTCCCATTTCCAGTGGGCATCCACCATAGCCATAGCTATAGACTGACCACCTTTCCTGGCCTCCTTATACGCGTTTACAAACCGTGGGATTTCTCCAGCACCATCTGCCTCGCATAGTAAGTAGTCGAATGTTTCCCGATCCGTCTTAGATGGGATATCAAATTTGTAATTACTCATATCAACCTCCTTTGTAATTACGTTGAGAAAGAAGATAGGAGATACATTGCACTTCACTGAGAGAGGAAATTATCTCGGCAGTCTCTATCTTCTTTCTATGAGAAAGCCCAGCTTGTCTGGGCTCCCTCTTGTAAACCTAGCAATCCTCCTGATAGTCGTCCGGATCAAAGCTAGGACCTGGGTTAAATACTGGATCCATTTCTGGTGGATTCATATCCCTATCCAGCCTGTTCCAGTGATCCGTAAACCAGTCGTAGTAGCACCACACCACACTCCTTAGTTTCTGTGGATCCATCTCCGGCACCAGCCTCTCGATCTTCCGAGCCACCTTAGCCTTTGACCTAACCTTACTCCGATCCAGCACGTTGTAGACCCGACAATCGTCCGCCGCGTCCTTACCAACCATAGCCTGAAAGACCAGAGCCTTGACAATATCCGACAAGATATCGCCCTCCATTTTAACGTCCTTAATGTTTAACCTCATATTAACCTCCTTTGTTTTAATGAGATCCATTGATACCAGCCATCACTTAAATCCGCCTGATAGCCAGTAACAATACCATACCACGATGCCACAGCCAAC
>CEUT01023895.1_pt1 | contig 32288 bp, 39 predicted proteins | sample 531401 | NCBI WGS metagenome assembly CEUT01 (sample SAMEA2622821, study PRJEB7988) | marine metagenome | biome: marine biome (ENVO:00000447); feature: surface water layer (ENVO:00002042); material: "saline water (ENVO:00002010), including plankton (ENVO:xxxxxxxx)" | depth 5 m | reverse complement strand
GGGTTCGTTCGCAAAGCCGTACAACCACTCATCAATAGGACGATGGACTATCTCAAGAACATTCTGATTGGTGGAATCGTTCTTGCCATTGTTCAGAATCTTGAGAAGATCCTTGATTACATTAGTGATCTTTGGAATGAAACTCTTAAACCAATTTTTGAATGGATGAACAAATGGATCTTCCAACCAATATGGACTGGATTGAAGTGGATCGTGAATGAAGGAGTTCCAATTGTTAAAGAAATCTTAGCGCATCCTATATCACAAACGGTAATTGATGGGATTAAGGCTGGTCTTGATAAGATCAGTGAAGTCTTTCCAATCTTTGAAAATTTGGTCAAAACATTCACCAAGGGTGGCAACGGTCAAGGTGGAGGCAGTGGCACATATGATACGTCATCTGGGGGTCTTTTGGCTGGAGGTGGTGTTGATATGGGATCAGCTGCGAAGAAACAAATCTCTGAAGCGGGATTTGGTGAATCTGAATTCACCTTGTTTAGAGACGCAGTTGCACAAATTGAATCTGGTGGTGAATATGACATCCAGGGTGGATCTGGTGGCATGTATGCTGGTAGATATCAGATGGGTGCAGCTGCAAGACAGGATGCCGCAAGATTCTTAGGTGAAGAATTCCAAGGAGACAGTGAAGCAGCAAGAAAGAGATTCAGAGAAGATCCTGCAATGCAGGAGAGATACTTCGCTGCTTACACCAGAGCCAATCATCAGACTCTGATGAGGAACAAGACTTATGCGGCAATGAGTAATGAGCAGAAACTCCAAGTTCTTGGTTATGCCCATAACGCTGGAGCTGGGAATGCATTGAAGTGGATGCAACAGAACATGAGAGGAAGTTTTGAGGATGGGTTTGGTACAAAGTCCTCAAAGTATGCAGACGCCATAAGAAGAGCTCAAGAACAAAGAAGACAACCACTGCCACCATCCATGAGATCAAGGGGTACAACACCTGTTGCTGGAGAGAGTATTGTGTCAAGTGACATTAAGGATTTTAGAAAGTTTAGAACCTCAATGGGTGGAAGTGCCACAAGACAACCAACTGCTAACCCTGATTATTATCAGATCAGAGAAATGGGTGTTTATGGAAGTGGTAATTATAATATTAGTCCTTTGGCTGATGACACCAATTATGAGATTGGACTACACAAAGGTGCAGGACACCATGAGAACAGAGCCTTTGACATTCCAGTCCCTCCCAATTCTGCACAGGGTGACAGAGTTGCAAAGTTCTGGAGAGATCGTGGATACACAGTGATTTGGAGATCAGCTGGTCACTATGATCACGTTCATGTGGAAGTTCCGAAAGCGAGAGCTGAAGAGTTCTTCAAAGTGATTCCAGAACTTCAAAAACCAGTTCCTCCAAGTGACAGAGCGAAGAATGTTTCAACCGAACCCTCTTACAGTAAAACTAAAAATACTGTTGTGGTTGCATCCAACCCTCCAGCAACACCAGTTGTTATTAATGGGGGTGGTTCAGGTCTTCCCGCCTCTGGCGGTTCTGACAAAAAGGCGTTAAATAGTCTTATGAGACAAAGAGCAAATAGTCAACTCTATTCCGCATAATGGAGAATCCAAACACAGGTGCAGGTAACATAAAGAAGTTCCAAGTCACCAACAATCGAACTGGTAACTCTGTGGATCTCTCTGCAGGTATTGTTGAGTATAGTTTTTACGAGAACGTTCTCTCAAACAATATTACTGCACGTGCTATTGTTGTTGAAACTGGTAACCAAGATCAAGGTGCTCAGGACAGCACCATTGATGGACTTCCCATCCGAGGTGGTGAGAAGGTCGTCATTGAGGTTGAAGATGCCACACAACAACCCATCACTCTTCGTAATCCTTTGAGAGTTAATAAGATTGGTAAGGCGACGCCTGGAACAAGACAGGATGTTTATGTTCTTGAGCTTGCAACCGATGAGTATCATTTGAATGAGCAGACGAGGGTCACGAAACAATATCAAGGAAAGATCTCCGATAATGTAAGAACGATCCTTACAGAGGTTTTGAAGACAGAGGAACCCCTTGACATTGACGAGACAGCTCTGGATATGAACTTCTTTGGTAACACCAAGAAACCATTCTACACTGTGACATGGTTGGCATCAAAGTCAGTTCCAGACTCAAGTGTTGGTGACACAGCTGGTTATCTCTTTTACCAAACAAGAGATGGTCTGTTCTTCAAATCAATTGACAAGTTGTTTGAACAAGAACCAACTAAGAAGTATTTTCTGAATGACACACAAGCTCTTCCACCTGGTTACGATGCAAAGGTGTTGAAGTATAATATTGGAAGTAACATCGATCTCCACACTCAACAATCAATCGGTGCTTACAACAACAGAAGCATCTACTTTGATTTTTATGCAATGAACTATAAGGTTGTTGATTTTAGTATTGAAGAACAAGAGGGAAAGGCAAAAACAGCTGGACCAGATTACATCAATGTTGATGAAGAGTTTGTGGCGGAACCCACCAGACTTTACAATCACATTCTTGATGTTGGTGTCAATCCTCCTGGTTCTGGTGATGATCAACTGAGGAATCAGAAAAAAGATCCAACTGCACCAAACTACAAAGCAGAAGACACAATGGTTCAGACCATTATGAGATATAATCAGATGTTCACTGTTAGGGCTGATATTATTATTCCTGGTGACTTTACTATCAAGTGTGGAGACATCGTTCAATGTGACTTCCCACAACTAAAAGGTGGAAGAGAACAAGAAATAAACAGACAAAGTGGTGGTAAATACATGGTGGCATCTGTTTGTCATCGAATTACAGGAAAGGATACATTGACGAGTCTTGGTTTGGTTAGAGATTCGTTTGGTAAAGAGGGAGGTTTCTGATAATGATGGACGATTTATTAAGACAACATTTTGTTGGCCGGGATGGATACACCTGGTGGGTAGGACAGATTGCTCCTGAGGAGACTTGGAAGAATAACATTCCTGGACAACCAGAACCAGATAACACTTCGATTCTTGGTTTCTCTGAGAGATACCGTGTGAGAATCATGGGTTATCACACAGACAGCACATTTGATGTTGCAGACGAGGAACTCCCCTGGGCATACATCATGTACCCAGTCACTGCTGGTGGTGGAGGTAGATCATCTTACCAGTCATCCAACATTGCTGCTGGTAACTTCGTCATTGGTTTCTTCATTGATGGACCCAACGCACAACTCCCCATCATCCAAGGAATTATTGGTAACAATGATTACCAAGAAGTGATGAAGGAGTTGAATGGTGATAAGAGATTTGTCCCTATAACTGGCAACCAACCAGGTGAAAAGGTTTCAACTTTATTGGTAAAGGCAACTCCTGGTGCTGGAGAAACTGCTCCACAAGAAAACTCAACTGGTGCCACAACCAATAAGGATTACGTTGAGAGCACGACAGGAAATAACACTCAGACAGATTTCCAATCTCAAGAGAGTAGGAAAAGCGGTCAAAGGGACAAACCTCTTGCTGAAACACAAGAGTGTGATCCAGCACAAACTGGCAAATTCCAACAACAGTTGCAAAACGCTCTTCGGGATATTCAAGAGCTCCAGAGGTCAATTTATGACACAAGGAGTGCATTAGCATTGGAGACATCTGACATTCAGGCAGAGATTGATGCCAAGATTGACGAGGCTTCTAAGTTGATTTCAGGAACAATCAAGAACGGAATCAATGAAGTTGAGGCAGCCATTCAGAGAGAAACCAATGAAAAACTAAAACAGGCTTACAACAAGGTCTTCCCTAATGAGATGCCTGGCGTCATGAAGACAACAGAGAAAGTTGTAGACGCACTTGCTTGTGCATTTAGAGAACAGGTTAATGGCACAGGAGGAACAGTTGCAGATATGTTGGGATTGGCATCAAACAGAATGGTCAACGCTGACAACTGTGCTGCTGAGATTGCAATGGGGATCTTGTATGGTATTGCTGTGGGTGGTGCCTCTAAATCACTAGGAGAAGGACTTGGTGATCTCGCTACTGATGTCGTTGATGACACCACTGGGATTGTTGGTGACGCCGCTGGTGATATTGTTGGAACTGTTAGTGGTACAGCAGATCAAGCTCTTGGTGCCGCTGGTGACGTTGTTGGGGCTGTTGGTGATCTAACATCGGCAATCTCAGATGTCACAAGTGGTGCTAAAAGTTTTGTCAAGGATCCTTTGTCATTCTTGGGTTGTGAAGAGGACCCTAAGTGTAACACAGTCACAATTTACAGTCTGTGGAATGGGTCAAAAGTGAGTGGAAAACCTGGCATTTCAGGGGTGATGGACTCAATGAAAAACTCTGTTGATTCTGTAACAGGAGTTGTTGATGCAGTAACAGGCACCCCAGATGATATTGAAAGTATTTTGAATGAGACTCTGGGAGAATTTCAAAATCTCTTCAATAATCCAAACTGTGATAGTGGACCCAACAGTGCAAAAGAATGTGGACCACCAACAACCAAGTACATGAACACTGGTGGTGGTTCTGGTGCTTCTGGAAATGTCATTGTCAGTGTAGCTGGTGAGGTTCTTGGTTACGATCCCATTGATTTTGGAACTGGTTATTCAAAAAACACAACTGCTTATATTGATGACGATTGTGGAACTGGAAGTGGTGCTGTCGTTAAACCAGTCATTGAAGACTACACCTACACAGATGATGAAGGCAATGAAGTGAAAACCCAAGGTGTTGTTGACCTGATTGTTCTTGATCCTGGAGCAGATTACACACCAACACCAAATGGAAACAAAGGTGGATTTGGAAGTGTGTGGAAGTATTCAAATGAAACTCTTATCACTCATCCTGATAAAACATTTGACCCACCCATTCCTCCTGGTTATGAAGTTGAGGTGACACCTGGTGATGGAGTCGAACTCCCACCTGGAACGGAGATTGTCACTGAACCGACCTCACCTAATGAGACAACTGGTGAAACTGGTGGTGAGACAATCGTTGGTGGAGCCACTCACATCGTCCAACGTCCTGGAATATTTACAACTCCTTTCCCACTTGACAAACCAGTCGGAGAGAGTTATCCTTCAGAATCAGATGGTGCTTATCCTGTTCTTCTTTATCTTTGTGAGATCATCATTCAGGAAGCTGGTGTTGGTTATCAAACAGGAGATGAAGTTGTCATTGAACCGTCTTATGGTGCAACCGCAGTCATGGAGGCAGACAATGTTGGAAGAGTAAATAAGGTTAAAGTTACCGCAGGAGGAGAGGGTTTCAAAGAAATGCCACTGATTTATGTCAGATCGGCAACTGGTTTCAACTCTGTCTTAAGTGCCAAGTTCTGTGTCAGACAGGTTGGCAAGGATGAGATGTTCGAACCAGAAACTCAGGAAAAAGTGGTCACAGTCGTTAACTGTGTTGGAGCAAGACCAGTTGGATATGTAAATGGGAAACCATATTATGGTCCATTCCACACACATAATGGCAGAAAGATGGTGGGAGCGGTACACACCTCCACTCCTCATGACTTTATTGATGATGTCCCCATCGTCCGAACACCTCTCCCCGAGGTTGAGGTTAGAAGTTCATCAACAACATCCACACCAGCGTCAACGTCAACAACACCGACACCGACACCCACTTCAACTCCAGTCCAAGCTCCGGTCCCAACACCCACTCCAACACCTGCCCCGAGCCCAACACCTGCCCCGAGCCCAGCACCTGCTCCGAGTCCAACTCCGAGCCCTGCTCCATCACCAAGTCCAAGTCCAAGTCCATCACCAGGTGGTGGAGGAGGATATGGAGGTTATTGACAAATGACAGAACAACTAAGGAGAACGACAAGTGGCTGAAAGAAAGAATTGGCACCAGGTTAGATATGGCACCGCTGAAGGTGAAATAAAGTTTGGTCATCTTCATGATGACAATGAACAGTCTGCTTTCATTGCGAGGAATGGTAGATCAAAGAACCATTACATAACACTTGATCAAACTGGTGGACCAAACAGAAAACATGGAACCATCTGTAGGTCTCCTGGGTCATTCCAAGTTGAGGCAGGATCTGCTGTTCCAGTAGACACTCCTGGCATTGTATTTGATGCCGAAAATGGAGACATTGTGATAAAGGCACCGAATGGAAGAATTCGGATGGAAGCCATCAACGTTGACATTCTTGCCATTGGTGGTGATGGTAACAATGGAAACATTCAGATTGAGGCAAATGAAAAGGTTCTTGTAAAGACCAAAGCATTTGATGTTCAATCAAAAGTCTCAACCAAGATTTTCTCGGAGAAGACAGTTGATGTTATTGGAAACTCAATCTGTAATCTTTATGGTGGAATTCTTGATTGTGCTGATGGATCCACAAAGGTCATTGGATCCAAAACACCATCAACAAATGAAGAACAAAACAGAGCGAGGACAGCATGAAGGTACCTGATTTATATGTTGGTAAACAGTTATTTGTTGGTCTTGGTAAGGCCACTGCACTTGGAGTGGGAGACGCTGCAATTCGTGGATCTGCTTACCTTGAAGGTCCAACACTAACTGGATCCCCAGTGTTTCCCAATGTTTGGGCGACATCAATGATTGGACCCACTGCAAACAGTGAGTCTCCAGTGCCATTCATTCCTGGGTCCCTTTGTTACTCAGGTAAAGCCCCTTGGCCCGATTGCCCTGCAAATCCATTTTCTCTTGCTGTTATTGGACCAGCAGCATTTATGGGTCCAGTTAACACTAATCATGATGTGGTTGTTGGTATCGATCTTCTTGCACAGGGTGAAGTCAAATCCAATTGTGGTGGACATGTTCTTTCAAACAAGAAAGACTTTGACATTCCTCACCCAACAAAAGAAGGGTGGAGACTGAGACACACCTGTCCAGAAGCACCTTATAATGATGTTTATGTGAGAGGGAGACTGAAAAACAGTGACACCATTCTTCTTCCAGAATATTGGACTGAGTTTGTTGATAAGCAATCAATCACAGTAAACATCACTCCTGTTGGTGCTCCTCAATCAATCTATGTAAAGAGAATTGAGGGAAATAAGATTATTTTGTCTTCACAAGGTGCAATTCCAATCAACTGTCATTATCATGTGTTTGGTGACAGAAAGGATGGAGACAGGTTGATTCCTGAATATGAAGGAGAATCTCCAGCAGATTATCCTGGAAACAATGACGAATATTCAATTCTTGGTTATCATTATGACATCAGAGAGGAAAGAAAATGAGTGAAACACCGGGCTATTCAGAAGCATTTATTCCTGGGAATACAGGTTCAGACAGTTGCTCTGATGATCAAGTTTGGGGAGACCCATCAACAGTCTATTCTTACATCCTGAAACCCAGGATGAAACCAGAAGATGAGTGGGATGCTCAATGTGACCCACTTTATCACAAGACAGCAAAGATTGACAGTCTTAGAATCAACACTGACATTCAGGGTCCTGGTGGAAGTGGAGCATTTGCAGTAACTTCTTCTACTGTTGCTTTTTCTGGAGCTGTAACTGCAACGACTGTCACTTGTGGTGGAGCAAAGTGTTTCAACATTCCACACCCAACCAAGGAGAACAAAAGACTTGTTCATGCTTGCATTGAGGGTCCAGAGACTGCAGTTTATGTTCGTGGTCGTCTGACAGACAATAGTGTTATTGAACTTCCAGATTATTGGAAAGGTCTTGTTGATCCAGACTCCATCACTGTCTCCCTGACACAGATTGGTTCCTCACAGGATTTGATTGTTGAGGGGGTTGATTGGGGAAACAAGGTTAGAGTTCGTTCTGGGAATGCTTCTCGAATTGATTGTTATTATAACGTTACAGCAACTCGGATTGACCTGGCACCACTGGAAGTGGAACAGGACGCTTGACAGATTGGATGGGATGGGTTTATGATGTAACCATCCCACAAGAGGTTCTATGAACAGTGATGATCTTTACGATCGTTGTAACGAAGATCCTGAATACCTTGATAATGTTCTTGTTGACATTTGTTCCAGATCTATCATCTTGTTCTCCAATCATGGTAACCAAACTGATGTAACATGTGAGACTCCCAAACAGTTTATCGAAACACTCACTGCAATTAGAGACAATGTTGACGAAGAGGACATTTATTTCAAGAAGCCCAAGGTAACAAACACAAGCGAGGTTTAGTTTTGAAAATAAACATCTGGTATTCAAGTCACGCCACTCAATGGAGATGGGTTCTCACTGATGAAAACAACCACCAAGAAAGTGGTGGTCAGGAGGATCTTAGAGTTGCAATGAATGACATTGCTAACACCATCGAGTGGTTGGCAAAGACTAAATTACCAGAATAAATAACCTCGTGTGAAGGAAGGCCGCGTCACTATCTGTGCGTGGAAAGGACACCTTAGGGTGTCCTTTTTTGTGTTCTAAATAAGTTATAACAGAATTAGTGCGCCGGTAAGATGCCCCTATCTCGATTAGATAACTTCCTCAAAAACGTAAGAGGTAACGTAATCTACGTTGCAGGAAATGACCTGGATGCAACAGACGATATTGCCAATCAAGGCAATTCTAGGTCAAGACCCTTCCTGACAATTCAAAGAGCACTTCTTGAAGCGGTCAGGTTCTCTTATCAGATTGGTCTAAACAACGACAGGTTTGAATACACAACCATCGTCGTTGAACCTGGAGTTTATTATGTTGATAATAGACCTGGTTGGATTCCCGATGGCGAAAACTTCAGACTCAGAAGTGGTGAAGTTACTGCCACTTACGAGGAGATGAATGCAAGGACAAACTTTAACCTGCAGGATCCCAACAACAGACTTTATACTATTAATAGTATCTACGGCGGTGTTATTGTTCCCCGTGGATGTAGTATTGTAAGTGTTGATGCGGATAAGACTCAGATCAGACCCCTTTATATTCCGAGCTCGACGAACGAAAATATTGATCCAACAACGATCTTTAGAATCACAAGTGGAAGTTCTATTGACAGTTTGACATTCTTTGATGGTGACCCAACAAGCACTGTTTATACTGATTATACAACCACCAGAGTCAATCCTGACTATTCTCACCACAAACTGTCATCCATTGAATATGTGGATGGTGTAAATGATGTGGACATTAAAGATGAATTTATTGATTATTCTACAAATCGTACAGATTTGCAGATGTATTATGAGAAGATTTCCATTCTTTATGGTCAGAGTTCCAACAGACCTATCACCCCCACTTATCCTGCAGATGGTGTTGACCTCCAACCCCTCAGTAATGAATTTGAGATCATCTCTGTAAGTGAAATTTCAGAAACTGGAATTAGTAGCATCAAAGCCGGTGACGGTACAACTGCAACAATCACAATTACTGTTGATCTTGAAGATCCAATTGATGGAATTGAGATCAATGACCTCATCGAGATTGATGGAGTTTCCGATTCCCGTTACAACGGCAGATTTGTTGTTGACACTGTTCTTGCTCAGAATGATTTTGGTGTAACTCGATTCACTTATAAGACTCTTGTTGCTCCTGATAATGCTCTCCCAACGCCTTCTGGTTCATTCTTTACATTATCTGTTGACACAATCAATTCCCCAATTCCTAAGATTTCTAAAGTTTGTGTCAAGTCATCTTATGGTCTCTCTGGTCTGTTCTTTGATGGAGATAAGATTGGTGGAACAAAACAAACAACGGTAATTGGTTTTGATTATGAATCTTTCCAGAATGATAACAATGCTTTCATTCGTTATAACAGTTCAAGTGGAACATTTGACGATTCAACCTCTGTGAGTAATCTTCACAGTGATTCTTCTGCAAAGTTTAAACCTGATTTTTATAATTACGGAGTCAAAGCAACAAATGATGTTGAGATTGAACTCGACAGTTGTGCCTTCACTGGTGCTTACCAACACATTTGTTCAGAGAATGGAGCGAGAGTCTTCTCCAGATCTGCGACCTCTAATTTTGGACAGAGTTCCATGTGCTCAAGAGGATTTACTGACTCCTCCACAACAAGAGAAGACACTGGTTATATCTCCCACATCATCTCCCCAAAATCAAACCTCAACGACCCCATCAAGCTTGAGTGGGATCAGATTGATGTTGAGAGAACTGCTGGAATTGGTTCCACATCCAGACTTTATCTTTACAATGAGACGAACAAGTCCAATCCACCTAAGTCAACACTTCAGGGTTATCACATTGGTGCAGCGGATAATGATCAGTTGAGGGTCAGAATTCATGAGTCAGATTATCACGCTGACATTGTGATGCCTCCAACTGAGAAGGATGCAATCAAGATCACTGGAACAAAGCGTTACAATGTTGGTAGAAATGTCTCAACAGGAAACAGCATTACCTCAAACACTCTGACACTCACTAGCAATCATTCACTTCTGAATGGTGAGACAATCAGAGTTATCAGTGATAATGCCAGACTTCCCGATGGTCTTGACTCTGGTTCGATTTATTACTCAATCACATCTGGTGTGAGTGCCGACCAACTAAAAATTGCAAAAACTTATAATGACGCAGTTCTTGGTGAAGCACTCACAATCAATAACTTGGGTGGAACACTGAGCGTTGAGAGTCGTGTTTCCGATAAGGATCCTGGAGATCTTGGACACCCAGTTCAGTTTGATGACTCTGTTAATCAGTGGTTCATTACAGTTGCAGAAAGTGCAACCGATAACACAATTTACCACGTTGTTGTTGGTCTTGGAACTGCTACTCTTGGTGAAACCACGTCTTCAACTCTGTTTGAGAGAACTCCTGACACAAGGTCACTGACTGACAGGATTTATCGTTATCGTTATGTCATTCCTGTTTCTTCTGGAATCTCTTCGGCAAAAGTTCCTTATAACGGACAAGTCATCCAATCGTCCTCCGATGTGAGTGGTGCAACTAACGACGAGGTTGCTCTTCTTTACAGCCCCAGTGGTGTCTCGATGACCAACGCTGGTGAACTAAGAAACCCAAGTTACATCAAACAGACAACTTACAGTGGAACCACTGCCTCTTACTTCACTGAGAGGAGACACAATCTTGCAGTGGGTAACATGGTTAAGATTGATAATGTCACCAGCTCCATCAACCCCACTGGTGTTGGTAACTCTGGTTACAATGGAGAGTTTACTGTTACTGGAATCACCAGTGCAACTGGTTTCACTGTCACTCTTGCGGATAACCCTGGAACATTCAGTAACAACACCTCTTCAAGAACAACAAGTCTCCCCACCTTCTCTCGTAACGAAGGTAATCACGATTTTTACATTTACAACACAGAAACCATTCAGGACTTCATTCCTGGATCGAGAGATGGAATTTATTATTTGACCGTTCTTAAGTCGTCAAACACTCCCACAGTTTCTCCATTCAATGATGAAGATCAGTTCGCCTTTAGTTCTCCCATAAAAGATCTTTATCCTCAAATTGACAGGGACAATCCTGTTAATAACCCTCCTGCTGCAAGTCTTTACGCTCTCCCCTATGAACTGGGAACAGTTGTTGTTGATGACCAGAAGAACAGTGTCACCAGAGGGATACTTGAGGAGTCTTATCTCGACTTTGGTGTTGGAATTGGTGTCAGTGACATCACTTCGACAGACGCTGACACTCACACAATCTTCACTGATGTTGAGCATGGTCTCAACAGAATCACATCTCTGACCATCACAAATGGTGGTGCAGGTTATGGTAACGGTGTTGGTGCTGAGAACATTTACAACGCTGGACTGACAACCACGAGTAAAGCAGGAGGAGCAACTGCCAGAATCACAGTTGATGCTTCTGGAACAATCACCGCAGTTAAGGTGATGGAAGGTGGTTCAGGTTATGCTGTTGGTGACACTCTGGAAGTGACAGGAACAGCAACCACAACTGGTTACTCGGTTGCAACACTAACAGTTGCTAACATTTACGATAACACTGGAGACACAGTTGTTGTTGCTGGTGTTGGTTCTGAGACTTATTCTGGTTACAATGGACTTTACGCCATTACTGGAATCACAACAGCAAAAGAAATCTCAGTAACCTCTGTAGAGAGTGTTTCTGGATTCACTACTACTGGTGTTGGTGCAACACTCACAAGTTCCTCTTTCACTAATGTGACTGGAGTTAGACTAGACATTTCTTCTCTGGTTTATAACAATGTAACTGGATTGGCAACAGTTACGACAGTTCAAAATCACGGATTGGTTGCTGGTAATCCCATTAAAATTGCTGGAGCGACTGATGACCTTTACAACAAACTGGTCCCAACAACTGAAATTGTTGGACTCACAACATTCATCGCTAAGATTGGAGTTTCAACTGACTCCCCTGCAGTTTCTGGAACACTGAGAGGTTACAAACCATGCGACGAATCGGCAGCTGGTTCGGTCAATTCCTCAAATGAGAATTTGGGTGGAAGAGCAGCGAAAATTTATGATGGTCCAACTGGAATTACAACCACACTCTCTGATGGAATTGTAACTCCATCTGTGGCTGAGATTGAAATCTCCAACGTCGAGAACTTCAACTTTGAGATTGGTGACTTCCTTCAGATTGATGATGAGATATTGAGGATCAAATCAACTGTAACAGGAAACCCTGTCTCTGTGTTTAGAGGTGTTCTCTCAACAGAAGCTTCAACTCACGAGATTGGAAGTGTTGTGAGAAGAGTTAAGGTTCTCCCACGGGAATTGAGAGATCCCTCATTGGTGTCCTCCAATGGCCACGTCTTCAACTCTGTTGGATTTGGACCTGGTAATCTTTCAACTTCTGCACCCAATAATCAAGCGATTTCTCTGTCCTCTGTTGAGCAGAAACACTCACATGCAAATAAAACCAACTCTGGTCAGATCATTTACAATGGAACTAACGAAAGAGCAGAGTACTTCGTCAACAACAGAAAGTTTGAAGCTGTAACAGGAAAAGAAATCATCTTTGATGTTCCAAACCCAACAGTAACTGGTGAAGACAGAGGTGCCTTTACAGATGAACCGAACGCCACCAGAGTTACTGCTGTAAGTGGTAACTTTGAAGGTGGAATTAGTGTTGATGGTGGTCCAGATGAGACAACAATCTCAACCTTTGATGGCCCTGTTGTTTTCTCCAACAAGGTAACGTCCACCTCCAATGATGGTCTGGAAGCAAACCACATCCTCATTCAGGGTGACTTGGATGTCTCCAGAAAGATCTCTGTCTCTGATGTCATCCCAACAGAGGCAGGAAATGTTGGTGACATTGTTTATCATGGAGAACCAGTCACTGGTGGAACTCTTGGATGGGTTTATTCCTATCAGAATGAGTGGGTCACATTTGGCAGTGTTGGTCTTAACCCTCAAGGTGATGCACTTCTCACCAGAGTTGGTGTTGCAACAGCCACACTTGATGATGAACTGACAGTTCAAGTTGGGTCTGGTTCTTCACTGGTTGCAATTGATGAAACCGGTGTTGGAATTGGAACCACCGCTAACGAAGTGGCACTCAGAGTTGATGGTGAAGTTTACGCTAACCTCTTCACTGGTGATGGTTCTGGACTGAGAAACCTTAGCAATGACAGTAAGTGGGCTGGAATTACAACTTATTATCCTATCGGACTGGCAGGTGTTGGTGTTGGAACAACCGCACCAGATGTGAATTACTCACTCACAGTGGGTTCACCTGGAACTGGTAAGACTGACCTCTTTGTTTATAACAAGGCAGTGTTTGCTGGTCAGGTTGAGTTTACGACAGGAAGTGGACTTGAAATCAACACTGGTGTTAGCAGCATCAGAACAGTTTACAGATTTGATCACCCCAGTGGTCAAATCAACGCTGGAATTGTTACCACAACTTCCATTGTTGTTAACACTGACACACTTGTTTCTTCTGGCACAAGCATCGGCATTGGAACCACAGCACCAAATGCAGATTTGGACATTGATGGTTCAACAAGATTGAAAACTTATCATGAAATCGTAAAAACAATTTCCAGTAACTCTGGAATTGCAATTATTGACCTCGCAGAAGCACAAACATTCGCCATCACAGCGACTGAGGACATCACTGAGTTTACACTCACGAATGTTCCCACAAATTCCACAACAGCATTCACTCTGAAAATTACAAACGATTCAACAACCGCAAGATCAATTACCGTCGATAACTTCAAGACCCCTGGTGGTTCTGTGATTGATGTTTATTGGCCTGGTGGCGTTGTTCCGACAGTAACACAGAGCACAGGTGCAGTTGACATTTATTCGTTCATGACTCTTGATGGTGGATCAACACTTTACGGCGCAACTAACGGACAGAACTTCTCATGAGCCCAATCGCTTTTAATGTCTTCAGAGGGACTCAGACAGATCTCGATCTGAATGGTCCCAATCTCTCCTTTCTTCAAAATGTGAGTGATGTTATTGTTGACAGCACTGGTGGTGGTAATGCCACATTTGTTGGAATTGCAACAGCAACATTTCCCCAATCCGAAAGGGCAACTAACACAGGAACCATCACTTACCAGTGGTTTGAACAGAAGGTTGGTGGTGATGTTAGATTACAAGATGGTGCAAACATTACAGGGACGGCGACAACAACACTCACTCTGAGTAACATCTTCTCTTCCGCAAACAATGGAAGAGACTTTTACCAAGAAGTGAGTTACACACCTGGTCCAACAACTGGTAATGCAATCAACGAACCACTCAAATCTGCAGTTGGTGAATTGATTATCATTCCCACACTTTCGTTTGTTGAGAACCCAGAACCCATTATTGTTGCTGAACAAGAGACAGCAAGGTTCGTTGCTGTTGCTGAAGTGAGTGATGAGAACTTCCTTCCAATTACTTACTTCTGGACAAAGGATGGTGTCAAACTGACCGACAGTGACACTGTTGTTGGTTCTGCAACCACAACTCTTGAAATTACACTTGACAGTGTTGGTCTTTCCACAATCCAATGTAACGCTGAAATTCAAGCTCAGGACAGAGTTGTAAGTGTTGGAAGCAGTGTTGTTGACCTGACAATCAGAGCACCAGAAAGTAAGTTGAAGTTTGAGGCTTATGACACAAATGGAAATTATAAGACAATCACTCATGACATCTTGACTGATGGAACATTCACTCTCAACAGTGACACCTTTGGAAGTGATTATTCAATCATTCAGTTCACTGCACCTGAACTTGCCATTGATCGAGTGAGAGTGGATGCATTCGCCGCTGCTGGAAAGGACAGATCCATTCATAAAGGTGGTCAGGGTGGAAACTCAAGATTTGACCTTGACCTTGAGGTTGATGTTGAGTACACAATCATTGGAATCTCAAATAACACATCAATCTTTGTTTACAGACAGGCACAACTGATTGCTGTGATTGGTTCTGGTGGTGATGCTGGTTCCATTGGAGATGGTGGTGATGGTGGTGGAATCAACATTGATGGTTCAAGAGGAAGTGGAAAGACTCCTGGTGTTGGTGGAGAGTCACCCAACCCCGGAACATTGGAGTTGAATGGTGTGTTTGGTTCTCTCCTTGGTTCAAAGACAAGCAGCATCACAACTTATGTTGGTGACTCCATCGCAACAGGAAATGCTGGTGGACGGTCAATCTCTTGCACCAAGGGTTCTTATTGGACTGACCTTGGAATCTCCCCATGTTCCAACAACTCCACAGATAAAATTAGGTTTTTTGATGACAGCGGACAAGAGATTGTTGACAGCATCAAAATCTTTAGAGGATTCAAAGCAGGTTACACAATCAGCGACACCCGTGGTCTTGGAATCAATGATGGTGGAAATGGAGGAGGTGGTGCCACTGGTGGAGATGGTGGTGTGAATGGTTCTGGTGGTGGCGGTGGAAGTGGTTATTCCAACGGAACATTCGCTCTCCAGGAGTCGAGAAGAGGTGGAAACAACACGACAAACTCTTTCATGACATTTAGAATTCCCGATTAAGACTAAATAAAGATAACAGTTTTGCGGTGGATAATGAAACCGCTAATTAAATGGCAGAAAAGTCTTTTGTTGTAAGAAAGGGTCTTGAAGTTGCAGAAACTCTCATCTTTACCAATGATGAGATTAACAGTGTTGGAATTGCGTCCACTCAACCTGGTGGTAAGTTAACAGTCTCTGGAACCATTGAAGGCGATGGAATTCGTTTGGTTGGTTTCAGCACTGCAGAAAGGGGTCTAAACATTGGTGTTGGTGGAACAGTTTTATCTGTTGAGACAAACACACAAAAGATTGGAGTTAACGAAGCGTCTCCATCGTTCCCACTGGAAGTCAAGGACCCAGCAGGAATTGGTGGGACAACTTTATTTGTGCATGGAAACATTGGAGTCAGCACCGACCTGATTGTTGATGAGACAGCAACGATTCAGAGAGACCTTACGGTCAATCGTCACTGTCTTGTCTCTGCTGCTGGCATCACAACATTAGCAAGTGAGACAAAGATTACTGGAGCAATCAGCGCTCATATCAACGCAACCAGCAGTCTTGCGGTTGGTTCGACTGCATCCTTTGGTGGAGCAGTTGCTTTCGCCAGTTCCATTGGTGGTCCTGAGGCACATATTGATGACCTGACTGTTAGACGCAACTTACATGTCAATGCAACAGGTTTCAGCACCATTGCAAGTGACCTGAGTGTGACTGGTAATGTCACAACTCACCTTGGAGTCACCAGCAGTCTCTCCATTGGTTCAACATCTGACTTCACTGGAGCAGTTGCTTTCGCCAGTTCGATTGGTGGTCCAGAAGCACACATTGATGACCTAACTGTCAGACGCAACTTGTTCGTCTCAAGTGCTGGTGTTGGTACCATTGCAGCAGACATTGCCATCACTGGTTCTGTCACGGAACACCTTGGAGTTACCAGCAGTCTTTCCATTGGTTCCACTTCAGATTTCACTGGAGCAATCTCCTGTGCCAGTTCAATGACTGCTGTCACATTCTTTGGTGATGGTAATGGACTGACAAACATCAATCCAAGTGAAGTGAACTTGGATGGAACAGATCAAAGACTGGATGATCTGGACGTTGCCGGTGTCGGAACAGTCGCCACACTGGATGTTACTGGAGTTTCAACTTTCACAGGAGATGCCCACTTTGAGGCACAGATTGGAGTTGGAACAGCAGATCCAAAGACAGGATCTCTTCTTCATCTTTATGCCACTGCTCCTGAAATCTTCTTTGAGGAATCTGACGCACTTGCTGATAACAGAATTTGGTCTCAGAAAGTTGATGGTGAAGAACTTCTCTTCGCTGCTGGTACCGATGCTCTTGGTTTTGGTACCACTCGGTTCAAGATGACTCGAACCCTCAACTCCATTGACACATTTGAAGCAGAGAAAGATGGAGAAACTTGGTTACTTGTTGACAACAGAGATAAGAGAGTTGGATTTGAAACTGCAGACCCAAAGGTTTCACTTCACGTTGTTGGTGACGCACAAGTAAGTGGTTTCTGTAGTGCAACCAACTTCTTTGGAGATGGTTCAGCACTCACCAACATTTCAGCATCTGAGGTTGACTTGGATGGAACCTATCAAGACTTCCAAGGTCTGACTGTTGCTGGTGTTACCACACTCACAGAAGGATTGCGTTCAGTTGGATTTACAACTTTCCTTCAGAAGGTTCACATTCTCGATAACGTCCAACTTCAAATTGGTGGAGCAACAGAAGGTGCCACTGGAGACATGAGACTTTATCATGACACCACAAACAGTTTCATTGATGATAATGGAACAGGTAATCTACAACTTAGAACTATCCTGGGAACAGGAATTGATATGATTGGTGGTGGTAGTACGGAGTACCTCTCAAGATTTATAAAAGATGGCGCTGTTGAACTTTATTATGACGGAAGTAAAAAATTAGAAACTCTCGAAGATGGTATTGATGTAACAGGTAATGTTGGGGGTGACACTTTAAACATCTCTGGAGTTGGAACCATCAGTGGTGGTTTGACAGGAAATGTGACTGGTAATGTTACTGGTGATCTGACTGGCACAGCCACTAACGCTACCAAGGTTAACATCGAGGGATTGGATGCCACCGGAAACCGGGCCATCTTATTCCAGGGAGCCTCAGGAAATGCCGCCACCACTGAAGGTCGTGTTGCTTTGGCCTCCACTACTAACTATCCGAGGATTCAACCATCTACAGGAAAGATAACTGCTGCAGGTGGTGTTGTTGCCAATTTGACTGGTAATGTAACAGGTAACTTGACTGGTAATGTGACTGGCAGTGTCACGGGTAATGTGACGGGTGTTTCGACTGGATCAGATGCAGTCAAACTTACCACTGCAAGTGACGGAACAACCAGACAAATCCTCTTTGTTAGTGGGAGTAACACAGAATATGACGCCGTTGAGATTGACAGCGAATCCAGTGAGTTGACATACGTTCCATCAACAAACACATTCTCAGTTTCTAACATTGTTGGTGACTTGACTGGTAATGTTACAGGCAACGCAGACACAGCAACACTTGCAGCCACATCAACCATTGTTGCTGGTACTACAGCCTCCAGTTTCGTCAACTTCACTGATGGTGGAACAGGAGCACAGGCACTGAAGAGTGACACATCTTTGCGTTACACTCCCACATCACAGACACTTACAACTGGAACAGTTAATGCCGCTTTGACGGGTAATGTTACAGGTAATGTGACTGGTAACTTGACTGGTGATGTCACTGGTGATGTCACTGGTAACGCAGACACAGCAACAACTGCAACAAGTTCCACTAACATTCGGGTTGATTCTGATTCCACCAATACTGATCGAATTATTGTATTCGCTGATAGTACAGGAACTAGCAAAAGAGCAAAGGCTGACACTAACCTGACTTACAACCCATCCACAAACACACTGACAGCAGGAACTTATGACACAAGTTCTGACGAAAGAATCAAGAAAAACATCAATCCGATTGATGACGCTCTGGAGATTCTGAGTGAACTGAATGGTGTTAAGTTTGAGTGGAAAGAGAATGGTCTTCCTTCAGCAGGTGTCATTGCTCAGGATGTTGAGAAAGTTCTCCCAGAACTTGTCCATGAAGTTAACGAAGTCAAGAGAGTGAATTATGATGGACTTATCGGAGTCCTCATTGAATCAGTGAAGACTCTCACAAAGAGAGTTGAAGAACTTGAGAATAAATAAGAGGAGGAGTTGATTTCTTATGGCTGACAAGTATCAAGCGGGGGGATCGCTCCTTGCCGATAGTGAAGAGTTTCTAACAGGTAAAGATGGTACCTTCAGTGGAACGGTAAGTGCATCCGATTTCCATCTAACTGGAGGTATCCAGGCTGGATTGCCTTATCCAACTGGTACAGTTTTGTGGTGGCCAGCATCCTCAGCACCAACTGGTTGGAGGAAATGTAATGGTGATGCAATCAGCAGAACAACTTATTCTGATTTATTTGCACTCATTGGAACAACATATGGTTCTGGTAATGGTTCAACAACCTTCAACATTCCTACGATTAATGATGACCGTTTTATTCGGGGTTGGGGTAGTTCTGGTGGTCTTGATCCAGGGAGAACTTTTGGATCATCACAAAATAGTGACATAGGAAATCATAGTCACACATCAAACTCTGCCAATGCCCCACACACTCACACGGTGAACTCCAACGCCAACCAGATGGGTCACAACCATCAGTTCGTGATTTCGGCAGCCAATATGCCACACCAACACAATGCCAACACTGGTGGTGCAAACGCTCCTCACAAACACGGCGGTAACGCGTCCGGCAATAACAATCACACCCACCCAATACGCAGAAGAGAAAACCGTTCGAACCCGGGCAATAACTATTCTGGACACTGGAACACCAACTCCCCGGCTGATAACGGCATGATGAGGCCTGCAGGAGGTCACAGCCACAATGTTGGTTTTGCAAATGCACAGGTTCCCCACAGTCATCCAGCCAACGTTGGTGCTGCCAATGCTCCTCACACTCACCCGACAGCTGTCGGGTCATCAAATGCTCCACACAATCATGGAACTAAGACCACTGCTGAAGCGAGTAATGTCTCACATACACACGCATTTGATGGTGGTGATGGTGGAGATAGTCCAGGGAACATAGTTAGGCCAGCTGCCTTCTCAATGATGGCTATTATCAAATTATAAGGAGGAATAAGAATGCCATATAAAATAACAGGATCAGAAGTCGTTCAAGACGATCTTGACATATCTGGGAGAAATGCTACCTTTGTTGGTGTCGCAACTGCCGCGGCATTTGATGGTTTAAACGTAGCACCTACTGGTTCTATAGTTTGGTTCGCAGCTAATACAGCACCAACTGGTTGGCTTGCACTTGATGGTTCCAACGTCAGCAGAACAACTTATTCTAGATTATTCGCCATTTTTGGAACATCATTTGGTTCTGGTAATGGTTCAACAACCTTCGGGTTGCCTGACATGAGAGGTCGGTTCTTCAAACACCAAACGACCGGCAACGCGTTGACGAAGACAGGTGGAATTCCTCCACACAATCATTCACTTTCTGCCGCTAATGCAAAACACGAGCACCCTGGATCTAATTTCTCTAGCGTCAATGCACCACACGCTCATCCAGCCAACACTGGTAGTCACAACACTCCTCATTCTCATCCAGGAAATGCTGGTGGTGTAAACGCTCCTCACGGTCATAACACAAACACAAATAATACAGGAGGTCACCACCATGAATTTACAGGAGCTGATGATATCGAAATTGACAACACTAGCTCCAGAGACAAATTTGTAAACGGCCCGGGTCCTCAGTCGCAAAATGCGAACACCTTCCCAGGTGGAGCTCATAGTCACCCCACAGTTAATTGCAACACTGTCAATGCCCCACACAGCCATGCTGCGAACACCAGCAATAATCAGGTTCCCCATAATCACAGCTCGTCTATGACGAACACCAATGTTCCTCACACTCACCCAGCTAACTTAAATACTGTTAACGCTCCACATAATCACGGTGCTGGTTCTCACACTGGCGGCGCCAGCAGTTATGTCAGACCCAAAAACATCGCTCTTCTTCCCATCGTTAAGACCTGATCATGTCATTCAAAGTAGATTCTTCAACAATCATTGATAACAATCAAGATTATACATTCCAGGGAGGAACTTTCACAGGAACCTTAACTTCCAATGGTGGGTTTAACTGGGGAGATGTTCCTGTTGGACTTATGCACTGGTGGGTTAAAAGTAACGTATCAGATCTCCCATCTAATTGGCTTCATTGTAATGGACAGGCAATCAGCAGAACAACTTATTCTGATTTATTTGCAGTCATTGGAACAACATATGGTTCTGGTAATGGTTCAACAACCTTCAACCTCCCTGACACCAGAAATCACTACATTATGGGTGATGTGTCTGGATCTGTTGGTGCTGGTCCACATGCACCAAAAATCTCTAACCACTCTCACCCCAGTAACACATTAGGCCAAGCAGTAAACATTCCTCATACTCACACAGCGACTTCTGGTGGTGCGAACTCTCCACACACTCACAGCGCCAATACCTCTAACGCTTCCAATGCCCCACACACTCACAACGCGGCGACTAGTGCAGCCAACATGCCACACAGCCATAATGGCAGCACTGGCAACAATGGAAGTCACACTCATGCAGCCGGTACTGTTCCAACATCCGAAGTCGAAGCTTCGCCAGCTGGTAATCAAAATTATGCAGCCAAAAACGTAAGCCAACTCATTCCCGAGGGAACACGGCCTGCAGGAGGACACTCTCACCCCGTTGCTGGAACTGGAGCCAATGCTCCACATGGTCACATCTTGCCATGGTCTGGGAACGCACCTCATGGTCACACCGCCAACATCAATCAATCAAACGCTCCACATAGTCACAGCTTATCGGTGAGTGACGCTAATGCTCCACATGTTCACAATACTGATGTAACAAATAACAACCCAGTTTCAGCCTCCAACAGTGGTGTGGAGTTGCATAGTTATCTCATGAGACTTATCATCAAGGTTACATAAACCACAATTTCAGTTATAATGTCAAAATATTGATTATCCAAAATGAGATCTAAATTATTTTCCATCCTTGGTAACTCATATAAAGTTATACCGAATTATATCTCAAAGAAAGAAGCAATCAGACTTGGGAAGAAATTTGAGAAGGAAACTCGCGAAAAGAATTTACCAGGTGAGGCTGGAAACCTTGTGGGAGAAAACCACAACGACGAATACATGAATCCAGATCATGTTGCTCTTCTTTCTGAGAAGACCAAGTTCCTAAACAAGTTGTTTGGGACAAAGGTTGTTCCAAGTTATTGTTATTCTCGTGTTTACAGATCGGGAACTCATCTCGGAAGACACAAAGACAGGCCTGCCTGTGAAGTATCTCTGAGTGTTCATCTCTATGGAACAAAAGAGTGGGCATTTGGTATTGTCGATAAAGATGGAAAAGACATTGAAGTTGTTCTTCAACCTGGTGATGCCATCATCTATGATGCACCTTATGCGGAACACTGGAGACCACCATTTCCAGGAAATGATGATGATGTTTATGTTCAAACATTTCAACATTATGTCTTTTTGAATGGAAAGTTTGAGAATGAGATCTTTGACAAGAAGAACTCAGTAACGAGTGTTGGTATTTCTAATGACCTAAAGTCTCAGATTTTTCTCTCTAAGGGTGTCTTTACAAAGAAAGAATGTAAAGAGATCATTAAAAGGGCAATCAAAGTGGATGATTGGGAACCACAACAAACTGTGGGAAAACATGAAGGTGTCAGGGTTTGTGAAGGATGGTTTATTCCAAAAATAGAAGAGATTGACTCCTTAATACACAGTAAGGTTGGTGAGATTCTAAGAAAATCGGAGATCTATTATACTGAACTTGGAGGAAGTCCCCAAATTAATGAGGATCATGGTTATACAGTTTTGAAGTACATACCTGGTGGAAAGTATGATCAGCATATTGATCAGGGCCCAACTAACAACAGAGTTCTCACAATGATTATTGCTCTCAATGATGATTATGAGGGTGGTGAGGTTGAATTCTGGGACGGAAAATATAAGTTAAGATTAAATAAGGGAGATGTTTTAGTTTTCCCCTCCAATTTCATGTTCCCCCATGCAATTGTTCCGATCAAATCAGGGGAAAGATATTCTATTGTTACTTGGATCACTTGATATGAATTACGAACTTGAATTAATTGAAGAGATGAGGAAGGCTCACTCCAATGATGATTTTATAAGAGAATTTAAAGGAAACTTATCACCCAAAGTTTGTAAACAATTAATTGATCTGTTTGAGAAAGAGACATATCTCACTACTCCTGGACAAACTGGAGCTGGACTGGACACTACGATCAAAGATAGTCTAGATCTAATGATAGGTTACGCAGTAGTAGAGTCCAAAAAAGAAAAAAGAAGAAAGAAGTGGGCGAAGTTGGATTCAATTCTCTGCGATGCCTTGAGTAAAGGAGTTAAGGAATATTACAACGAATTTAAGGTTTTTGATGAAAAGTATCCACATGAGTGGACGGCATTTAACCATCCTGCACTTGTTGACACTGGATATCAAATTCAAAAGACGACTCCAAAATCTGGTGGATACGTTCCACACCATGATTCAAGGTCAGAATTCATAGAAGATCGCCCTCAGACAAGACAGCTGACATTCATCTGGTATCTAAACGATGTTGATGGTGGACCAACTGGGTTCATCACAGGGAAAGACATTCAACCAGAGGAAGGAAAGTTGGTTCTCTTCCCAGCAACATGGAACATGGTTCACTGGGGTGTTCCACCCAACACGGGAAACAAATATATTGTTACAGGTTGGTTGTATGATTGACAACCTGGAGAGAGACCTGTAAGATATCAGTGTTGCACCTTCTTATGACCGCTTCCGACAAGTTAATTTTTGTGTCATCCTTCTTCATTCTCATGAATTGGGGTGTTAGGGTAACTCAAGCTCTGATCAACCATGCTCTTAACTGAAATCACTGGTCACAACTCAAGAAAGAAACTCTGTAGGAGTGTTATTCAGTGGTTTGACGCTAAGTATCTAAAGGATTACACAATCGACCTCACAGTCCATCACAGAGGTCTCAAAAGAGAGGGTGTCTTTGGTTGGTGTACTCCTGAGACTGATGACATTGACCCTCGTGAATTTCTCGTTGAAGTTCACAACAGACTGGACGTGGACGCTTATGTGAAGATTCTTCTTCATGAACTTTGGCATGTCTATCAACATGTCCGAGGTGATCTTGTCGATTATCCAGAGAAGAGATGTTGGAAAGGCATCGACCACACTGATACAAATTATGAAGATCAACCCTGGGAAAAGGAAGCAGTTGAAATGGAGGATGAACTCTATGAAGGATACTTAGAGTCATGAACATCAGCATCTACAGTTACTACACAACAATTCTAATCTTCATGGTTGTTGTATACGTGATCTCACAAGATCAACTCCTTTCAGCAAGAATTGACCTCAACTTCAGAGCTTTCATGTTAAACTTACGGAAGTTGTGGCTTATGATTAAACTTCACCCACGAAATTTCATCACTAACTGGCAATTCGAACGTAAGTACAGAAACAGGAACAAGAAATGAACTACAACAAAGTTTGGGAAAAGATGAACCATCTTGAGGAATCTTTCAGTTCCATCTCCACAATCAAAGAACTTGTTGATGACGTTGATCGAATGATTGATTGTGAGGATCTTGAGAAGGCAAAGGAATCAGCAACAGTTCTGAAAGGTTATCTTGACATCTTCACTCGTAAGTGGGACAAAGCATTCCGAAGTGCTTGGAATGATGTTGTCATCCCTTGTAAAATTGAGGATCTCCACAGTTACTCTGAGCTCAATTACTCTGAGATCGCAGATGCTCTTGAAGAAGAAAAGCGACTGGATGAGACCTGTGGCACTCTCTGAGCAACAGTGGAAGCAAATGAAGATTCTTCTCAGAATGAAAAGGAAGATGCCTCACATCTTTGATGAATCTGCATCAATGCGTTGGAATCAACTTAAGGGGTTGGCAACCCAAGATAAAAGGGTTAATCTAGGTTCTGTAGCACCTCCGCACAATAAATAAACTCTGTGGAGGAAACAACTATTGTTTTTCAAGGTCAAAACAATGTCCAAAGAAAAAGATCCAAACGACAAGTATTCAGAGTACGACTTCGGTCTTCACTGTAAAGAAGAACACAAGGAAGATGAGTGGGACTCTGAGCACGACGGCAAAATTGCTGATTGGCATGAGCGTCATCGAGATCAACTCTTAGATGACTTCTGTGATACACATCCAGGTTCTCCGATGTGTAAGGTCTTTGACGTTTGATTATGAGAGTCGAACAGATGTTGATGGATCTCCAAACACACATAAAGTATTTGGAGACCACGATCGAAAAACAGAAAAACGAGATTGAAAAGTTGCAACAACTTATTCAATTCATACAAGACGCTTCACCTCCTTCAAAAAAGTTTGATCTCTGAGTTGATTTAAACAAAATGACCGACAAAGAAAAAGCGGCACTCAATCTCATGATTGAAAGTGTACTCAAACCTGATGCAAAGTTGAGAGGTTGTGCATATAACCAAGGTTGTTATGAAGAATTGATGCTCTGGCGTGGAAGAATCCTGGAGCAACTTTATAGTTATGAAAAAGGTGATTCGAATGAAGTTCCGTCTGAAGTATGACAAGCCCAAGAAGAAGGGTCGGTGGTCGCGCCAAGAAGCAACGTTTTATGACATGAACGACCTTCTCTGGTATAAAGACATTATACTGGAGTCTGGTTGTAAAAACTACACGATTACACCTGTTGATTGATTATGGAACTCTTCTTCCATCGTGCCCCAGATGGTTACGAATACGTTATTGACGACTTCAACAATACAACCAAACGAATCTGGATTCTCAATCGATCCAGAGAATTTATCTATCGTGAGGGTGCTGGACCTCCACGATCTGTTTGGGGTTTCTACAAACCAAAATCAAAGAAGTTTTACTCACCAATCAACCACAAAAAGGTTGGTAAAGAAGTTGACTTGAAAGAAACATCTCCTTATTCTGCAATGCCACTCAACCTAAACCCACTAGAATCAATTCTCTATGGAAACTCGTAAAGAGAAGATGCAGTTTGAATATGAAACTCCGAGAGTTGATGATTATGTGAGGTGGACCACATCAACTGGAATGGTTCATGAAGGATGGGTTTACTTTGCTGGTGATGAATACATTACAATTGAACTTGGGGTAAAGGATAAACCCAATTGCGAATACACGGTGAATGAGAAGCACAAAAAGATTCACAACTTACTCGTATGTCAAAACTGGTACTGGTCTGAGTTAGAATACATCAAGACCAGAAAGGCTAGTAAATAGACACATTAACTTATGAGACTTAAATGAAACGAACTTTATTTACTCTGGCACTTTTGTTGTCAGGAATGATTCCTGTGGGAGCCACACAATACACTGATGAAGTTGACTTCTCAACAAATCCCATCAGTGAAGTTGATTACAACTCAAACCATTCGATGGGTTGCATGTTACTTCAGGAATGTACTGCTGGAGTTGTCGAGATCACCTCATCGCAGGACCTGAAAGATTATTATGGTGAGTATTCCGAACTTCCATCAGAGTTTGAGAGCCTCCTGGAAGTTTTTGACGAGATTGGAATCAAAGTTTTCATTGCACCTGAGGAATACTTTGTTCAGAACACTCGTGGTGTTTATCACACCGTTTCGAACAATTTCTTTCTTAATGCAAAATACATGCAACATAAACATCATCTGATGTCTGTTGTTCGTCATGAAGGTTGGCATGCAGCACAGGATTGTATGGCTGGAAGCATCAATAACTCATACATCGCTGTGATCCGCAATGACGATGACATTCCTCAGCTTTGGAAAGACATGGCTGAAGAACTTTATCCCCCAAGTGCTGTTCCCTGGGAGCAAGAGGCGGGATGGGCAGGAAGAACTGAGGGCATGACCCTTGAGGCACTCCGTGCGTGTGCTTCACCGACACCCATGTGGGAAATCTTGGAACCCACACCACTGACGCGTCAGTTCCTGGTCGATAAGGGTTTCATCAAATGACAACAATTTACGTCTTATTCTTGACACTGGGTCTCTGTGGTGTAATGCATGTTACTATTCCTGGGAGATATCGATAAGAAAAGTCAAGTCTTAAGAATAAATAAAACACTTGACAGATCCCACCTGTCGGTGTAAACTTAATTCACATTCACCAGTCAGAACGATGCAACTTTCTTCTTTGCCGGGTCAGAAAACGAAATATCGCATCACTCTTGAACTTGATGTTTTTGAAGACTTCTCACCCAATGATATTGATTGGGAGAAAGTCCTTGACATTCAAGGAGATGAATCGATTAAATCTTATGTTGAAGATCTCTCGGTGGATGTTTGGTAATTGTTAAGACACCTTACAAAGGTGTCTTTTTTATGCTAAAATACTATTACTTGAGTCAGTAAAATGGTCCTTCTCCCATACCTTCCTGTCGAGATTCCAGATGAGACCATTGAAATGAGGGAATCAGTTCGCAAACTGATTGAACTTGATCCAAAAAATGATGAGTGGAGTCACGATCATGATGATGGAGACTTTGAGTTGGAAACAATGGAGACTGTTTATTGATAAATAAGAAGAAGCTGTCTTTAGAAGAATGAAGAATCTGAGAGATTTTGTGTCTGAAGCAACTTACGATCCAGATATTGCTGGTCGTTCTCAGATCAGAACAATGGGACAGGGTGGCAGACTGGCACCTTCCAAGAAAAAAGACGAAGCTCAGAAGACAAGAATGAAAGCCGCTGGTGGCGGTAAGATGGTCCCTGCAAAGGATTATAAACCTCGTTCTGACATTGGAACACCCAAACCCAAGTCCGCAAACATTCAACAACCCACAAAAGAACGTGGGTCTGCTGAGGTCAAACAGTCTTACGCAGATAAAGTAAGAGCTGAGAGAAAAGCTGCAGCACAAGCAAGAATTGCTGCTAAGAAATCAGGTGGTGAGGTGAAGAAAGACACCACATCTGCCAAAGCAAGTGAGAAGCAGGCAACTGAACTTCTGAAGAAAAAGACAACCAAGGCTGTCAACCCTAATTACAAGCCCCAGAAAGCGTCAGGATATACTAGACAAGAGCGCATGAAGATTACCCGCAAAGGTGAGACTGAACTCCGTGGCATCATGAAGCAACAAGAGACAGATCGTTATAAGAAAGAAACTGGCACCAACCCTGACGCAAAAGGTCGGACTAAAATTATGGGTAGAGTACATCGCAGGATGAGCACTTGATGTGTTATAATGTTAGTAACCACCAAAGCTCCCCTTTGGTGTAATCACTAATCTAAAACGACATGTCGAGCACCCTTCTGGCAATTCAATCTCTTCGTAAAGTTTGGCGTGAGCAAGACTTCAAATTGAGTTCTGATCAACAAAAACGTCTCGACGAGTTGACAGACCTTCGCCGCCGTGAAGTGAGTGAATTCTATGAACAGGGTCGCGTTTGGTCTGGTCCTTCTGAGGCTAGCAAACCCGTCGAAGAGTGACAAACTGAGGGGGTTTCGCCCCCTCTTTTTTTATCTTAACTTATCATGACAATGACTGAATCTAATTACAGAGTTCTGAAGTTTGGTAATCATCCCACCGAGGGTTTGTGGAACAGCAGAACATTCACTCGTTCGCTTGTTGAGGCAGAAAGTCTTTTTCATGAAGCAGAGGTTGAGCGTGCCACTGGTGGAGATCTCATCGGTTCTGTTCTCATTAAGGTTGATGACGATTCCTGGCATGTCCTTGACAAGTTTGGCACAGAGGGTTACAGTATTGGTCTGTCTCAAGTTGGAGTGTTTGAGGTCTCAAATTCCGACACTGTTATGGATCTATCATGAAATTTGTTGACTTTACGGCAGAAGAATATACCTTCGTTACCAAATTATTGGAAGAGACGAAGGCATCTACAAACAAGGATCTTAAAGTTCTGAATGGTGCAATCTTGGCTCTCAAAATTGCATCGGCTGACGACCATTACCGTCGTTATGTGAAGATTGCTCCTCATGGTGAAAGACTCACTAGGGAACAATTCTTTGAGGAACTTTATCATATAACTGAACAAGATTTGAAGTCAAGAGATGATAACGGCGGTTTCGGTTATTGTTAGTAACCTCTAAAGCTCCCCTTTAGTATGACTAAACCTCTCACCCACATAGCCCACCCAGAAGACCTCATCCTCTCCGGTGAGCTCTGGGTGGTTGATGCCCTAACTAATCAAGCCAATCACATCTCTGTCAAGATTGATGGAGCACCTGCGATTGTCTGGGGAACTCACCCACAAACTGGTAAGTTCTTTGTTTCAACCAAGTCTGCTTTCAACAAGAAAAAGGACAAAATCTGTTACACCATTGATGATGTCAGAAAGCACTTCAAAGGTGTTTATGAACTCCAAGACATTCTGATCACCTGTCTTATGAACTTGCCCGTAACTGAGGGCATCTTCCAAGGTGATTTCATTGGTTTTGGTGGTGAAGGTCAGAAAGCTTTCACTCCTAACACTCTCACCTACACCTTCTCTGAGGCACCACATCAGACCATCATTGTCGCCCCTCATACTTATTATGAGGTGGATTCTGACACTCACATGAGTCAAGCAGTCCCACATCCTCTGAAGGGTGATCTCATCTCGACCGACGATTGTTTGTTCATTCAACCTTTCGTTGATCGTTTCCAACGTGATCACCGTCCCTTCAAGATTAACAAGTCTCGTTGGAACTTTCTCTCTCAGAAAGACGCACAAAGTGCAATCATCTCCATCAACGCTTTGATCCGTTCTGGTCAAGAACTTGATGACCAAACTCTCATCGAGATCATCGGTGATGCTGACCTGGTTAACCTCTATCAACTGGTCATTTCTCTAAAAGAGATGTTTATGGATGATCTCATCGTTTATGGTTCTCCGACCTGTTCTGTGGGGTCTGAGAGGGTTCTGGCAGAGGGTTTCGTTATTTACTCCGACCACGGTGACATTCCTCTGAAACTTGTCAATCGTCATGAGTTCGCATTCAACAACATGAACTATGGTAAATTCTCCTGATTATTGTTAGTAACCTCCAAAGATCACCTTTAGTGTAACCGCCCCCCAACACATGAACGAACAGAACTCCAATCAACTGCGAGACAAAAGCATTGACACAATGGGTCAGACTCTTTTTGACCGTTTCGCTGAACTTCTGGACGACGATCAAGAAACCGCTAAGGCACTCCATTCTGAATGGGTTGTTGATGGTCAGGATCCCGAAGAAGGCGATTACGAGTTCATCTTTGTTGAAAAGATCTCCTCATGAAAAATCTCTCAGATCGCACAATTTCTAACCTGGCAACTGCAGTCCATGAGTCTGTCGTCAAACAGATCTACAGTGATCCTAAATTCCTGACAGACTTGTCTGAAGCCCTTGGCAGATCCCTCACCGAGCTTTATGGTGAGATGGACGAACAACTAAGGTCAGATATTGGAATGTTAATTTTCGACAGGATGACAATCAAATGAGCAAATGGATTGTTCAGAAACCCTCCATTCTTGACCCAAAACAAATCTCTCACGGGTTTGTCATCAATGATGGAGAATATGCAGCAGTCCCAATGAGTAACAGCGACGCACAACTGATGGTCATCCATAACGGATCACCACTCAAAGTTTGTCGTAACGAATCATCAGCTTTCAACTTTATCAAGAAACACCAAAAACGAAGAAAATGAAACAAACATTCAGATTCTTTTCATCCATCATCATCGGTTCTGTGGCACTTGCTGGTGTCTCTTTCATCTTTGATCAACAACGTAACCAACAAGATTTTGTTGGTGGGCGAGTTGTTGGTTATGTTGAAGTTTCTCCTGGTGTTTGTGAATCCACCTTCATGGGAGAAGACAATGAGTTCTACATTATTCAAGAGGAGTGCAACAAATGATCAACACTGATCTTCTCGCAGTCATCGAAAGTCTGGAAGATGGTGTGAATGTCTCATATGAGGCACTTGATGATCCTGATCGGGGTTATACTTACGCCACTAGATATTCACGAGTCACGATGACTCACGCCATTGAATGTCTCAAACTCATCATTGAACAAAACCAAAAAGAAAATGATTGACACTGATCTTCTCATCGCTTACGAAGAAGGAACCATTGAAAAAGATCAGTTCCTTGAATTGTTCCAACAAATTTATGACTCTAGGGCATATACCTGGCTTCAAGGTCATTATGGTCGCACACTTTCTGACCTGGCACAAGCTGGTCTGATAAATCTCAAGTGATTATTGTTAGTTACCCCTAAAGCTCCCCTTTAGTGTAACCACTGATTTACTATGACACTCACTGAAAGAAACCAAAAACTCTTCGAACTTCGTCAGAAACTCAACAAAGCCCGTGCAGAAGTTGCATGGATTGAGCAAGAGATCTGGCTCACCAAAGATCAATATGATCGTGAGGGTCTTGACCTCTTCAAAGAAATGGGTCTCGATAGTCCCATGTTCTACGAAATTTACGGAGGTTGATGACATGATCACATCTAAGACACAAATGCTCAAGATCATGAAAACCTGTGCTCATGCAGATACTCTCACCCGAGAAGAAAAGTTTCTTGTCTTCTGTAGAGTATGTGACAACATGCTCAAAGAGGGCAGAATGACCAAGGCAACACATAAACGGTTCACTCAGATTTGGTGACATTATTGTTAGTTACCCCTAAAGCTCCCCTTTAGTGTAACCACGTTTTCCATTATGACTTTCGTAGCTCCACAACACAAATCAGAATATCTCACTGAGTGTCTCATTGAGGTTCTCAACAACCGTGAGAAAGTGAACGCTCTTGAGTCTTCACGAACCGTTTACACTAACTTCGAGTATGAAGTTGGTCGTAAGTACATCAAAGTCTGGTCTTATCTGGTCGATGGTGATGAACGTCTCCGTGGTCGTTCCTGTTACATGTTCGTGGACAAAGAGACTGGAGCGGTTTACAAACCAGCCTCTTATAAGGCACCCGCTAAGGGCATTCGGTTCCAGATTGATCAGTTGGCTGATAACCCTGACATCTGTGATCCTTATGGGAGTTTCCTTTACATCCGATGAGAATGAGAGAGGTTTACAACCTCTCTTTTTTTATGTTAAAATCCTTTTGTCTCAATGAAGGCGCTAAGAATCTAGAGTACATTGTTAGTAACCTCTAAAGCTCTCCTGTAGTGTAACTTACTTGGTTTTTATGACCAGTTCTGATCTTCGTCCTAATGTTGTGATGGAAATGGATGATTATTCATCCACCTTTGAACTCCTAACCCTTGACTTTAAGGCACGAGTAAAGATTCACAACTATGAAGTAAAGAAACTCGGTGAGGACATCAGAGC
>CEUT01030672.1_pt1 | contig 32296 bp, 20 predicted proteins | sample 531401 | NCBI WGS metagenome assembly CEUT01 (sample SAMEA2622821, study PRJEB7988) | marine metagenome | biome: marine biome (ENVO:00000447); feature: surface water layer (ENVO:00002042); material: "saline water (ENVO:00002010), including plankton (ENVO:xxxxxxxx)" | depth 5 m | reverse complement strand
ACCGCCGCCACCGCCAGTAAATCCACCGCCGCCACCGCCAGTAAATCTAGTCCCGCTAGATACTCTCGCTCTGTTAATACTAACATTTGACAATGTAGATGTTTGACCAGCTACATTACTAGCAATAGCACTACGGTTTATTTGAACATTTGCTAAGGCATCTTGAGACAAAGTAACCTGCGGTGCTGCAAAAGGAGGAGCAGCAAATCCAGCTTGAGTTATATTTCCTGCAATATTAACAGAATCACTTACCGCTGTAGCTGTTGCTTGGTCAATAACTACATCTTCAACTGGTGTGGAAGCTTTTGTTGATGACGATGGTGTTCCTATGTTCTTTTGTCTGCCGATCATATTTGGGTCTAGTTTTAAAGATTTTGCTATTTTTGAAGCCGCTTTTTTACGAAGTGTTTCTTGGGCGTCTTCACCAACTTCTGCGTTTTCTAGATCCGGTCGAAAGCCAACTTTAGCAGTTAACTTAGTCATCTCAACAAGAGAAAAATAATCGTAAGGCCAATTAAAGGTGTTTCTGCCTTGTCCCAAAATATCAGAGTGGTAAAGCCCTTTAGTAAACTCATCTTTTCTCTTCAGAAGTTCTTCTTTTTGTGCGCTTGGTAATCCATCAGCTAAATAACCATAGATTGAAGAAAAAGAAGTTTTGTCATCACCACCATTAATTTCACTTAGAATCATTGAGGTGTAGTTTGTTTTACCTCGCTTTTTAACTTTAAAGACTAGCCACCTAATATCTGGTGTGAATCCATTTTTATTTGGGAACGGAGTTGTGTCCAATAAATCAACTCTTGGAAACCCATCTCTTTCTATACCCAGATCAATCTGTTTTTGTAACACTTCATCGAATATTGGTCTTTTACCTGCTATAGTAGCCTTTCCAGGCATGTAATGATCTATAGAGGAAACAGAAAGTTCTGCACCTCTTCCAACATCAGGCATAATACCCTGCCATATGTCTGCTAAATCTTGTCTTGATAAAGAAACTTTATGTTCTAATAAATAAACAACCGGAACTTTCGCTAGATCTGTTCCCGTTAGGACTTCATCTAACTCATCCTCACCAAACGGATTAATAAAATTAGGAATATTTGGATAATCAGGAGGCAAAAGTCCACGCAGTGCTTTTCGCAATGCAGGAGGCAAAGAGTAATTTGAAAACACCCTTCTAAATTCTTTTATTTTTGGTCCTAGCTTATTTGCATCGGCTTGAAGGTTTACAAAAGATACACTTTGTGAGTCAGTATCATAATAGTAAGGTATTGCTAAAATGGCTTCTGATAATATTTTTTCACCATCTCCTGCTAATTCTCCAAGTCGTTTTGCCTTGTCTGGTAAAAACTGCCCCGCTGGCATAATGTCCTTTTCACTAAACCCAACGAGCTTTGCTAAAGATTCTATGTCTCTCTTAGACTCTTTAACAAAAACTGGCAATTTTAATACTTTCATAAGTCTATATGAATTTGATGAAGAAAAGTTCCGGGTCGGATCATCGTTTGCCATTCTAAACTCAGTCGCTTTATCGTCTATATCTGAAATGTAAAGATAAATTCCTTGACCTTCATCGGGCATAACGCCATATTGATGCCACATTCCTTTAGTGGCAGAACTAGTTGAGAACAACTGCATATCTACAGAGGATGAAAAGTTATATCTCCCTGTAAAATCTGGACCACTTATGCTTGATGTCTGGTCATGTCTCGGGAAATCTAAAACTGGGCACTCCCACTTAGGCATAATAACCCACCTATTTTTATTCGCCGGCGAGAATTCTGCTCCAAAGTCAGTTGGATAGCTGTTATCAATTACCACACTCTCATCTATATCCATCCTGTTAAACCAAGCTACATTGGCACCAAAATCAATTAGATCAGTCGAACCTGTTGTATGCACTATTTTGCCATTTGGCAGTGCAAATGATCCGCTTGAAAAATTATAGTGAAACCCATCCTCATTGACATATTCAATATATAACTCTGATCCATTTAAAATTTCATCCAATGTTACATTTTTTGATTCGTCTGGGAAGTAAGTAAGCCTTGCAATGCTTGGACCGTAATAATATGGAGGTGTGAATGGTGCAAACTCTCCTCGGTGTTGCGGCCATGATTTACCTATAGGGACGTTACCAAAGGAACGCCCATCTATTGTAGGCGCAGTGCCCAGATTCCAGTCCCCTGTCCCTGTTGCAGTTGGGATGCCAAAAGCTGCTGGGTTATTATACATGTTAAACCCATCTGTTTTTCGTATAACAATCTCCATCAAATAAGCTTTCTTTTTATCAACAAAAACAGTCCTTGGATCTGTATCTGAGGTGGGTGCATTTCCCTTTGGCGAAGCCGAATCATTTCTCGCTGGAAGTTCCGCAACAATTTTGGTCATAAACCCACCCTCTTTTTTCTTTTTCAGAAAAAATTCTGGTGTTGCAGCCAAAAAGTTTGACATAGCCAATCTATAGAGATTATCCGCACCGGCTGCATTCGTTCCCACGGACGCTGACACAAAATGTCTTAAGTAAACATTTATATCGTGTGTTAACAATGCTTCTTTGCTTTGACCAATATGATCTAATGGGTTAAGTAACCCCTCAAAAGGAATTGAATCAGCCCAAAATGCTTTTTCCACACCAGAAATTGTAAAATCATAGTTTCCATTAGGACCCTCTCTTCTCCTTCTTCTTCCGCCAGGAAGGTTCGAAAGGTCGGAGATTTGAGACCCACTCAGGCAACCAGCCAAAGGCTCAAACGACTTGTCAGCAGTTCCTTCGCCATCCACATCGATGCGGACTGAAATGTATTGACTGTCTTGTGAAATTTCATCATTAAAAGCAGTTTTTCCTAAATATCTTCTCACAGGATGACTAACTGCTATACCACCCTTAATTGAGTTATATAAAAGACCAGGAGCAAAAAATGGTCTGAGAAGAGTTCTCCATCTTGCAGGGTGACTTGCAGACTCACCGCCATAAACTGCGTGTGGTCCATATGATTGAGAGAATAACTGAGCTATCTGAACCGTTCGAAGAACAGGATAAAACCCATCATAGGGCAAAAGTTTTAGAACAGCATCTGACTTCAGAGACAAGTGTCTTGGGTGTTTGTTGTTTTCTAAATCATAACTGCCTTCTTGCATAAATGGGTTTAGATATTCCATAACATCTGTTGTGGAATATCTTTCTAAAAACTCTGTATTGGTGGTGTCAAAATTTGAATCTGATGCACCAGTCAATTCAAGTGAGGACGAAACAAATGATAATACAGAACCTCTTTGCTTGTATTCTTCAAGATTTTCACTAATTCTAAATTCTGGTACAATTGCATAATCTTTTGCTATGGCTCGTATTTCTTTTTTCCAGGTATCATAATCGTCATAAAAAGGATATCCTTCCGGTGCTATTTGACCTTTGTTAATCCCATCAACAAATCTTCTTCGTGTCCCTGCGGTCCAAGGTGGTAGTGCTAGTGCGGGACAACCCGGATACGATGCCGTGACTCTTATATCTCTAGATGTGCCGCCTGATGATACAAAAGTACCAGAAAAAACACAAGGCTGTATATAAACATATTGGGCTGAATTAACACTAGAACTCGTCCAAACATCGCTAGTAGTGCTTGATCCAGACGCTGGAGGTGCTGCTCCCATAAATGCTCTTCCATAATGAACCATCATAAGTTCGCCAGCCGGTAGAGTGCTTGCCATATTAGTGGCAAATCTTTGCTCGCCAGCGCCGTCACCACCAGTCAAAGCAGTCAACATATAATCTGAGTACATAAACGAATCTAATGGCCACACAGAACCAGACCCCAATACATCACCATCTGAAGCCTCATAATCCTCCGCACCTTTTTCAAAGGGAAGCTGCATTGTCTTCATCATGAGTGTGCCCTGAGAGGTTATAAAATTATCTTTCATTCTTGATGATTGTCTGTTGTTTCTCTTAAGATTTTCAAAAGTAAGTGCTTCGGACACATCTTTGCCGCCAACTAGAAGCGCTGCGACAACTGTTGATATATTCTGAGATCCTGTTACATGATCATTGCGCCAAAAATTTTGATTCGTAAAAGATAGCCTTGCTCTAGTTCCTGAGAGGTAAGTATAGATTTCTTTGGGGAAAATTGACTCCTCATATACAAGAGATTTTATTTCATTTATCCCAGAGATTGATTCTTCAACACCATCTCTTCGATAGTCTAAAATAACTTCGTATGGTCTTTTTATTTGACCTAAAGAATATCTTCTTGATCCTTGTATTTCTTTATTTAAATCTCTATTTGCAAAACCCTGTAAAATATTGCCATAAGAGTATTTAATATCAACAGTGACAGCCTCTTTGTTGAGGTCCTCGGGAGTTCCTAGAGGTGTCTCAATAACATGGACAAGAGGCTTATACCTCGAAGTTACAGGGGGCTCCTTAAATCTTTTATAGTGTCTAAACTCTATGTTTCTATTAACAAGATTACCAGGAGAAAATCCCAAAGAAACAGAGCTATAAAATCCACGGTCAATATCTGACCTTACTACAGATGAAAAAATTTCTTTTTCTTTTGATGCATCTTTTATACCGTCAACTTTGGCTGCAATAACAGATTTTGGTGGTATTTCATACAAATTCTGTCTTCTATGAAAAGACCCTATCGTGGTTTGACCGACTCTGGTTTGAGTCCAAGGCGCAGGTGGTTGAATTCTTGAGTAAAAAGGATCATAATTATATATTACAGAAGTGGTTCTCTGGGGATTGATCTTAGATATGGCATCATATCTTTTGCTGTTATTAGAACTAAATGAGCCAAGTAAGTTATTAGTCAAATCTTGCGAACTAGTATTAGCATAATCCGTTTTAATAATAGTTATGGACTCTGGGAATTTTGAGCCTGATAATGTCCACTCAACTTCTTGGTCTTTCAGTCCGGCACCGGCTTGATTAATATTTCTTGTAAAATTAGCACCTGTTAAAAAAGTAAACCACTTTATTCTATCAGCAGCAGGTATCGGCCTCTGAACATAGTCATTATCATGCTTTGAGGCTGTATTATATGTTCTAAACTCATCCCCATTGTCTGTTGCAGGATCACCTCCGCCATCCACATTAGGGAGGTGATTTGGATAATTCGCTAAGATTTGAAATCTAGAGGTCTGGTTTCTTTGTGTTTTATGTATTGCTGCAAATGACCCTGACCCTTGGTTTAGTTCTGTAAGTGCGTTTGGCCCTTGGTTATTATCTGTCCCCATAAAAGGATCCATTATAGTTGGTGCTGGTAAAATACCAATTACATCTGAATTCCTAAATCCGCCCCAACCAGTAAAGGTCATTGATTGTGAGTTAAAGACCCGTCTGGTAAAAATATTTCTAAATGGGAGAGCGTTGTTTGGGGAAAATTGATCTGTTGCAATATCTCTAAATTGCTGTTTTGAATCCTCTTTGCCACCTGGTGACGCAAACCTACTAGCAATAATACTTTTACCAATTCTTTTTGTTGCCCTTTGTCTTGGTGCAGAGTAATCAGCGGAACCACTAAGACCCTGTTCTCTTCTCTCTGCCGTAGTTAAGAAAGCACTTGGGTTGCTAGCTGTGTAAAATCGATTGTTAAAAATAAAATCGATGTTTGCATTTTCACGACCAAAACCATGCACAACCTCATAGTTTTGGTCAAAATTACCAATCAACTGTATACCTTTGTCTGAATTATTTGCAGCAGCTAAACTTCCGGTTGAAGATTTTATATTTACAATGTTAACCGGAGATTTTGCCATGTTATTACGAGTATAATGACCCTTTGGTATGTCTCCAGTTTTATGTGTTGCTAAATTTATGCTGAACGAACTCCCATTGGCGAAGGCAGAAGTAGTTGCTTTGGGCGAGCCCCCAGTAAACGCTGAGCCGGCGAAAGATGTACTATTATCTCTGGTCCCGGTATTGGTCCCGAATACAGTAATCACATTTGCACCAGCAAGGCTAATAGAAGCTACCAAAGGCAACCCATCAGCCGTTGCAGCTAGATTCAAACTTGTTACTAAATTCGTTGCTGCGTCATCAGCGTCAAAAGCGTCCGCAACACCAATGATAGTTTTTGATGTTGAAGATCCATTAACTGCGCCCTTAAAAGCAGCAGAATAACTAACCCCACCAAGAGTTAAAGTTATTGTTTTGTCGTTAAGTTCGGTCGCAGGATTAGAAATTCCAGAATCGAGAACGATTGATGCCACAGAACTGGTCTGATTTATGACAGTCGTAGAAAAGACCTCTGATCTGTTTACATTTTGCGCCAAAATATTTTTACGCAAAGCGGGAACATTTCTACCAATTAGCCCACCGACATGTTGCTTAGTAAATGGTCCCTGTAGTGGCATACCATTATGATAGCTAGCAGGAATATCTTCATGAAAATTGGTTATATTAATATTTTTAGTTGTTGCAGTTTGTAATTGAGTGATATAGCCAGCAACTATTTCTGACCCACTAACATCATAAACACTAAAAGGTGCTATAAGATCGCCACTGTTGTCTGCTCCATTATATGCGTTTGCTCTAAAAGGAACTTTTCTTTTTTGACTTGGAAATACTTTTTTTAGATCTTCGTTGTTTTCCAATGATTCATAATTATCTGTAATAATATTGAAGACATTGTTTTGTTTTGCAGCTTTTGACTCTCTTTGAATCAAACTTCTGTTGTCTGTTTTTTCTTGTCCATAAAACCCAGATATGTTAACAGTCTTAGCCCTAAGTGCCTCGCTTCTTGCCGCATTTCGTATTTTTATTCTATCGGCGTTAATATTGTTAGATGCCGACAAAGGCGAGGCGGGGTCATTAATATCTGCGGAGTATCTCCAGAAACCGGTATTATCTTTTTCTAGATTTCCTAGTGGTGGAGTCAAGAATTTAAACTGTGGGGCTAATTGATTAGTTGGACTAAAACTTGTTAAGCTAACAGATTTATCTAACCCTTTTCTTCTTTCTTCTCTAATAGTTTGGGCACTTGAGCTATTATTAGAGTATCCAAGATCACCGCCAACGAGAGACTCTATCCCATCATCCACCAAAGACAACATTTCTTGCCTATTACCAAGATAGCTATATTTATGTTTATTTCTCTCTAACACATGACTTTCAACTACAGTTCTTAATTCCTCTGAGTGTTTTGAGGACGCAGGAAATAATTGCTGTACTACTTGTCCTATTGAAGAATCTATCCATTTATAATATTTAATATATTTTTCTAAATCTGGAGTGTTACTAACTTTACGGAAAAATATTTCTCTCATTTTTTCCATTGACTTATAATTTGGCCTAAAAGTGTTAACAGGGTCGCCTATTAAATTATTAAAATCATCAATAGATGCAAACATATCTAACATTTTTCTAGAAATACTTTGATACATGCTTTTTTCTAAAGAATAATAAAAGTTAGATGGACGCATCGTCGGTTGAAAAACCTGTACATCCGAATCTTCTATGCTTATCATATCAGTACTAGCAACATATTCTGGGACTTGCTTTTGGCTAGCTTCAACATATTGCTTTATAACTGGGTCGTAACTATTCAGGAAAAATTCTCCTCGACCTGTATGCTGTCTAAGGTTTATATTACTTAACAACTTCCCTTGATAAGATGATTCATATGAATCCCTTCCGCCTGTAAAACTGGTTGCAGTGGTGGTCGCAACACCAGACATATCGATGGTGGTGTTGCCAGTGGTTCCCCTACCGCTCTGTGTAAGAGTCATGGCGCCGGGGGCAGTTTCTGTGGCAGACATTGCAAGATCGGATGCATTGATGGCTGCCCTGATTCTATCACCTACAGCCGCTGGGGAACCTGAGGCACCATTAACGCCGATAATTACATTGTCTCCATCTTTAGTGCCATCTACGGTCGTGACACTAGTTTTAAAAATAAAGCCAACTGCTAATCCAGCGGCATCTGTAAGAGTGAAGGTTTCGTTGTTGCCAGGATTACCTGTAGTAGTAATTGTTGCATCCGCCGCAACTATACCCTGTAAAGAGCCAGCGGACATGTCAGCAACAATAAATCTTCCAGTCGAGTCACTTCCAGTAACATTTGAAAAATCCCAGTTTAGCGCTAAGGTTTCTATTTCAGGTATAAATAAGTCTGGATAAGAACCTTCAGACGACGAAACAAACTCATACGCTTGGCGGAAAGGATGTAAAGTACCATGACTATCGACCTCTCTAGCGTGTAAATCAATTGTACCTGTCGGTAGAATAGTTGACCATACTCTAAGACTACTGGCTCTCACATCTGAGTCTGTTAGCAATGCTCCTGTAAAGTTTGTTCGATGTGCTCCCAAATAGAATTTTTTATCAAGAGCTAAAGATTGGGATCCTGTTTGGTACGCAAGGTTTTGAATTTCATGGAATGAATTTCTTTTTATCCCAGAATCATAATTAACCCCATAGAGAGCTATTTTGTATGATCCCAATGCGCCTGTATTTGCAGGACTAATACCTGCAATAGCTCCAGAAAATGGATATTTATCAGGTGATATTGTTAAAGAAAGATTCCACTTTTGATTATCATAAACATTCTGAAAAACAGCACTTGTTATAATCGTATTATCAAACCTATCTTTAACAATAAATCTAACATCTTTTACTTTTTTTGGATCATCTGTTATTTCGGAATAAGCAGCCTTGGTTTTTACGGCATAAACTTGAAATCCTTTGTCTGACACACCAGCAGTTACAGGATTTTCATCAGCCCAAGTCTGAGCATGCATGCCTGTATCTGTGACATGCGTGCCGCTCGATGGAGTGTGCCAACCAAAAAGCGACGAACTTACATAAAAAGATTGACTAACAGATGTAACATTTGATTCATCAAAAGATTGTCTATTTGGAAAAATAAATTCAGCCTGAGCAGTGAGCCCAAGCGACGCTAGTATCCCATCAGACCCAGTGATTGAGCCGTGTGAGTTTGGATTACTTGAATCATAGAATTGATAACAAGTTGCTGCTGAACTGGTGGCTTTAGTCAATCCAGAAAAATCAGCATATTTTTTATTGCTTGAAATTTGTTTGTAATTTTCTTCTAAAGTGTAAGAAAATTCATTAGCATAAACATTAAGAGCTATGACATTATCATCAATACCATAACATCTTACTAGATTTCTTATCGATTTTTCGTTTCCTTTGGACTTGTAAATATAAGATAAATTATTATAGATATTTTTGTAAATTGTGTTTTTGATATTTTCTATAGTTAGTTCAAAATTCTTGTCCTCAGATCGATTAAAATATCTCTCTAAGACGGTAGCATTTGCGAACAATTCTGGTATTTCAAGTCCGTAATTTTCTAAAATTCTATCATTGTGCGGGAACTCATTAGAACTACCTGTTAGCGTGCCACTTAAATATCTTAAATCTTTAACTTGACGAAGTTGCGTTATCTGGTTATATAAAGTATCAAAATAGCTTCCTAGAATTTGATTAAGGTTTCTAAGTTCCCCACCAATCGATTCATCTTCTTCTAAGATCCAAGACGGAAGTGTGTTAACCATATAAGAAGTGTTTCTATAATCATATTGTGTGCCTGATAAAGCTAAGTTTGATTTTATATTTTGAAAATTTAGATTACCAGCCCTAACAACTGGTGATGCGTTTTCAAAAATATCACTTATATTTAACTCATTTATAGCAGACCCAGTTTGTCTGGAATTTGATGAATTGTACCCAACATGAGTTGCATTTGAAAGCCTGCCAGCATAATCAAGGTAAACCTTGTCTATGCTGCTAGTTCCCGTAGACCCCTCGTTAAAACGATAATAAACTCCAAGATTAAAATCTATATCATCAACATCTGCTCCACCATCAACATCAGCAAACCAATTACTACCTATTTCCTTTCCTGTTCTAGCAGTTTTCCAAAACCTAAATTCATCTATTGACGCAGATAGTTTTCCCCAACCTTTATCGGGTGTTGTTCCGGTAGCCCCTGTTACAGGCGCCTGAAGCGAGCCAATACTAGCAATAAAAGTTCCCTCTATTTCACCCATGGATCCTGATTTGACGCCACCAGCCGATGGTACATTACCAGCAAGAGGATGACCACCGTATCCGCTAGCAGTTATATTTGTTTGGTGACAAATTCCATCCATATAAAAGTCAATACTTGGAGCAGAGCCAGAAGTATTAAAAACAAAGGCGTAATGATGAAAAGAACCGCTAGCAATAGCTAATCCGCCGGTTGTTGGGACTGATTGTGTTACAAATCCGGTAGTACCAGAGATCAAAGTAACTAAAAACCTGTCTTGGTTTGAGGATGTCAACTCAATCCTTAGGCGGCCATAATCTGTAGACCCAGAAACGCCACCATTTGTTAAATCAAAAATGACCTGCTTTCTTGACTGAGAGTTGTCATTGGGAATAAGTTGATCTTTTTTTAAGAAAAATTCAACTGTTGAGCCAGATAATCCTCCAAATTTTAAATTTGACTCTTTATTACTACCAGAAGAATATAGAGTGCCAGAGTGTGGTCCGCCAAGTGCTTGAATAAAATCTAAAGAGGAAGAGTAATAACCAGATGGATTACCTGCTACATTACTTGGCGTCCCGTAGTTAACACCAAACTTAACAAACCCCGTCTCTTTGGGGTAGATATGTTGCATGGTATACTTTTCTAAAGGAGATAAACTATTATAAAACTTTGTTTTTTCTAAAGAAGAACCATCATATGGAAAATTATCAACTATGTAATCAAAAGCTGCGGTATAGTATTTTTCAGCGGAACCATAGCGTGCGAAATTTTCAGGCTTTGAATAATCAACCGGGGGTATAAAGTATTTTTCTCTTTCAATACTTTCGCTTAGATGTCCGGCAGATTCTATTCTCGGATCCACGGAGGTAGACGAGGATTTTTTCAAGTACTTACTTGCAGATTTACCTTTTTTATTTTTTTCAAAAAGTTTTTTTACACTCATGGCGCAGGTTCTTCAACCCTAAATTTAAAAACTTCAGGCTGTTGTCTATACTCTCCTTGTAAATAGTATACAAATTGAATTTTATATGTAAAACCCGGTTCTAAAAAACTTGTATCAACTTGAAAATAACTACCGCTTACATCATATGACATTCTAGTAAAATCATTTACTAAGCTGCCTGTACCAAATGATATAATTTCCATATTGTCAACTTCTCTGTGTATTCTAAAATATGCGTCCTCAATAATTTCCGGCACTACCTCTGCTGTGGCAACTGTAAAAATATTTGGATTCCAGTTTTTTCTTCTCGGAAAAACACGAAGTCTTGGCTTTTGCCCTTGAATATAAGAACTTTTTAAATTTGTTATATCAGTGATATACTCATCCTCATATATTAATTCAAGTGCTTTTAAAGTAGTTGGCTCAAAAGAGCCTGTAAAAAACTCTGTTGTGCCGCCGCCGGATGCTGTGTGCCACACATCATATAAATAATCATTAGACGATGTAGTTGCAAAAGAACAAGTATATACTCCAGATATTTCAACTCCGTTTTCAATTAAAATACCACCGGTTAATTGATGTCTTGCATTATTATCTGAATCTATTATCAGAACGCTTTGTGTCCCAGGGGCGGTGGCGCTACCGCTATAAACCCTTAACAACAACTGATTGTCAATTAATCCTGGTATATTTTTTAATTGTCCTCTTACATTATTGTAAAGAAATAGAGTATTTAAATTATCCGATCCATCTGCAAGACTACTACTAACAATAAAATTGCCTCTATTATCTTTTCTAGACGAATCCCATCTAGCCTCAAGAACTGGTCTTTTAAAATAAAATTCACTAGTTCTACCAAAAAATTTCTTTGTGAAAAAAGTTCCTTTGCTGCCAGCGATAACATCATCTGTGTGTTTTAAAATAAAACCGTTGTTAAAAGCAGAACCAGATGATCTCCAGCGGTCAACCGCAAAATTAACATTAACATCTAAGTCTTCTACTCCTCCCGAGAAGAAATAACTCGCTGATGCGTTCTCTCCGGTTTCGAAATAGCCACCTGTTACCCTGGTCGCAGGATCCGCAGGATCAGCGCCCCAAAAGGTGCCTTTACTAGCACTAAGCCAATTACATACTCCAATATCAGAATATGCATCCATATCTAACCCACGACCCTCTTCCCAAGATTGAGTCAACATTATTACATCAAGACTATAACTTAGCGGGGTTGTGTCTGCATGAGGAGCATTAAACATTCTTAAATGAAAGTCCACGCTTGATGATGGTATTACCCCATTTGCAATATCATCTAGCACTTGATTCATATCAAATTGCAATAAAATTCTTGACTGCTCAGCATTCACGGAGTCAATTGAAGCAGATGTTTGTCCATGAATAACAAAAGCCTCAAGGACATCTGAGGCGCCCATATTTGACCCTGTGCCTCTATTTCTTAAGTCCGATTTAAATGCATTTGAAATTGTATTGTCTTGTGTTGCAAAATATCTTTTAATACCCATTATCTAACAACTCCCACAATATCGTTTTGAGGGAAAAATATTTCAGCAACTGCGTCCTCTGGTATCAAGAGAAATCTACCATCATCCGAAATATTAGCATCAATATCATAGAAAAATCCGCTATATATTCCACCAGCTTTATTTTCTAAAAAAACATTAACTGTATCTGTAACTCCTGGGACCTCATTTAACAGCTTTAAAATTTTTGTTATATGAACAGATTCCCCTATGGCTGATTTTACAGAAAGTTTGTCGATTAATTTTTGAGTGCAACGACTAAGAACATCAAATTTATTAACACCTAAATCTGTTATAATTTCAAAATTAATCCCATAGTTTATTATTTTAGCACTATGAATATCGATAGTATCATTCATCATTCTATACTGATTTAACCAAGTTTTCAAATTGTTTTTTATAGTTGAGTTTGCTTCAATAAAATTACCATTAACATCTTCGGAGAGAACAAATAAATTAAGATTTCTTTTTAAAGCGGACGAGTCTTGCATTATATTAGCTCTTTTTATTTTACCAAACTTTGATGGCATCCTATAACAAAGCGAAATATAATCAGCCCTAGTTACTGCTCTATTCTGTGAAGAAAAACTAGCCATAGCTCTTTGTCTTAACTCTTCTGCTGATATTATAGATGAGTCTCCTAGGATTGGTTCTTCGTTTTCAACCTCAAGTGTTCCGATTACTTCAGATGCCACAGGCTCAGATAGGGTATTTCTATTTTTAAATATTACATCAGGAAATATTACTTTTGTTATTGCTCCGGCAGCTACATTTATTTCTCTAACATTGTTTGCCCTATACCGAACCGTTAAAGTTGTATTAGTTGGAACAACTCCAAATTTATCAGTCTTAATAAGGTTTGATGGATCGAACGCAGCATCGGTAATATGATTTTTACCATGAGTATCTAAAACAACATCTGCTGGGTCAGCTACAACATCAGTTGTTAAATTTTCTGCTGATCCAAACCCAAACTGTAAAAAACAATTTCCAGATTCATCAAATTCTGTAACAAATCTTCTAGGAACTGGTTTTATTTTCATAATATTAGGAACAACATCTTTATCATCTGAAAAGTTTGGCTCTTCGCTCAACACAACATCTTGTGTTAAGTGTTCTACTTCAAAAAATTCATTACCTTGGCTATCGATAACACTTAATATTTCAATTACATTTGTTGCATCAAGATTTAATCGCAAAAACTTTTCATAGTTACCAACATCTATATTTATTTGAAATTGTTGCCCTGATACTACTTGTCCAAAAGTTTTTATTGCGTAATGTGTTGGGACACCTGTTGATTGATTAACCTTGGCCACTGTTAGTTCGTTTTCTGGTTTTGAAAAATCAACCGTTTCATTTAAAGTAAAGGTCAATCCGTTTGCAGCCGATACTAACGATCCTTTTCTTAATATTGGACTATAGGATAAATCAGGATTACCATTGGATGCCAAAGCAGGTATTATAGCGTAAAAAGAGCAATTACCCACAGAACTAGCAGCGCCTGGCATCTTAAATCCCATTTGCTTAGCTAATTTAACAATATTTTTATATTCTAAAGCCGTGTCTATGAAGCTCTCGTTGGCCTGATAATCAATGTAAAAAGAAAGTTGATCTCCTACATAAGCTACTAAATCTAACATCATCGCACCAAAAGACGCCTCATTAAAATCTTGAAATGTATTTGGGTAATATCTTTTGGCATAGTTTACCAAGTCTTCTTTTATTGAATCAAAATCTCTACTAGTATAAGATATTGGTCTTATTTTTTTCATGAAAAATCCTCTGAGAGCCTTAAAATTAAGTAGTAATTTCTTGGGTAAACTGTAAAGTATCTTTAAAGTTTATTGAAGGAGCATTAAATTGAATTGCAATTCTCAATTCATTAAGCGCCAAATTATTATCATCGTTATTAGTTTGAAAACTTATTTGCTCCAAAATTATAAATGGCATATACAGATCTATCTGCTGCTGAATTCTGGTTACAATTTTATCTTTTACATTAGAGGAAAAATTTTCAAACAATAATCTTTTTAATCCAACTCCAAAATCTGGTACCATGATTCTTTCGCCGGGTGAGGTTAGCACTAGATTTTTAAAGTTTTGCTTTACTACTTGCCCTAAATTTTTATTTAGTCTATACGCACCGTCAGTTGGACTAACAGTCAAAGGAAGAGCTACAGAAAGACCTTGCATTTTGTTTGACATAACGTTTCTCCCTTAATAAGTATCACTATGGCTACAATTTAGCTGACATCTTATATCCCAAGATGTCTTTTAAGTTTATTGATTGATGACTGTTCATCGTCTGGGTTGATGTTTTGGATATTTCTTTGGGTCAAAGAGCTTAAAATATAATATAAATGATTTATTGCTACTTTTTTTAAGTCATTGGTGCGGAGATTGGCACCCCTCCCTTCTCTAGCACGGGTTTCATAGGTGCGAAAAAATGCGAGCATATCATCTTCGAGAGATACAGTCTGAAATCCTTGTGTATTATATGGCGGGGGTCCACCGCCACGGCGCAAATAATCGTCATTTAATACTAATTTGCCACGTCTAATTTCCCACTGTCCTGGTTGCGGATAATTAATTAATGCTAGATTGCTTTCTTTGTTAACAGTTGCATAACTCCTATAAACACCAGAAATAAGATCCTCATTTGATTGATTTTGCTCCAGTGCCTCAAGTCTTTCTTTTTGCACCCATTCTTTTATTTTTAATTTTCCATCCCTAGTTCTCTCTCCTACCGGAGCATAAGGATTATCATTGAAATTTGTGAATCCGGCTCTTTTGTAAACATCTAAAAAAGTAGAATCAGAACGCTGATTATTTTCATCCCCTGGTAATGCAATTTCCAGTATTCTCTTTCTCTCATAAAAAGCAAATGCCTTTTGAAGATTCGGGTTAGCTCTTTGTTCGGGGGTACCTTGCTCACCTCCTAGAGCAGTCCAACTCTTCAGTTGATCATCGGTATAACTGTATCTTAGAGCCTCTTTTATCCAAAAATTTTGCTCCTCTGTTGATAGCTGTTCAAATATGGGCATATACATTCCATACAATGGGTTGAAAAAGTCTCGACCGTTTCCATCGTCATTAAATTTCGCTTTGGGGTTAGTGAACTCTAAAATCCCGAGTTGTAGAGATCTGAATTCATTATCCCTAGGAAGGTTGCCAAGAATAGTATAGGTTTGCGTTCCTGCTTTATAAGACAAGAAATTATAGGAGCCATTTTCCTCTGTAAATAATGGAGTTTTAAGAATATCAAGGTACCTGGAGTAATCTTCAAATTGTCTTTCGTAGAGTTTAATATCTCTCATAACTTCTTCATCAGTAAAGTAAGTTACCCCACCAACTGTTAACGGATAGCCACTAAACCTGTCACTAAATGCCGTTACATTTTCTGGGTTTATAGCTGTTATAAGAGTATCATCTGCATTCGCCACTCTTTTTTCTGAAAAGAATTTAAAGCTTGGCAGCCTTGATTGAACATTGACTGCATAATCAAGGAATATTAAAGTTAGTCCGTTCAACAAAGGGATAGGCACATAATAATAACCATGCATGGTTGTCCATATTAATTCTCCGTCCGCTTGATCGTATGTGCCTGCCTGTTGTAGTAGTTCGACAGAAGGCGCAACAGCAGGTCTATTAAATTGTCCGTCAGTAAATCCTCCCAGGGATTTTTCTGCACTAAAAGGAACTTGTTCGCCTTGTTTTGGTGTAAACTCTCCTGTTCGTATAAAATTTAACAGGTCAACAGCACGATTATCCATTTCTTGATTATCATATGGTTTAGTTCCAGTCACGCCAAAGTACCCACTACTTGGTATATTGCGGAATATTGTTTGCAGACATAACTTTATTGTTGACTGAAATTTATCCCTTAAGCTAGTTTCTGTCGAAATATCAAATAAAACTCCAGCCTGGTTAACAGAACCTCTAGAAAAAGTTCTATCAACATCATCCATAGATTTTAAATAAATGTCAAACAACTTTTTCTCTGTCATCTCAAATTCGAATTTTTTTGCTAAATAAGCCGCAAGCATATCTATCGTATCAGGTGTATCGAATCCCCATCCACTGCCACTATAATAAATTGCTGTATTTAGGACAAAATTATTTATTCTCGTTTGCAATGAATTTAAACAAGCTATTGCTACTCTTTGTTGTTTAGTCAAAACACATGGATCACCGTTTGTTTCAAATAAAGGTTTGGACAAAGCTTGAGTTAAAGGTCTTATTCTATCAGAGTATGAAATATAAAAAGATGTTGCAAGATTAGTAATACTGCTTTTATTTGCTATAGCAAGCGGGAACCGACTTCTAAGAAGTTCATGGAAAGGTATTATAGTACCCAGAAGACTATTAATGGTCTCAGCTATTTCAGTATCATAATCATCTAGAAAAAGGTCAAAAATTGGAAAAAGTAATCCGTCCCCTTTAATATAGTTATGTAAAGTACCCTTATTAAGCCCCATGCCATTATCTGTATTAAGTTCAAAAACTCCTAGTGATTCGTCAATAAAACTATCTTCCCCATCAACAATAGCCGGTCTTCGTCCAGTAATAAAAACATTGTTTCCTCTAATCTCAAAATTAACAATAAATGTCTGATCAACACCGGCGGTCATGTACCACTGAAATACATCATCTTTGTCTTGGTCTGTGCGATTAGGCACCATCTTAACTTTTGGCACCAGTGTTTGAGTCCCAAAATTTGTTGTCATAGCTGAATAGAGTTGAGTATTTTCAATACTCTCTCTCGCTCTTGTTACTGGCGCATCACCTGCATCAGCAGAGAAACCTAAAACATCAAATGCTAGTGACTGAAAAAGTCTTGATAGGAATGCTATTTTTTCTAGTAGTAAACGATATCCTTCAGCAAGTGGCAGCCCCTCTTCCCATTTTTCAAAAAATTTCATATCGAAACCATCAAAAGCACCATTAAAAAGTTCACACAAATCTATTAATTTTTCTAATTCTGCTTCAGTGCCCTGCTGTACTTCTAAATTTAATTGTTCTAGCGAAATTCCAATACCATCTAAGCCTCTCGCTGCCAAAATTTTTGGATCACAAAAAGCATCTTCAGGCACCAACGGGGAGCTAGGTAAGGAATCTGGCCCTAAAGCTTTTCCTATTTCTCTAAAGTATTCTCTAAGTTTCTCTTCAGTAAACCCTAGTGTGGCATATCGTGTATCTCCACCACTTAAAGAATCAGCAGACATCTTAAGTCTTATTACAGAGTTATCATCTATACCTTGAGCTTTTCTATCCTCGGTAAATTTAAGTCCTGCATTTCTTGCTAGCTTTGTAAAAACAACACTACTGGGGTCAGCGAAATCAAAATTGTTTTCGGTTGATGCTTGGATAAGAATTGTCTTTTGTTCACTTGTTAAAAAATTATTATACTCAGACACATCAATATTGTCAGTTATCATATCAACCAAATCAATAACAAGGTCTCGGGGAGCATTTCCCTCTAACAACCCTTCGGCTTCGGTCTTAGTGCAACAATCTGATATATCTTCATGGAGTTGAAACAATTGTTCTTCTGATGGCGGACTGACTTCAATGGTGTCTAAGTTTTCCCCTGTTAGAACAGTGTTTTTAATATCTAATTTATCGCAAATTTCTAACAGTTTTATTTGTTTGTCAGAATTTTCTAATAGTAAATTTATTCTTAATTCTCCGTACGCCTCTAAAAATAAATTTTTGTTTTGAGATTCTTTATCTTCCTTGTCTTCAGGACCACAACCAAGCAAAGCAGTTATAACATCTTTGAAAATATCTAAGATCATCTGCTTCAAAAAGCTTTCAATAATTCTTTCAATAGCTAAACGCCAAGCCTTTTGAGTGTCTCTCGTTGTTATTTTATATCTTAAGAAATCAATACTATAAGCTTTTGATGCCTTATCAGTTTCGTTTACAACCTCCCTAACAAGACTTTTTAGGGGTCCAGGTTCATCAATAAGTGGATCAAGAACAAGTGTATTAATACCATCGCCAATAAGGTCAAAAATACAACTAACTTGTCTGAGCAATTCTCTTTCAATTTCTTGTCCTAAGAAATCGGGTCGATTTATGTATAGTTCTATGTTACGAGAATCTATTCTTAATTTTCCAAACTCAAAAGCAGTTTCTCCAGACAGTATTTTTTCTGTATCTTTAGAAATTAATTCATTAGCATATTTTTTTTGCAAGAAAAGTATACCATCCATAGATTTTCTTAGCATTCTAGCAATAATAGCTTTTTTATCTGCTCTGCTAGTCACTAAATCATATATTTGAAAAGCCTGAGACAAGGCCGATGATAGTCCCGTGTCACATGAACCAATAGCACTTCTAACCTGATTTTCTAATTCCTTTGCGCTGATAAAATCTTTTCTTGCTCTGATGGATCTTACATCTTTTTCTGATGGAAATAATTTTGTATCTCCTGCTGCGGCTGCCATTTTTTGCGACGCACTCTGCTTACGATCACCATCTTCCATTAGCTTTGAAATATCTTTTAAACTGGTGACTTCCAAATTAGAACTAGTGGTCACTAATCTGCTTTTAAAAATACTATTTGTATCCAAACTAGGGTATGTATATCGAGATATAAAAGTTGTCCACGGCGGTATGTCTTTTCTACCATTGAATGTAGATAACTCTGTAGAATAATAGAAATATGCGAGCGAAGTACTAGTAAGGTCAACAAAAGCATTTGCAGAAGTATTATCTTTCAAAAGACTTGTCCTTGATATACCTAAACCACCAAGTATTAAGCGACCATTATAAAACACATATTTTATTTTGAAATCGTTAGAAAACCTAAACTCAATCATGTCATAGTTTTCTTTATTTAATGCATTCATAGTCATGAAATTATCAATAGCTTGCTTTAGTAAGCCAAAATTTTCTATGCTATTCTGTAAATTAAATCCAGACAGCATAGAGGGAGAGACTTTTGCATTAGCAATTTGATTAGAATAATTTCTTAAAACTTTCTCTGTCTGTAGAATAGCAGGATCAAGGTTTTTTATCTGATAAAGGACCGCTTTATTAGCGGATGTATTTTCAAGTATTTTTTTACATATTTGATACGGAGACAGGTACGATTCATATGGTACTTTTGAAATATTTGTGTTACTTTTGTTTTGTTTTTTATTACCTTTTCCTGCGGGGGTACCCAATTTTTCATCTTTAATATCGCTTGAAGCAACGACATTGCTTAAATTCTCAATGTTACTTAGTGAAATCCTACACGCTAGAAGCCATACAGACAAGCCGTCAGGCGCAGGAGGTCTATTACTATCTCCATATTTTGTGAAAAACTCCATTTGATTTATTGTTGAATTTCTTAAACTTATAGGCACATAATCAACTTCAGAAAAAGCTAAAATTTTTGAAAGTGCTTTTTTTAAAAAGATTTTTTTTCTTAATTTATAGTCAGTTAAATTTTGAGATGATTTATCATATTCTTTGACATTTCTAACTCTTGATCGAAAACAATAATATATAAAGCCATCCCTAGCATTATAGTAAGTAACAGCTTGGGCATCTCTTGGAGTAATGTTTTTGGACCAGTCTAAAAAGTCCAAACCATCCCTTTGTTTTGTTTGTATTTTATTGCTTATATTTTCTGCCGGCTCAAGTGGTCCACCAAGAAGAGTTTCATTTGGGTTTAGTTTAAAAGATTTTCGTATAGATGTTGTTCTAGAGTGCGTGGACTGATAAGGTATGCTTGGCAATTTTAAATAATTTAATTCACCACCCTCTTTATAAAGAGATATATCAGATACTGTAAAAAGTGATGTTCCAGATAAATCTTGAGAAATAAAGTTGTAAACTTCTTGTAAGACTATTATCATTTGTTCTTTTGAAATGGGAGAAAAATCAAATTGAGTTATTGGAAATCCTATTATTTTTGGTTGCTCTAATTTAATCACTATCGCATTCTGTGGATACAATGCCGCATACGCCATGGCATCAGACAAGGTTATACTGTTAGAATTTTTCGTTAATGGCCCACTAATTAATAATTCTTGCCCTATTTCTGGGAAAGATCCATAATTAATATAAGAATCATGTATTCCCTCTAAAATCCATTTATTTCTTTCATTGTTGTAGTCATAATTTAATCCTGATCGACCGCCTTGTCCTGAGAATTCAGTACTATCCCCATATTTTTCTGGGAAAGGATTTACGATATGATTTAATCTACTAGTGTTCATTTAATTTGTATTATTATAAGGGCTATTTATAAAACCCTCACCAACTGGGGTGTAGAAATTTGTATTATGTAATACTGCGTTTGTTTGATGTGCTGTTAGATCTTGAAGAAGAAAAGCAACATTATTTAATTGAGTCGTGCAAGATCCTATAAGACCTGGAGACGGAGATGTTGGACCACCCGCCACTGGGGCTGCAACATGCACATGACTAGCTAGGGCGGAAAGCAGGCTTAAATATGCATTAACTAAGCTAAAAACAATCCCATTTAAATCAGTTATTAATTTGTTTTGGTCTTGCATTGCTTTTATTAAATTATTACCAAGCACCATTGGCTGTAACTCTGCTCCTTTGTTGCCTGCGATTAAATCGATGCCTGAAATAACAGGAATCCTGACTCCTTGTGAATTAAAAATGTCTGTCCCAGTTACAATTTTTATGCCCTCACGAGCAACAATCCTAACATCATCTGCCTTGATAGCTATGGCTGATTTTGCTCTAGAGACACCGACCTTTCCATCATGTAAACTAAAATAATCATCAATATCTGCCTTTTGACTTATGTAAATTCTGGCAGCATCTAGCTCGGGGCTTTTATTTGTAAACACTACATCATTGGTGTTAGGGTTTCTTGCCCTAGCCAACCTGCCCGACATCCCGGAAATAATATCAATACAACCAGCGTGAGTATTTCCACGCCCACCATATCCACTAGTCACACCACGAGGTCGGTCCCTGCCAAATACTATCATACAGTTGGAGGGAGGATACTCAGGATGAATAATCTCTGGTCCTGATTTTGCAGGAACTGGCACTGGTTCAATTATTTTTTCGTTAAACATCCCACCATTTAACTTGAAAAAATCAGTAAAATTAGAAGCTTTTTCTAATAATTCACTATCAACACCAAATTTCATATCTACAGGAACTTTAGGCACTTTGCTATTTCCTTAATCTATCTTTGTCAGTGTATTTATAAGTTTTATTGCCAAAGAAATATTCTGCCTCCATTAACCTTCTTTTTCTAAATTGCCCAGGAGTTAGATCAAGTATGACAGAGTATATTTCTTCAACAGATAATTTTTGATTGAGTGCTCTAGCGACTCTACGCCACCCTTTCGAACCTACTTGATAAGATGCAGATGCTACAGCAATCATCATTGACTCGGTTACCTCTATACCTTTTTTTATAGAAGCATTGAACTTTCTTACTGTTGGTATAATGTCATGATTTAGAGCGAGTTCTTTGGCGTCTAATTCAGTCACTAAAGTATAATCACCTTCTATTATTTTTGAATAATTTCTTTTTCCAAACTTACTCCAAACACTTTTTGGCACGGGTTTTAAATTACCATTGGCATCAAGCGAGCCCACAGTTCCCCATGAATCTTTTGGTCGAGTATCCCGTAAGATTTTTGTAAGAGCCGCTCTTCTAGCTGCGCCGCCAGCCACAGCACGATCTTCAACAACAGACCCATAACCAACACTATCAAGTTTCTCACCGGTACTTATCCTAAAGTCCCAGTCTTCCCTTACTTGTGGGATATATCCCTCATGGGATGCAATAAAGTCCATCATTTCTTTTAAGAATGCTGATGTTGCAACAAAGGTCGCTAGGTCCGATGCTTCAATAAAATCACCTATTTTATATTTTGTATTACACTGTTGTCTTAGTTGTGCCTCAGTGACTGCGCCGGCTGCCCTAGCCAAGGACCCAGGATTTCTTGAACCACCATTTGCTTTTCCTGTGGCTGCACTAACAGATGAAGCATGTATAAAATCTCTGCATACTTTAAATGCTGAACTAGGAGTTAATCCTGCAATATCAACTCCTCTTGTGTAATTTGATTTTATTGTGCCATTATAAAATTCTAAGGGTGACTTAGGAAATTGCAGGTCACCAAGAAACTCGGATCCTGGTTCTAGAGACGCAAAAAGATTAGGTTGTGTGGATGAAAACTCAGGATGTAAAAAAGCTTTGCAGATTTGAAGCCTACCAAATACGCTATCTTCGCTAGGGGGACCATCCAGAATAGGTAAATAATCATGTAAATTTCTTGCTCTAGCTCGCAAAGAAAGAGTCGAAAGCGCACCCTCGCCCCTTACTACAGGTTTAGTTATCGCCTTACAGACATAATCATTCTTATTAGATGTTATATCTGTAGTGTACTTTTGTCGAATAATTTTTTGTATCTCTGAAACTGCGTTATTGGCATCAAGACTGTACGCTTCCTGAAGTGGTTGCTTTTTTCTTAGCGGTGTCGTCGTTGGCGATGGATTTAAACCTTTATTTGTTTTGGAAACTCCCATTTATTTTTCCTCATTTATTATATCAAATAAACTGTCCTTGTCTTCATCCGATAATCCATTGATATTTTTTTGACTTTCTTTTTTATAAACTAGTGTTGCCAGCTTAACGAGTTGCTCATTACTTCGTTGCAATGTTTCTACAAATTTTGCAGCTATATTTCCAGAGTCAGAGTACCTTTCCTTTGCTACACTCATATATTCTTTTAGTTCTCCCAGAAGAGTTTCTGTTTCCTGGCGGTCTTTGTTTATATTTGTGAGCGCTTGCTCTATTAATGACTCTAAATCTTTTTTCATAAAAAAACTCCTCACCATAAATAGAGTGCTAATTAATTTCTCCCCTATCCCACTTATCTTTAAAAACTCTAAATCTTGCACGCATTTTATTTAAGCACCCAACAATTTGTTTTGTGTTTAGTCCTGTGATTTCTCTCATGTAAAGATATACTGCTTTTTTATTAAAAATTTCTATTTCTTCAATGTTTTTCATAATTGTTAAAACTGCATCCAAAACTTTTTCATCGTTTCCTTTAAGGTTTAAATTTTGCCAACTTTCAACTTCGTTCATTAAGAAAAACCAAAATTCTTTATCTTCAGTTTCAGAGAGAAAATCAGATCCCTCAACAGAGGATATTTCAACTTCTTTAATCATTGAGTCATAATTTACTTCTCTTTTATTTTTTTGTGTTTGTTTCTTAGCTTTATGTGTGAACCAATTTTTTGTCACTACTGAAAAATACGAGAAGGCTTTTGTTCCTTGGTTTGGATCAAATTTAGAAAGAATTGTTGTTAACCAGATCTTACAATCATCTTTCAAAACATCAATATTTTCAAGTGATGTAAACTTATATGTGTAAACTATTTTATCAACCAATTCATTAAATGCTGGTTGTATATGATCTACATATAGTTTAGATCTTTCTTGTAAGTTTTGTGTATTACAATAGTTAATTATCGCTGCTTCAGTATCTTTTGTGAAGTAGTGATTCTTAGCTCTCTTCTTTCTCGATTTCAAAATTTGACCTTATCTCGTTTGTTAAATCTGTTATATCTTTTGTGTGTTGTAATAACCCCTGTAGAGTTGTGTCTCCATAAAATGTTTCAAGTTCATATACACTCTCTAAGTGCTCTTCGAATTTTTGTAAAGAATCAAAATACATTTCAAAAATCTCAGAAAAATAGTTAAAGCGAACTAACAGTTGTCTTACATACCAGATAAAAAAGAAGTTCAAAAATATTGCAATAAATAACAAAACATAATACATCATTGTTTCACTTTTTTCTTGCTTTCTTTTTCTCTTTTTATTTCTTTTTTAGTTTCTTCAATAGTTTCTAACACAATACTACCAATTTCATATTTTTTTTCTGTTATTTTTTTACTTATTTTTGTGGGGTTACCAAGAAATTTAGAAAGTGACTTTTCACTTTTACAAACTTTACATTTAGTCACAACATCTTTATATGAGTGGATAACATCAAAAATGCTTTTACACTCTCCACAAATGTAAGCATACTTTGGCACTATTCAGCCTCAAAGTCCTGTGATTTAAAACTTGGAGGGTTTTTAACATATATTTCATCACCCTTAAGTTCCATATCCCAATCTTTTAAAAGATTTGTGATATCTATTTGTTCTGATAGGCATTTTTGTAATGTCATTAATAAAGACCCAATTGCTTGGTCTGAAAATTTATATGAGTATGTCATTTTGTTTTCCTTTCTTTTAGTACAAATTCATAGTCTGCTTCATACATTTTTTTAGCCAACTCTTTAAAAGTTATTTTAGGCTCCCAATTTAGCTTGTTTTTTGCTTTGTTTGGATTACCAAGGAGGTAAGGAACTTCATGAGGTCGAAAAAGCCTTGGATCAATGTAAAGATGTTTTTCCACATCCAGTCCAGCATGAGCAAAAACTTCCTCTAAAAACTCTCTAACTGTGTGGGTTTCGCCAGTGGCTATGACATAATCATCTGGGTCTTTTTGCTGCAACATTAGCCACATGGCCTCTGTATAGTCACCAGCAAATCCCCAATCTCTTTTTGCCTCTAAATTACCAAGAAAAAGCCTCTCTTGTAACCCTTGCTTTATTCTAGCTGCTGCTAAAGTTATTTTTCTTGTTACAAATGTTTCACCTCGACGAGGCGATTCATGATTAAATAATATACCACTTGAAACATGCATATCGTAAGCCAAGCGATAGTTTCTGCATAAATTGTGAGCAAACACTTTAGCACAAGCATAAGGTGAAGCTGGCATAAGTTTTGAATCTTCATCAAAGGGGTAATTTGGATTGTCCCCAAACATTTCAGAGGAAGAAGCTTGATAAAATTTTGAGTCTGGAACTAGTTCTCTGCAAGCGTTGAGTAGCCTAAGAGTTCCCATGGCAATACCATCTACAGTGTTTTCGGGTATATCAAATGAGACCCGAACATGAGACATGGCTGCTAAATTATATATTTCATCTGGCCTATATTGGTTTATTAATTGCCAAGTTCTTGAGGTATCGTTAAGATCATAATATTCGAGAATAAAATTATCGTTCTCGAATAAATGATCAACACGATCAGTACAAATAGTAGAGGTTCTTCTTTTTGCCCCTATAACTCTGTATCCCTTATCAAGCAAAAGCTCAACTAAGTATGATCCATCTTGTCCCGTAACTCCTGTTACAAAGGCTGTTTTTTTACGATTGGTTTGTTTCATACCACTCATATGTCTGCTCCAATCCTTTCTCAAACTCTATAAACTCATAGTTACCAATTAACTCTATAAGTTTTTTATTAGATCCATCCTTTCGAAACTGACCATCTAGTTTATTGTTATAATATATATCACAATTTTTTCCAGATTTTCTCTTAATAATCGAAACCATTTTTTCTATAGATAAATTTTCGTGCGGTGCTACGATTATAGGAACCTCAGAATGATGTTTGTCAAGCAAAATAGGAATAATAGCAGATAAATCATCAACATGAAGTTGTTGTCTTAATGGTTTTCCTGTTCCCCAAACTTCAACAGTATCTCCATTTTTTGCTTCTGAAAATTTCCTTATCATGGCTGGTACAAAATGAGATGTGTCAAGATCAAAATTATCTCCTGGTCCATATAAGTTTGAGGGACAAAAAGAAGAGTAGTTTAAACCATATTGCTTCCTATAAGCTAAAATTTGTATTAACAAACTTCTTTTAGCGTACCCGTAGGAAATATTTGTAGCTGCTGGAGGTCCGTTAAATATATCTTCCTCAGTTAAAGGATATGTGTTGACAACATCAGGAAAAGTACAGGTGCTTAAAGATGCTAAAAGTCTTTTCACGCCATTCTCATAAGCCTTTTGAACTACATTTGTGTTCATAGTTATGTTCATATAATAAAAATCAGCAGGACGATTATCATTAGCTTTTATGCCACCTACTTGTCCCGCTAAATGAACCACTGCATCTGGTTTTATTTCTTTATACATCCTATCACATTCGGATAAGCTCATCAAATCATAATCTTTAGAAGATAAATAAATCCAATCTGGTTTAATTTGTTTTAATCGCTTACCAACAAATCCTGATCCGCCTGTCACCATTACTTTCATTATACTTTAACTTCTCCATGTTTTGTAACAAGATGTGGATATGGCATTGGAAAAAGTAATTTTCCTCCTGAATTTATATAACCTCTTTCCCTTTCTACTATTTCTTCCTTAAAATACCACGGTAATACAAGCATACAACTTGGGTTTAAAGACCGGGCGTGCTCCTCAGAAATAAGCTCAATATCTGTTCCTAGGGTTCTTAGTCCAACCTTGTCTGGGTTTCTCTCACTTATGTAGGGTAACATTTTTTTATCAATTCCGAAAAGCTGCAACAACATATTACCTTTTGTGGAGGCGCCTAAACCAACAACAAGCTCTCCTTTATTTAATTCATCTAACATAGAATTTTTAATTCGATCCCTGAGATCTTTTATTTTATCATAAAAATCAACATATGTCTGAGGGTTGTATAGATCTAAATCTACTTCTTTAGAGTATAGTTGTAAAAGCTCTTCAGTTTCTGACTGTTCATATTCAGAATGCCTGATAAACACTCGTGCGCTACCACCATTTACATTATTTGTACTAGCATCAACAATCTTTAACCCGTTCCGATTCATAAGATTGTTTAATACATGCAGCGAATAATATTCTAAATGCTCATTACAAATGTCATAAAAATTAATATTCTCCAACATTAAAGGTAAATAACTAAGTTGAATACACCAAATACCATCATCTGCGAGTGATTTCTTAATATCCTTCACAAAGCTATTTGGATCATCAAGATCATAAAACATAGCACAGCTAGTAAATATTTTTACTTTTTCTTTGCCGATAACGGGTTCTAGCGCACTGAAAGAAAAATAATCATTCACAACATTGATCGAACTATCAACATGGTCCCAGTTAATATTTTCTGCTGGTTCAACACCAACTCTTCGAAGATTGTTGTTAAAATATGACAACATTGTGCAGTCGTTTGCTCCAATATCTACAACTATATCATTGTCACTAAGTTCTACTCTAGGGGTTACATCAACCACAACATCATGAAGGTCTTTCCTCATCGTGTCGCTGACCGCTGACCTGTAGAAGTATTGTTTGTAAAGTAGATCTGGCTTTACTGTCTCTTTTAGTTGAAGAAGTCCACAATTGTCTTTATTTTTTGATTTATCACAAAGTAGGAGAGTTTGAGTAACTTTTAACTCTGCTAGTTTATTGTTTTCATTTGAAGTAACAAATGTTGGCGATAAATGCTGCTCTTCAATTTTAATAACCTCAACAAGATCCGAACAACCACAAATTCTACATCTTTGAATATTTGTGAAATGGTTTGCCATTTATTAAACTCCTCTTAATGATTTTCTTTTATCTAATTCTGAACCCATGACTTCTCTTGGTCCTGATTTTCCCATGGATGTTTCCACCGTTCTAATACCTTTTACAAGCTTCATAAGCCCCATTGGCTCAACAGAAGATAATTGATCTGAGCCCCACATTGTTCTGTCCAATGTTACATGTCTCTCAACCCACTCTGACCCTAGAGCAACTGCGGCAAAAGTTGAAACTAAACCATACTCATGACCACTATATCCTATTTGCGCTTCTGGAAATTTATGTTTGAGATGGTTAATATAATTTAAATTTAATTCCTCATACTTGCTTGGATACGATGAATTTGTATGCATGATAACTTCTGGGCTACAAATACTTACACATTCTTCGATTTCTTGTTCTGTACTCATGCCTGTTGAAATTATTAAAGTATCAAAAGACTGTCTTGCTTTTTTGCACAATTCTAAATCTGTGATCAAAGCAGATGGAATTTTACCAATATTCGTGTACTTTACCATAAATTCAATTGATGGTATATCCCATACAGAGGCAAAACACTGAATTCCGATTTCTTTGCAGTGTCTGTACACTTCGTCGTATTCTTGTTGTTCAAACTCAATTTTTTTCTTGTAGTCAATATATCTTATTTCACCCCAAGGAGTTTTCCTAAGTTTGTTTTTTTGGTCCTCAGGAACACATATATCTGGTGTTCTTTTTTGAAATTTTACATAGTCACAGCCCGCTACCGAGGAAGCGTTTATTATTTTTTTAGCTAATTCTACGGAACCATTATGGTTTATTCCTATCTCCGCTATAATTTTAGTCACTATCTTTTTTTCCATTTCATAAAATCATATGGTGTATCCACATCTATAACATTTTCGATAGGATAGAATACGGTATGATCATTGTACATGTTATTATTAAGGGTGTTTAGTGAAAAAACCCTGAATGCACAAATAAAGTGAGAAATCTCAAAACATTCTGGATAATCTTGCCTTCTATACAAGTCATGTTTAATAACTTGGGTGCCTTTATTGCCCTCTTGAGAAAACATGCACAAGTAAGGATGTGAAAGAGTCTTCTTAGAGCATAAAAGAGAGTTTATTTTTTTTGTTTTAAAATATTTTAAAGCGTCTTCAATATTTTTCCAAGTTCTTTCAGGATATGTCAAATAAAGCATTATAACTATATCATCTTGATCCATATTAAATTTTTGAACAACATCCAGCATTACATTCTTAATTGATATTTCGTCAGTTGCTAAATTTTTACTTCTTGATAGTATTTTGGCACCACATAACTCAGCTTTTTTTAAAATTTCTTGATCGTCAGATGTAACTATGGTTTGATCTCGCATGTATTCTGGGATCGAATTAATAGTGCTGTCAAAAAGTTTTCTGTTTTTAAGCGGAAAACCTTTTGATCCCTGTCTTGCTGGTATTACATACCAAATCATTTTATTCTTCCCTGTGGGAAGACATCGTGCCAAGATAATGTATTGAGATTTATAATTTCTGTTCCCAGATTAAGGGCGCTGCTTAGCAATATCCTCATGTCAGATAAGAGGTTTTCACTATTTTCTTGCCACATATAAAAATGCCCAAAAGGTACGTGTTTATTAGCATTAGCATAACCCCTACTATAATCTAAATCCATGCCCGAAATATAAATTGGGTTACAACCCATTAAAATAGCAAAGGCTATCGCATGGAAAGCAACAGTATCTCCGGTGCTATAGTGTTTTTCATATTTTGCTAATTTTTGTAAGTGTTCTTGAATAGTTAGTTCGTTTTTTTCGATTCCTTTACAGCACCTGCCGTATAGGTCAAATCCAGCCCAACCATCTCCGCCGCCAATACGAGGGGGGTGCCACATAATATTGTTATTACCATATTCTTTAAAATTAAAGTTATTATTCTTTATGTAATGGTCTTCGAAATTTTTTAGTATTGTGACACAATCGTGTCCTTTAAAATGTCTTTGGTCATAGGGTAGATAATCGCAAGTTAAAGTTTCTTGTATGTACTCATCAGAAGAATCATCTCCATCTTTTGAATATAAGATCGGAGATCCATACTTATTCATTTCTTTATACATTAATGGTATTGAATATTCACTATTGGATATTACCCAATAATCTGGGGGGACATCAAAATGATCATACCAATTATTCATTGAAAATCTAATTAATTTGTCTTGCCGCTGTAAATCAACTATCCTTTCTTTATCTTTATTTAAACTAGGGCCATGAGCGCAGATAGCTGCTGCTTTACCTTTATGAATATTGATTAAATCATCTATTCTTAGTTTTTTTATTTTAGACGCTTTGATAGCATGTGTCCTTCAATAGAGGAGTTAGTTAAGGAGCTTAAATCATATTGCCCCTTTAAAGATTCGAATTGTAAATTTTCAAAGCCCAAAGAATTCATGTATTCCTCGGCTTCAAATTTTGCCCGATTTAAATTATTTCTTCCAAGAAAATATCCTCCCTTAACAATATTTTTTGCAGCCCACTTTTGCACATGAATTTTTAATTCTGGCGTGGTTGGGTAACTTCCAATATCATTATGACAAAAGGCTATGGGAATATTATCTTCGTCATTGAGGGTCATACAGTTTTTAACAATCACCCTAGGATGATTATCTGGGTTGTATATATCGTATCCGATGCATCTATTTATTCCGAACTTTTCGCATAAAAGATTAAAGGAAACACATTTATTTGTGCCTAAAACAACAATATAACCTTCTTTAGGGATATCTGTCAACTTAAAAATCAGATTTTTGAATATTTTATTAGCGTAATATTCTTCCCCATAATTACTCTCTCCTATATGTTCTTCTTCATTATTAAACCAGTATTCTCGGTCATAATATTTTTCTTCTCTATATTTCATAACAATGCCTTTTCTATTTACTTGAAAATATCATAAACCGATAAGTCTTTATAAGCCCAGGACCCACCTGTATCTTCGTTGTTTTGTTGAATTTCGTCAAATAAAATTATACCTCTAGCCGCTTGCTCAGGAGTCATATACATATTCCATCCTAAGATCTTATGATCATCATTTTCATATGGAACATTTAAATCTCTTCCCTCATACCTGGCAATCTTTAACCACTTATAAGCATCTTTATCATCCGTAAAAATCATTCCACCTTTTCCAATTTTCAGTCTTTTTCTGTGGTGAAAAGATACGCACTGATATGAGCCCGGAATATACATATTTTTAGTGAATCTAGTTGCCCCATCATAAACTAAGGTTGGTTTTAGCTGATAAACTCCAGACCACTCAATATCTTCAAATTTTACTGAGCATCCAGCGTGCTTAATCATACCTGGCACTGATAACCATGTTTTGCAAGGGATAGTTATCTCCCCTTTAAAGTCTAAATATTTTAAACAAAGAAACATTCCATCAGTGCAATTGTCAACAGATACTGCATATTTACTGCCAGCAAAATTAGCTAACTTTTTTTCAAAAATATCAACTATTTCCCATGGATCTTGAACTTTATATCCCTCCTTTTCTAATAACGGAAGAACACTTTCTATTGGTTCAAACATACTTTACCTTTCAAATAATTTATAATACCCGCCGATTACAAACTTAGTTCCTTTTTCTGCGGATGATTTATTTTTTGTTGGGTCATATCTGTCTATTGGCAAAACCCTAAAATCCATGCTAACTCTGGTCAAGTCTGTTTCATTGGGCTTATTACCATGCCTACACTTGTTACCATAAAAAATAGCAAACTGATCTTTTTTTAAATTTACGGGGTGGAAATCACCTAGCCCAGGAACTGACTCAATCCACATGGCTTGAGTTTCACTTGAGTCTGTAAGCGCTAATTGAAAATTTATTTCCCACTCTGGGTGCATATGATCCTTATCACTGTCATAATGCCACTTATTCACTGCTTTTTTTCCAGGTAAATGAACCCTGAACGAAGGGAAAGATTGATAACAAAATGATCCACCTATAAGTTCTCCAACTACCTCGCTTATAAATAAACTATAGGATTCCTTTAATTCACTGTTTTTTGAACCATCATTAAGGACAGAATAAAATCTTTTATGATAATCAGTTTTAACCTCATTATGAAATCCTAATTTATAATTTGGAAACATCTCTGATCTTACCTTATGAAGCTTAGAAAGGTCTGAAACATCAAATATTTTTTCAACTTCTTGTGTAAATCTATACCTATTTTTATCGTAGCTAAGTATTTTAACCATTTTTTTGTAATCCTTTTTTAATGATTTCATAGAAAAAATCATCTTGTATCATGTAGTATTTTGCTGTTTCATAATTTTCTTTAACATATGGCAGCATGTTATAATACTGCTCTTGTGTAAGATTTTTAAGAATATCTTTAATTTCATCCGGGTGGTTAAATTGTAATATACCCTTTGGGTTGAAGTAATTACT